>Ga0307518_10000093_pt1 | contig 61707 bp, 56 predicted proteins | sample 25_EM_MG_FD_203889 | JGI IMG/M metagenome (GOLD analysis project Ga0307518, IMG submission 203889) | Populus trichocarpa ectomycorrhiza microbial communities from riparian zone in the Pacific Northwest, United States - 25_EM | ecosystem: Host-associated > Plants > Roots > Unclassified | place...
CCTCGGCTCAGCCGAGGGAAGGGGGCCTTCACGCGCGATCCGCCGACCACTTCACCGAGCGGAGTCCCGCGCCTCGGCGGCCAGCCGCCGCCGGTCGATCTTCCCGCTCGCGTTGACGGGAAAAGTGTCCACATGGTGTACAGACGCCGGGACCATGTACTCGGGAAGGCGACGGGCGACGGTGGCGGTCAGCTCGTCCGCGTCGACCGGCTCACCGGTGTGCAGGGCGTGCAGGGCGGTCGGCCCGCGACGCGACGGCACGGCGAGCACCACCGCGTCGCGCACGCCAGGATGTGACCGTAGCGCGGCCTCGATCTCGCCGAGTTCGATGCGGTAGCCGCGGATCTTGACCTGGTCGTCCAACCGTCCTATGTGGACGAGCTCGCCGTCTTCCTGCCGGACCCGGTCGCCGGTGCGGTACCAGTCGTCCGCCCGCGGCGCGCCGTCGGCCACGGCGAACGACGTTTCGCCGCGGAAGAACCGGCCTTGGTCGTCGACCGGGTCGAGGTAGCCGTCGAAACGCTGGCCACCGCGGACGCAGAGCTCGCCGTCCTCGCCCGCGCACCCGTCTTCGGTGACGAGCACCGCGTCGAGCGCGTCGTGCACCCGGCCGATCGGCACGGTGCCGTTGGACGTCTCGGGCCACGACGCGGGATCGGCGGGCAGCCGGTACGCGGTGACCGTGACGGTGAGCTCGGTGGGCCCGTACGCGTTCTCCAGCACACTGTTCGGCGCGGCCGCGGCCCAGGCCCTGGCCTGATCCATGGTCAGCTGTTCGCCGGCGAAGACGCTCCAGCGCAGATCCGGCATCGCACCGGGACGCAGCCCGCGCAGCCGCCCGGCGAGCGACACCACGGACGGGACCGAGTACCAGTGCGTGATCCGTTTGCCGGTGACGAACCGGGCCGGGGTGAGCACTTCCGCTTCGGAGGGCACCACCAGGGTCGCGCCGGTGCTCCACGAGACGAACAGGTCGAACACCGACGGATCGAAGGTCAGGTCGAAGGTCTGTGACAGTCGGCAGCCGGGCGTGACCGCGTAACGCTCGACGCAGTGCGCCAGGTACCCGGCCACGTTCCGGTGCCGGATCGGCACGCCCTTGGGTGTCCCGGTCGACCCGGAGGTGAAGAGCAGATACGCCACCGCGTCAGGATCGCCTTCGTAGGGCGGGCTCCACGGTTCGGGCAGCCGCCCGGGCCAGTCGCCGAGCAGGGGCAGCGCGACGGCACCGGTGCCGTCCGCCACCTCCGCCGCGTCGGCGTCGTCGGCCACCACCACGTCGACCCCGGCCGCCACGCACATGGACCGGTTGCGGCCGGGCGGGAACTTCGGGTTGAGCGGGACGACGATCGAGCCGAGCCTGAGCGCCGCGAGGTAGCCGGCGTACGTGGCCAGGCCGCGCGTGGCGGGCAGGCCGACCGCCTGCGGACGCCCACCCGCCGCCCGCACCAGCCCGGCCGCCAGCCTTTCGGCGAGCAGCCGGAGTTCGCGGTAACTCAGGACGCGGTCCTGGACCTCGATCGCCGTCGCATCGGGGAATCTCCGCACGGTGCCGAGGAACCAGCCGTACATCGTCCCTTGTGGATCGATCACTTCCCGCTGCCTTCCCCGGCCGGGGCGTCGACCTCGGCGACCGCGTCCGCGGTGATCACCCGCAGGAACGGATAGACCATGAGCAGGCAGACGAGGGCGAAGACCCCGAACGCGATCTGGAAGCCGAACAGTTCGGCCAGACCACCCGCCACGGCCGCGGACACCGGGAGCATGCCCCAGGAAAGCAGTCTGCTCGCCGCGCCGAACCGGCCCAGCAGTTCGTTGGGTACCAGCGATTGGCTGATCACCCGCGAGTTCACCGTCCACATCGTCCCGCCGACGCCGGCGAGGAACGCGGCGACCCCGACCGGCCAGACCGCGGCAGGGCCGGCGGGGACCACCGCGGGGACCCCGACCATCAGCACCGTGCCGACGATGTCGACGAACATCGCCCAGCGCCTGCCGATCAGCCGGTTGACCGGGCCGACCAGCACCGTGCCGAGCACACCGCCGGCGCCGAGGCTGGTCAGCAGGAACCCGTACTGCGCGGGAGTGAGACCGAGCGGCCCGCCGACCGCGTACGCCGGGATGAGCGCGTACCAAGCGGCCCAGCAGCCCGCCATTCCCGTGATCAGCGCCGCCATCGTCCGCAGCAACCGGTGCCGCCACAGGAAAGTCAGGCCTTCACGGATCTCCGCCCTGGCCGGACGGCGCTCCTTCGGCTGCTTCACGGCGAAGTCGCCGACCAGCAGCGTCAGCAGCAACGCGCCGAACAGGTACACCGCGCCGCTCGCCCCCAGCGCGACGGCGAACCCGGCGGCGACCAGGAATCCGCCGATCGGCGCGCCAAGGAAGCTGAACGTGACGTACTCGGTCGCGGTGAGCCGAGCGTTCAGCGCCTGCCATCGGTTCTTCGGGGTCACCGACGGGATGATCGACATCGCGGACAACTGCGCGACCACCTCGGCGACACCCAGCACCAGTGCGACGGCGAGGATCAACGGCAGGTTCACGACGTCCACCGCGACCGCGGCCAGCATCACCGCCATGGCGGCCATCCTGGCGAATTCGGCGCCCACCATCAGCGACCGCCGGTTCTTGCGGTCCACCAGCACACCGATGTGCAGCGCGGTGACCAGCCACGGCAGGGTCAGCATCATCGCCACGGCGGCGATCGACGCCGGTGAATCGGTGACCGTGGTGGCCAGCAACGGCAGCGCCACCCGCATCACCGCGTCGGCGGTGTTGGTCGTGCCGGTGAACGAGATCAGCAGCCACTCGTTGCGCCGCGGCGACAGCCCGGTTCCGGTCGTGGGGGCGGGCACGGTCGAGGGTCGCTCGGACACAGCTCCTCCAAGATCACGCTGATGGTGTGGTGGTGGTCCGGAGCCGCACGATCGCGCGGGCGATCTCCGCGATCGCCGGGGCTCGGAGCATCCCGTAATGGTCGGCCTCGACCTGGATCAACCGTGGTGGCGCGGAGAACTGGCCAGTCCACTGATCCACCTGGTGGTCGGCCAGCTCCGCCCGGACGAGCAGCGCGGGCGTCTCGAGCGGGCGTTCGCTGACGTACGAACCGACCGCGTCGGTGTGCCGGTTGAACGTCGTCCAGCGTTCGAGGAGCATCGCCACCGAAACCGGCTGGCCGCTCGCCGTGCCCAGCCGGGCGGCCAGTACCCGCATCGCCAGTTCGGGATCCCCCGGTGTGGTCTTGGCGGGCGTGCCGTCGAGGGTCGCGCCGAAGGTCGCGGCCATGTTCTCGCTGAAGACCTCGTACACCACGGCGTCCCGCACGTCGCGAGGAATGTCGTGCCGGACCGGCGGTGTCGAGTCGAGCAACACCACCGGGGGCGGGGTCCCTTGGCCGGTGGCCGCCATCTCGAACGCGATCTGCCCGCCCATCGACCAGCCGCCGAGCAGATCGGGGCGCAGGTCCTCCGCGTCGAGATCGGCGCGGAACCTCGCCGCCATGGCCGGGATCGAGTCCAGCGGAGCACGTTCCTGCGACGCCGTGACCCGCCAATCCGGCGGCAGTTCCGCCACCAGCTCGCGGTAGTCCCGCACGGTGCCGCCCGCGCCGGGCAGCAGATGCAGATGCGGGCCTTCGCCGTCCTGGAGGACGACCAGCGTGCTCCCGTCGTCGACGCCGGCACCGCCGTCGAGCTGCTCGGCCGCCTTCCGCGGGGTCGGCTCGGTGAGCCATCCGGTGATGTCCAGTGTCACGCCGCTTTCGGATTCGAGGGCCGACGCGAACTGGACGACCTTCAGCGACCGGCCCCCGGTGGCGAAGAAGTCCTCGTCGGCTCCGGTCGGCGGAGTGCCGAGCACCTCCGTCCAAACGCGACGGACCTGGTCGAGCGCCGCCGACTCCGGCATCTCCGTGGTGTCCAGATCGGCCGTCGTGATGGTGTGCTCCAGATAGGCGGGTGCCGTCCTGGAGCCGACCTCGATGGTGCCCACCGGCAGCTCCGGGTCGAGGCCGCCCTCGGCGAGGACCCGGTCGATGTCCTGGAACAGGCGCCGGGCGGTCGAGTGGTCGAACCGGCCGACGTTGTACTCCGACTCGACGACGTACTCACCGTCGAAGTCGAACACCCCGAACCCGAGGTCGGTGCGGGCGGCCCGGTTCGGCGCGCGTTGCAGCTTCAGCTCGACGTCACCGAGCCGCAGACCGACCCCGATCGACCCGTACCAGGTGACCAGGATCGGGATCGCGTCCCGCAGCCGCGCCTGCGCCGATTCGGTGAGCGCGCCGTACACCAGGGAGAAGGGCACCGTCTGGTGCGCGAGGCTGTCCCACATACCGTCGCGGACCCGCTCGACGACCGTGCTGAACGAATCTTCGTCCTCGACGACGGTCCTGGTGACCAGGACGTTGGCCAGATACCCGACCAGTGCCTGGTCCTGGGGTGTCATCCGGTTGGCGCTGACCAGGCCCGTGCAGACCTCCGGCCCGGCGCCGCCCCGCGCGAGCACCGTCTGCAGCGCGGCGAACAGCACGCTGAACGGCGTGGTGAAGTACCGCTTCGCCAGGGTGCCGATGCCGTCGACCGCCTCCTTGCTGAAGACGTACCGCACCATCCCGCCCTTGTTGCCGGTGCCGGTGTAGGTGTGCCGGTCCGCGACCAGGGTCGTGGTCACCGCGCCGTCGAGCTTCTCGCGCCAGTACTTCAGGCTCGCGTCCCAGCGGCCGTCGGTGCGGGCGGCGTTCGAGGCGAGGATGTGCTCGCGGAACGACACCTGCGGCTCGCCGCCGAATTCCGGTTCCTCGCCCGCCACCGCCGCCGCGTAGGCCTTGGCGAAGTCGTCCATCAGCAACTGCATCCCCCAGCCGTCGACGAGGGCGTGGTGGATGGTGACCAGCAGCTCGTACTGGTCGCCGACGGTCACCGCCACCAGCCGTGCCGCCGGGGCCACGTCCAGCGCGAGCGGACGCTCTTGGATCTCCCCCGCGATCGAGCGGAGCAGGGGCTCCACCGGCACGGAACCGGGGTCTTCGATCTCGATCCGCTGCGGCTCGACCTCGACATGGTCCACAATGGACACCATGATCGCGCCGTCGCGGTGGTGCAGGCTCGCGCGCATCGCCTCGTATCGGTCCACCACGGCCTGCCAGGCGACCCGCAGGGCGTCGAAGTCCAGCGGCCGGTCGGCCTTCAGCGGCCAGGTCTGGTTGTAGACGGACTTGTTCTTGGCCCTCTGATGGATCCACCAGAGCATCTCCATGAGGGCACTGGCCGGGAACATGCCGGTGTCCGTCGCGACGGGAGCGTTCAACGGAATTCCTTTCCGGTTATCGGCGGACGATCGGCAGGATCTCTTCGGTCAGTCCCTTGCGGTCGACCTTCCCGTTGGCGGCCAACGGAATGCTGTCGCGCTGGTGGTAACCCCTCGGGCGCATGTAGACGGGGAGCTCCTCGAGCAGACGGACGAACTCGCTCTCGTCGACGGGATCGCCCGCGTAGACCGCGTGCAGGTCCACCTCGCCGTCGGCGGCCGTGAGCGCCACCACGACCACCTCGGCGATCGACGGATGCCGCCGCAGCGCCGATTCGATCTCGCCCAGTTCGACCCGGTTGCCCCGGACCTTGATCTGGTCGTCGACGCGGCCGAGGTGGACCAGCTCGCCGCTCTCCCGGCGCACCCGGTCTCCGGTGCGGTACCAGTGCGCCGGCGTCAGCGGTTCGGTGCCGTCGTAGACCGCGCCCCGCTCGCCGTCGAAGGACAGGAATCGCCCGGCGTTGTCGCCGGAGTCCAGATAGCCGGGGAAACGCTGCGGGCCGCGCACGCACAGCTCGCCGTCCGCGCATTCCCGCAGGTCTTCGTCGAGCAGGACGTAGTCCAGATGCGGGAAGATTTCGCCGATCGGCATGGACCGGTTCGAGGTGACCGGCCAGTCGGCGCGCTCGGCGGGCACCTCGTAGCCGGTGCAGATGACCGTCAGTTCCGTCGGCCCGTAACAGTTGTGGATTTTCGCGTTGGGTGCGGCCGCGCGCCACACCTCGACCTGTTCGAGGTTCAGCGGCTCGCCACCGAACATGCCGCGGCGGAGATTCGGCATGCTGCCCGGGGCGAGCGCGCGCAGCCTGCGGGCGAAGGAGATGATCGACGGCACCGAAAGCCAGTGCGTGAGCCGTTTCTCGTTCACGAAACGCACCGGCGTGAACACCTCGCTGTGCTGCGGGACGCACAGTGTCGCGCCGGTACCCCAGGTGGCGAAGAGCTCGACGATCGAACCGTCGAAGAAGAGCTCGAAGGTCTGCGAAACCCGGCAGTCGTCGGCGAAACCGAACCGCTGGATGTTGTCCTCCAGCAACGAGGAGACGCATTCGTGCGTGACCGGCACGCCCTTGGGGCTTCCCGTCGAGCCGGAGGTGTAGATGATGTACGCGACGTCGCCGTCGCCGGAACCGATCTCGGGCAGCGGCTCGCCGCCGTCCAGCAGGGCACGCCACCGGTCGCCGGTCAGGTCGACGATCGGGATCCCCGACTGCCGCGGGTACTCCGGCAACTGCTTGGCGGAGGTGTCGTCGACGATCGTCACGTCCAGGCCGGCGTCCTTGGTGATCACCAGGTTCCTGGCGACCGGCGCGCCCTGGTTGAGCGGCACCACGGCCGCGCCGAGCCGCTGGATCGCCAGGTAGCCGACGTAGCTCGCGAGGCTGCGCGACGTCAGCAGTCCGACGCGGTCCGGCCGCCTTCCCGCCGCCGACACCAGGCGTACCGCCATCCGCTCGACCGCGGCCCGCAATTCGTCGTAGCTCAAGGTGAGCCCGGCGACCTCGATCGCCGTCGAGGAGCCGGAACGCGCCACCGTGTCGCCGAACCAGTCGAAGAGCCTGCGAGTCGTCATCGCGCGCCCCCGTCCTGGCCGACGGCGGCCAGATCGGCCAGCCAGCGTTTCAAGTCGGCGACCGTGTGCAGATCGACCAGCCGGGTGGCGTCGATCTCCGCGTCGTCGTCACCCGCCACGTCGACCGCGAGACGCAGCAACGCCAGTGATTCCAGGCCCGCGTCGAGCAAGGGCGTCGAGTCGTCGAAGGTGAAGGTCGCGTACCGCGTGATGATGGCGTCGAAATCGACAATCGTTTCACTCATGGGCATTTTCTCCATGGGGCCGGGGCTTCGTCATCGAGACCATCGCCGTCGCGGCTGTTCTCTCGATGTACTCGGGTTCTACGGCCGTTGTTGCCCGGGTTCGCCGCCCTTCACCTGACGGCCGGACTTCCAGACGTCGGTCACATGCGCCGGATCGGCGAGGACGCCGATGTCCAGCACCGGATCTGCGTCCAGCAGGAGTACGTCGGCGTCGTAGCCGGCCAGCAGCTGCCCGGAGCGGGGCGCCTGCGGGCCGAGGGTGTCGGGCGCGACGGCCGTGGCCATCTCGATCGCCTCCAACGGGGTGGCGCCGCCCTTGACCATCAGCGACAACTCGATGCCGCCCTTCCCCCACTGCGTCGGCCGGTCGGGGCCGGTCATCGCGAGGTCGGTGCCCAGCGCGATGGTGACGCCCGCCTCGCGGGCCAGCGCGATCGCGTCGAGATGCCGCCCGGCCACCTCTTCCAGCTTTCGCTTGGCGTACGGGGGAACCAGGTCGCTGGTGAGCAGCAGGTGCATGATCGCGCGGGTGGGCACCAGGATCGCGCCGGTCTCGCGCATCGCCGCGGCGGCTTCCTCGTCCAGGTAGGTGCCGTGCTCGATGGTGCGCACGCCCGCCTTCAACGCCGCCATGATGCCCGCCTTGCCGTGGCAGTGGGCCGCGACCACTCGCTCGGCCTGCCCCGCCACCTCGACGATCGCGGCCAGCTCGGCGTCGGTGAACTGCTGATGGTGCGGATGGTCCACTTCGGACAGAACGCCGCCGGAGGCGAACACCTTGATGAGCCTGGCGTTGTTGCGCAACTGCTCGCGAGCGGCCCGCGCGCATTCGGCGGGTCCGTCGGCGAGCCGCAGTTCGCCGCCGAGATGGCCGAAGTCGTTGATCCACGGAACGGGGAAGCCGTGGATGTCTCCGTGCCCACCGGTGGTCGACAGGGCCGTGCCCGCGCTGTAGATCGTCGGTCCTTCGATGGTGCCCTCGGCGACCGCGCGGGCCAGATGGATGCCGAGTCCGCCGACCTCGCGAATGGAGGTGAAGCCCGAGTCGAGGCAGGCCCGCAGGTCCGACACGCACCGAGCCGACCGCAGAGCGATCGGCTCGTGCATCAGATCGTGCAGGTCCGCACTGCGCAGACCCATGAAATGCCCGTGACAGTCCCACATTCCGGGCATCACGGTATGCCCGCGGGTGACGTCGGCGCCGGGTGTGGACGGCGCCTCGTCACGCGGACCGGCGTAGCGGATCCTGTCGCCCTCGACGATCACGACGCCGTCCATGATCGGCGTGCCGCGTCCGGGAATCAGTTGGGTGGCTTCGATGCGTTGCTGCATGCGGGCCAGAGAAGCAGACCGCGGCCGCTCCGGTCACGCGGCGACGATTGCACACCGCGAATCGCCGCTCACGGAAATATGATCGTCAGGCCCGCTGGAAATCCATGATCCAGTTGAGTTCCCACGTCTCGCCGCCGTCGACCGAGAAGGCCTGTTCCCAGCGGGCCGAATCCTCGGTGATGCCCGACCAGACGAACCGGACCCGCACCGGGGTGTCGCCCTCGGTGTCGTCGCCATGGAAGACCCCGCGGCCGTCGCTGAAGCTGCCGACGACCGGAGGGAAGAGCCTCCCGGTGTCACTGCTCGACCAGTTCAGCGACCACTTCTCGGTCGCGGGGTCGAACAGCCGCAGGGTCAGGCCCCGTACGCCGTCCGGGAAAACGATCTCGTCGACATTCGCGTTGCCTTCGAAAAGGCTCCAGCTCTTCGCGGGTGCGGTGAATTCGACCCAGTCGTCACTGCCGGCCAATCGCTTGGTCAGACGGCGGTTGTGGACAGTCCACGATCCTACGAGGAAATCGAAATCGCCCATGCGGCAACGGTATCACGCCCCGCGGCGAAGGCCTTGGGCTTTCGCGACGGGGCGTGCGGACGTGTCCTAGCCGTGCAGGGAGACCGGCAGCGAGACGAGGCCGTGCATGATGGTGCTGGTCTTCCAGCGGAGCCGTTCCGGGTCCACGGCTAGCGCCAGATCCGGAAACCGGACCAGGAGCCTGCCGATGCCGATCTCCACCTGCAACCGGCCCAGCGGCGCGCCGGCGCAGTAGTGGATGCCGTGCCCGAAGGCGAGATGGCTGCCGAGCCCGCGGGTGATGTCCAGGCTGTCGGCGTTCGCGAACTTCTCCGTGTCCCGGTTCGCCGAACCCAGTGCGACCACCACGATCTCGCCGGCGGGAATGGTCACGCCGTCCAGGGCGATGTCGTCGGTGGTGAAGCGGAACGTCGCCAGGCTGACCGAGCCCTCGTAGCGCAGCAGCTCCTCGACCGCGGCGGGCAGCAGCGACGGATCCGCCCGCAACCTGGCGAGCTGGTCCGGATGGCGGAGCAAGGCGTACACCCCGTTGCCGACCATGCTCAACGTGGTGTCGTGCCCGGCCACCACGAGCAGGAAGACCATGGCCACCAATTCGTCCTTGCTGAGCCTGTCCCCTTCTTCGGTGGCCTGGACCAGTGCGCTGAACATGTCTTCGCCCGGGTCGGCGAGCTTCGCGTCGATCAGGTCTTCGGTGAACTTGGCGACCGCTGCCGAGGCCGTGGCCACTTCTTCCGGCGTGTGATTGGCGCCGACGAGTGTGTTCGTCCAGGTACGGAACACTTTCCGGTTCTCGGGTGGAACGCCGAGCAGTTCGGCGAGCACGGTGATGGTCAGCGGGGCGGCCAGATCCTCGATCAGTTCCGCTTCCCGTGAACCGGCCATCTTGTCGAGCAGTTCCTCGGTGATCTCCTCGATCCGCGGCCGCAGGAGCTTGACCCGGCGTTCGGTGAAGGCCTTGCCGACCAGTCTCCGTAATCTGACGTGGTTCGGCGGGTCGCTGTTGAGCATGTGCGCGGCGAGTTCGTCGTCGACCGACGCGGGAGCCTTGTCGGGCGACTCGGCGTGCCGGGCGAACAACTCGTTGACCCGCCGCCCGTCCTTGCTGATCCGCGCGTCCGCCAGCAGGGTGCGGGCGTCGTGGTAGCGGGTCACCATCCACACCTTGATGCCGTGCGGCATCATCACTTGCCGGGGCGGGCCCGCTTCCCGCAACCGCGCGTACAACGTGTAGGAATCCTGGACGAAGTCGGCCGAGAGCCTTTCGACGTTCGTCGTTCGACGGCTATGCATCAACGTCCTCCACGCGTCCGGCGGGCCGGACACGGTGTCTTGTTCGAGGCAGGGTCATTCGAGGGGCGCCAGCACCTCGCCGGTCGCCACGTCCACGACGCGGATCGCCTCCCGTGGGCAGGAATCGGCCGCGGCGAGCACCTCCTCGTCGGCACCGATCTCGGCGTCGACCGGCTGCGAGCGGTCGCCGACGATCCGGAACCGGTGCGGAAGATCTCCCACGCACACCCCGGAACCCATGCACGAGTCCTGGTCCACGACGATCCGCCAGCGGCGACCGCTCTCGGTCATGTGAGTCTCCTTGGATTCGAACGGCGCCTTCGACCGCTCAACTGCCGCTCCGGACCAGTTGAACGAAGGAGCCCGATGGTTCACGGGAACGGCTTGTGGCGCAAGGTGTTCCCGCGCCCAGCGCGCCGGATCGCCGCGGCCGATTGGTCGGGCCGGGTGTGCGTGGTAAGGAGGTTGGCACCCGAATCTCCACTCACGACCTCCGGTCCGTTCGAGAGGGAATCCCTTGTCACGAAGACTTTGTGCCGGCCTGTGCGCCGTCGTTCTCGCCGCCGGCGTCGTACCCGGCATCCCGGCCGCGGCCGCGGCGCCTGCGGCCGCGGTGACCGCCGAACCCCGAGGCGGGGACGACCTGCCCGGCCCCGGCGACGTCCATCGCAGGAAATTGCGGCAGCAGGCCCTCGCGGAGGTGTTGAAGGGCAAGGAAGTCGCCGAACGGCGCGGCGCGAGCACCGTGGCGAAGACCCGCGGCGGTGTCGACGAGTACGTCGAGCTGGCGAGGGAGTCGACCGACCGGATCTTCGTGGTGCTCGCCGAGTTCGGCGACCAGCGGCATCCGTCCTACCCCGACGTCGACACCGACCCGGCCATTCCCGGCCCGGTACGCTTCGACGGCCCGCGCCGCGACCAGATCCCCGAGCCCGACCGGCGCGTCGACAACACCACCATCTGGCAACCGGACTACGACCGCCGCCACTATCAGGATCTGTACTTCTCCACGGCTCCCGGCGCCGATTCGGTCGCCAACTACTACCGGAAGCAGTCTTCCGGCCGGTTTTCGGTCGAGGGCATGGTCAGCGACTGGACCACGGTGCCGTACAACGAAGCCCGCTACGGACGGTCGAACGGTTTCCCGTGCGCGGGCGTCGTCTGCGCCAACGCCTTCGACCTGGTGACCGACGCCGCCAATGCCTGGTACGAAGGGCAACGTGCCGCGGGCCGGACCCCGGAGCAGATCCGGTCCGAGCTCGCCACGTTCGACGTCTGGGACCGTGACGACTTCGACCGGGACGGCGACTTCAACGAGCCGGACGGCTACCTCGACCACTTCCAGATCGTGCACGCCGGCGCCGATCAGGCCGACGGGGACCGGGTCCACGGCGAGGACGCCATCTACAGCCACAGCGCCTACGCGTTCGCCGACACCACCACCGGCCCGCAGGGCAACCGGCGCGGCGGGACCCAGATCGGCGACAGCGGAATCTGGGTCGGCAACTACACCATCCAGCCGGAAAACGGCGGTATCAGCGTGTTCTGCCGCGAATTCGCGCACGACCTCGGGCTGCCCGACCTGTACGACACCAACGGCGGCGCCAACAACGTCAGCTGGTGGTCGCCGATGGCGCAGCAACGCGTCTCCGGGCCCGGCGAGGTCATCGGCACCCGCATCAACGACCTGGACGCGTGGTCGAAGCTTCAGCTCGGCTGGCTGGACTACGAGGTCGTGGTGGCGGGCCAGACCCGCACCCTCGAACTCGGCCCGCACGAGTACAACTCGGCCAAGGCCCAAGGCGTCGTGGTCGTACTGCCCGACAAGCGGAAGACGTTCCACTATGGACAGCCGTTCGCCGGGCCGAACCAGTGGTGGAGCACCAAGGGCAACAACCTGTCCACCACCATGACCCGGCCGATCGACCTGACGGGCAACACCTCGGCGTCGCTGACGCTGAAGGCCCGCTACGACATCCAACCGGACTTCGACTTCCTCTACACGCAGGTGTCGACCGACGGCGGCGTCACGTGGACCTCATTGAACGGGATCGCCGGTGGCACGGCGTTCCAACGGGATTTCAGCGGTCGGCCGGGGCTGTCCGGCAGCACGGGCGGGAACTGGGTGGACATGACCGTTCCGCTCGATACCGTGGTGGGCAAGAAGGCTCTGGTCCGCTTCCAGTACCGCACCGACGGTGCTCTGGCACGTAACGGGTTCTTCGCCGACGAGATCTCGATCGTCGCGGACGGCGTGCCCCTGCCGGCCGACGGAGCGGAGAACGGCGCGAACGGCTGGCAGCTCGACGGCTTCCGGACCGCGGGCGCCACCGAGACCCGCTCGTTCGACAACTTCTACCTCGCGTCGAACCGTACGTACGAGTCTTATGGCCGGTATCTGCGCACAGGTCCCTACAATTTCGGGTTCCCGGACAGGCCCGCGTTCGTCGAGCACTTCCCGTACCAAACCGGGCTCGTGGTGTCCTATTGGGACACGTCCGAAATGGACAACAACACCAGTGAGCATCTCGGCTCCGGGCTGATCCTCCCGATCGACGCGCATCCGGCGCCGATCTACAACATCGAGGGTGTCCCGTGGCGATCTCGGATCGCTGGCTACGACATGCCGTTCTCGCTCCGCAAGGCCGACTCGTTCACGCTTCACGTCAACGGAAAGCCCAGCTACATCCGGGGCCAGAACGCCGTCCCGCTGTTCGACGACACCGGGACGTTCCTGTTCCCCGAGCAGCCGAACGCGGGTGTGCTCCTGCCTGCCACCGGGACCACGATCCGGGTGCTTTCGCAGCACGGTACTTCGATGCGGATCCGGGTGGACCACAAGTAGCGATCGTCTCACCGCCTCGTGAGTGGCAAGGACGGTTCTAACCGTCCTTGCCACTCACGAGGCCTGGACCGAATCGGAACCTTCGCGTGACGGGCCGGACGGCACGGGTGATCAGACGGACGACACGCGTGACTGGATGGACGACACGCGTGCGCGGCCGGGTCCGCCGCGAGTCGTCCGTCTGGACACCTGTGTCGTCCGTCTGATCACGGGTGTCGTCCGACCAATCACGCGAAATCGCCGGCTGATACACGGTTGGTTCTGTTGAGGGCAGGGCGAAGGTGGCGTGTTGCGGCCTGCGCGTATACCGGCGCGCCCCGAGCTACCCCGCGGGCGCGCAGGCGGCGTGGGCGTTGACCACTCGCCGCGCCGACGGCGGGTGACGTTCGAGCAGGGCGGCGGGCCGCACGGGGCGGCGCACGAGTTCCCCGCCGCAGTTGGGGCAGACGTCACCGAAGCGGTCTTCGGCGCAGCCAGGGCAAAAGGTGCACTCGAAGGTGCAGATCCGCGCGTCCACCGAGGGCGGCAGGTCTCGATCGCAGCACTCGCAGTTCGGCCTGATCTCGAGCATGCCGCGGACTCTACCCGAGGCGCCTGCTCACCTGAGCGATATCGGATCGGGAGGCGATCCACGAGACTCGATCCCCTGACCGCCGAGCAAGTTCTGGAGGGTTCAGTGAGCAGTGACGACTCGAACGAGGGTGGGATCTCCCGGCGTGGCTTCCTCGGGCGGACCGCGACGGCGTCCGCGGCGCTGGCGGTCGGCGGACCGATCCCGGCGAGCGCGGAGCCGGATGGCCGGGGAGACGGTCTCGTCGACGTGGAGTTGCGGGTCAACGAGCACGTGGAGCGGCTGCGGCTCGATCCGCGGGTGACGTTGCTCGACACGCTACGTGACCGGCTCGGGTTGACCGGGACGAAGAAGGGCTGCGACCGCGGTCAATGCGGGGCGTGCACAGTGCACGTCGACGGACGGCGGGTGCTGGCCTGCCTGACGCTGGCGGGCTCTGTCACCGGCGGGCGGGTCACCACCATCGAGGGGCTGGCGCGCGGTTCCGCGTTGCATCCGGTGCAGCAGGCGTTCCTCGACCACGACGGTTTCCAGTGCGGCTTCTGCACTTCCGGGCAGATCATGTCGGCGGTGGCCGTGCTCCGGGAAGGACAGGCCGGGTCGCCCGAACAGATCCGGGAGCACATGTCCGGCAACCTCTGCCGCTGCGGCGCGTACGGGCCCATCGTCGACGCGATCCGGTCCGTGGGAGCGGCGGACTGATGCGGCCCTACGACTTCACGGTCACCCGCGGCGTGGCCGAGGCGCTCGACCGCGGCGGCGCACCGGGCTCGGCCTATCTCGCGGGCGGCACGACGCTGGTGGACCTCATGAAGCTCGAAGTGCTGACACCGAGCCGGGTGGTGGACATCAACCGCCTGCCGCTGACCGGGGTGTGGGCGGACCGGCACGGGCTGCACATCGCCGCGCTCGAGCGGATGAGCGACGTGGCCACGCATCCGCTGGTGGGTTCGCGGTATCCCGTGCTCGCCGAGGCGCTGCTGGCCAGTGCCTCGCCGCAGCTCCGCAATATGGCCAGCATCGGCGGGAATCTGTTGCAGCGCAGCAGATGCGGTTACTTCCGGGACACCACTACGCCGTGCAACAAACGAGTCCCTGGCTCCGGCTGCCCGGCGATCGCGGGCGCCAATCGCTCGCACGCCATCCTGGGCACCAGCGACTCCTGTGTCTCCACGCATCCGAGCGACCTCGCTGTGGCCCTCGTGGCGCTGGACGCCTCCGTGCGACTGACCGGCAAGAAGGGATCACGCGACGTCCGGCTCGACGGGTTCTACCGGCTGCCCGGCACCACCCCGCATCTCGAGAACGACCTCCGGCCGGGTGAGCTGGTGACCGAGGTGACCGTGCCCCGGCTCGGCTGGGCCGATCGGTCGACCTACGTGAAGGTGCGAGACAGGGCCTCCTACGAGTTCGCGCTCGTCTCGGTCGCGGCCGCGGTGCTGGTCCGCGACGGCGTCGTGCGGGACGTGCGGCTCGCGGCGGGCGGGGTCGGCACCCGGCCGTGGCGGTTGACCGCGGTGGAGGACGCGCTGCGCGGCAGGCCGTTGCGGCTCGACGTCATCGAAAGCGCCGCCGCGGCGACTGAAGGAGCCCGTCCGTTGGCCCACAACGGTTTCAAGGTGCCCTTGCTGAAACGCACGGTCATCCGTGCCCTGATGAAGCTGGCGGACCGGCCATGAATGCGCTTTCCCGTGTCGAAGGACGGCTCAAGGTCACCGGGGCCGCCCGTTATTCCGCCGACTACCCGGTCGACGGCCTCACCAACGGCTACCTGGTGCTGAGCACGATCGGGCGCGGCACCATCCGCGGCATCGACACGACCGCCGCGCGCCGCTCCCCCGGTGTCCTCGCCGTGTACACGCACGCCGACCCGCTGCCCCTGTTCGGCGGGGCCGAATCCGGCGTCGGCTACAACTGGCTTCCCTTGCGGGACGACCAGGTCCGCTACCACGGGCAGATCGTCGGCCTGGTGGTCGCCGAAACCTTCGAACAGGCCCGCGACGCCGGCGCGCTGGTCCGGGTGGGCTACGCGAGTGTCCGGCCGCGGACGTCGTTGCGGGACGGGATCCCCGGCGCCACCCTGCCGGACGACGTCAACGGCGAGCCGCCGCTGCTCGATCTGCTCGCCGACGGTGTCACGTCCATCGACCAAGCCCTCGGCGCGAGCGATGTCGTCGTCACAGCCACGTACACCCAGCCGATCGAGTACCACAGCGCGATGGAGCCCCACGCCGCCATCGCGGTCTGGCGCGACGGCTACCTCACCCTCTACTGCGGGGCGCAGGCCCCGCAGCTGGCCGCCGGGACGATCGCGGCGACGGTCGGCGTCGACCCTTCTCGCGTGCACCTGCTCAGCCCGCACGTCGGCGGCGGGTTCGGCAACAAGATCCTCACCTGGGGGCATCCCGTCCTCGCCGCGGCGGCGGCCAAGGCGCTCGGGCGTCCGGTCCGCATCGTGCTCACCAGGGAGCAGACCTTCGGCGTCACCGGCCACCGCTCGGCGATGTCGCAGACGGTCTCCCTCGGTGCCGATCGCGGCGGGCGTCTCGTCGCCGTCAAGCACGACGCCTACGCCGGCCTTTCGAGCGGTGGTGACGGGTTCCTCTACGAAGCCGCGCCGCACACCACCTCGCGCTACTTCTATGCCTCTCCCAACATCCATGTCGGGCAACGGCTGGTGACGCTGGACGTCCCTCCCCAGACGCCGATGCGGGCGCCCGGTCCGGAGGCCGGTTCGTTCGCGCTGGAAACCGCGATGGACGAACTGGCGGTCCGGCTCGGCCTGGACCCGGTCGAGTTACGCCTGCGCAACTACGCCACCACCTATCCGGGACGCGGAGTTCCGTGGTCGGGCAAACATCTCGACGAGTGCTACCGCGTCGGTGCGGAGGCGTTCGGCTGGTCACGGCGGGCCCCGGCACCGAGGGCGGTCGTCGACGGCGAATGGCTGATCGGCACCGGGATGGCGACCGCCGCCTACCCGGCCGCGCGGTATCGCACCACGGGCAAGGTCCGGCTGCAGGCCGACGGCACCGCGGTGGTGTCCACCGCGACGTCGGATCTGGGCACCGGGATGTGGACGGTGCTGGCGATGATCGGCGCCGACGCGCTCGGCATCCCGGTGGGCCGTGTCCGCTCCGCGCTCGGCGACTCCGCGCTGGCCGACAATCCCGGCGCGTTCGCCTCGGCGGGTACGGCGAGCTCGGGCCCGGCCGTCCACGCGGCGGCTTTGTCCGCGACACGCGCACTGCTCGATCTGGCCGTGGCGCACGAACGATCCCCGTTCCACGGCGTGGACCGGAACCAGGTGCGCTACGAACGCGGTGACGTCGTGGGTCCCAAGCGGCGGATCGCTTTCGGCACCCTGCTCGGCATCACGGATCTCGCCGGGATCGACGCCGCCGAGACCTCGGCGCTCGGGCCGGAACGCGAGCGGTTCGCCTTCACCTCGTTCGGCGCGCATTTCTGCGAGGTGGCGGTGAATCGCTGGACCGGGGAACCCCGCGTGCGCCGCGTGACGACGGTCATCGACGCCGGCACCATCGTCAACGAGAAGACCGCGCGGAGCCAGATCGTCGGCGGCGTCATCTTCGGCATCGGCCAGGCGTTTCTCGAGAACACGCACGTCGAGCCGGATACCGGGCGCATCGCCAACGCGAATCTCGCCGACTACGTCGTCCCGGTCGGCACCGACGTCCCCCCGATCGACGTTCGCTTCCTCGATCATCCCGACACCGTCTTCAACCCTCTCGGCGTCCGCGGGATCGGCGAGCTGGGCACCGTCGGGATCGCCGCCGCCCTCGGCAACGCCGTCCACCACGCCACCGGCCGCCGCGTCCGCGACCTCCCGATCACGCTCGACGAACTTCTCGACGCCTGACCGGCTGAATGCCTTAGGGTTCTTCGCGTGACGGACGTTATCGAGCTGCGGCAGTACACCCTTCGGCCGGGACAGCGCGAGGTGTTGATCGAACTGTTCGACCGGGAGTTCGTCGAGACCCAGGAAGCCACCGGGATGCGTGTCCTCGGGCAGTTCCGTGACCTCGACCGCCCGGATCATTTCGTGTGGCTGCGGGGTTTCCCCGGCATGCCTGCCAGGTTCGAGGCCCTGACGAGCTTCTACACCGGCCCGACGTGGAAGGCCAACTCGACGGCGGCCAACGCCACCATGATCGACACGGACGACGTGCTGTTGCTGCGGCCGGTCCGCCAGGGAGTGCTGCCCGGCCTCGACCCCTCCGTCCGGGACACGCCCGCTTCGTCATTGGTCACGGCCACGATCCACTATCTTCCTTCGCCGCCCGACGAAGAGTTCGTCCGGTTCTTCGACGAGACCGTTCTCCCCTTGCTGGCGAAGGCCGGCGCGACACCGCTCGCCTTGCTGCGGACGGAGTACGCGGAGAACGACTTCACGGGTCTGCCGGTCCGCACGGGTGAGCATGTGCTCGTCGTGCTCGCGTCGTTCCCCGGGAAGGACGCCTACGCCGAGCACACCGAACGGCTGGCCGCGCTCCCCGGGTGGCGGGACGACGTCGAGCCCCGCCTGCCGGAGCGCATCGAGCGGCTGCTGCTCACCCCGACCGACCGGTCGATGCTGCGCTGAGAGCCGAGGAGAGCCTGCTGACCAGGCCAGGCAATTCGGTGCCCGGTGCACGGGCGGCGAGCGCTCGCAAGGTCAGGCGTTCCTCGCGATACCAAGCGAGGCCCGCCCCGCGGTTCGCCGCGACGCGGGAAAGCTGCTCGCGCACCGCGCCTTCGTAGTACCCGAGGACGCGGTGCGTCGCGGCGCGTTCCTCGTCCGCCGTGGCGTACTCGCCGAGCGCGAAGAGCCGCACCAGCGCCGGCACCCGGTACCGGTCCATCCGCAGCGTCTCAACGAGCCCGGCGTCGACGAGCCGTTCCGCGGCCGATTCGGCCGAGGCGACGGGGATGTCGAGCGCGGCGGCGAGCACGGCCGTCGAGACCACGGGCAGGTCCAGCACCCCGAGCCTGCCGAGGACGCGCGCCGGCAGCGGATCGGCGGAGTGCCGCAGCAAGCGGACGCCCGCCCGCAGCGCGGCGTGGACGCTGAGCCCGTCGCAGGTCAGCTGCTCCAGCCGTCGCCCGGGATCGGTCAGCCTCGAAGCGAACTCGCCGACCGTCCACTCAGGACGCCGCGCGAGCCGGGTCGCGGCGGCCCGCAGCGCGAGCGGCAAATGGTCGCACAGCCCGGCGAGCCGGGCGGTGGCGGCGAGCTCGGCGTCCACCCTGGCGGCACCGGCGTACCGGCGGATCAGTGCCGTCGCGGCCGTCGCCGGCAGCCTGCCGAGGCGAAGCAGCCCCGCCCCGTCCACCGCGGTGGAAGCCGGGCGGCTCGTCAGGATCACCGCGCAACCCGGCGCGGTGGGCAGCAGGTGCCGGATCTGCGCGGAGTCGGCGACGTCGTCGAGGACGATGATCACCCGCCGGTCGGCCAGGACGGTCCGCAGCAGCGCGCCCGCCCTTTCCTCCTCCGGCGGGATGTCCGCGGCCGGTACGCCCAGCGCGGCGAGCAGCCGCCCGACCGCGTCCGCCGGTGACGTGGGACCGTGCGCCGCGGTCGCGCCGAGCCCCAGATACACCTGACCGTCCGGAAAGGACCCGGTCATCCGGTGTGCGGCGTGCACCGCCAGCGCGGTCTTTCCGGTGCCGGCCATGCCGTGCACCGCGCAGCGCTGCTCACCGCTCCCCAGCCGCGCGGTGATCCAGGCCAGCTCACGCTCCCGTCCGATGAAGGCGGGCACGTCGGGAGGAAGCGTGCGCGGCACGGTCGGCCGCACTACCGCGGTCGCGCGCCGCGGTGTCTCCAGCAGCAGCGGGTCGTCGCGCAGGATCCGGCCCTGCAGCTCCCGCAACGGTTTGCTCGGCTCGACACCGAGCTCCTCGACCAGCAGCCCGCGCAGATCCCGGTACGCGCCAAGGGCTTCGGCCTGCTGGCCCGAGCGGTAGAGCGCGACCATCAACTGCGCGTGCAGCCGTTCGCGCAGCGGGAACTGCGAGACCATCAGCTTCAGTTCGGGCAGCAGCGCCTCGTGTCCGCCGAGCCCGATCTCGGCCTCGATCCGCGCTTCCACCACGGCCAGGCGCGCTTCCTCCAGCCGCGCGGACTCGGCGAGGACGGACGGGACCATGGCCACGTCCGCCATCGGCGTCCCGCGCCACATCCCGAGCCCTTCGGTCAGCATGGCCACCGCCGCGGGCAGATCCCCTTCGGCGAGGCTCTTCCGGCCCGCCGTCACGAGCCTCTCGTACTCGTCGACATCGGTCGCGCCCGCGGGCAGCACGAGCCGATAGCCGGGTGCCCTGGTGCTCAGCATCCGGCCTGCCGGGTCGCCGAGGCCGTTGCGCAGCCGCCAGACGTAGCCCGCCAGCAGACCGGTCGCGCTCGGCGGTGGCCGCTCGCCCCACAGCTCCGCCATGAGCTGATCTGCCGAAACCACGCGATTCGCGTTGATCAGCAGGACCGCCAGCAGGGCCCGTTGCTTCGGCGCACCGATCGAGGACCACTGCCCGCCGTCGAAGAATTCGAGCGGGCCGAGGAACCGGAACCTGGCCGGTGACGATGACTCGTTCGCTTCGCCGTTAATTGACGTCCACCATTCTCCGGTGCTCTACTCGCCCTTCCGGAATACCGAGGGTGAGGTGCAGGATGGATAACGCTGAATCGTGGTTGCTGGAAATCCGGCTGTTCAAGGTGAAGCCGGGCACCCGGGCGGAATTCGATCGGATCAGCCGGGAGGGCACCATTCCGCTGATGCGCGACCTGGGAATCACGGTCATCGCGCACGGGCCGTCCCTGAACAACGAAAACGGCTATTTCCTGGTGCGCGCCTTTCCGTCCGAGGAAGAGCGGGTGGAGCGATCACAGTCGCTCTACGCCACGGACGAATGGCTGACGAAATACGACGGTCCGGTCTCGTCGATGATCGACGACTACGACACCTCGGTGTTCGCCGCGGGCCACGACCTGGGCCCGCTCATCCGGTAGCGCGGCCGAGCCCGGCCAGCATGAGCGCCTCGGCGAGGCAGACCCGGGCGAACTCGCCGAGGTGCAGGCTCTCGTTCGGGCCGTGCGCCCGGGTCCGCGGATCCTCCACGCCGGTCACCACGATCGTGGCGTCCGGGAACTCCGCCTGGAACGCCGAAACGGCCGGAATGGAGCCGCCGACACCGATCTCGACCGGCGAGACCCCGTCCCACGCGGTACGCAACGCGGACCGGACCGTCCCATACCGCGGTCCGGTGGTGTCGATGACGCACGGCGCGCCACCACCGTCCAGCGAGACCGAGATCGCGGCGCCCCACGGACAGTAGGCCTCCAGGTGGTCCCGGAGCGCGGCGAACGCCTTGACCGGATCGTCGCCGGGGGCCAGCCGGGCACTGATCTTCGCCCTGGCCACCGGGACCAGGGCGTTGCCCGACTCGAGGACCGACGGCGCGTCGACACCGAGGACCGACAGCGAAGGCCTGGTCCACAACCGATCGGCCAGCGAGCCGGTGCCGGTGAACCGGACGCCGTCGACCATCCCCGCCTCGGCCCGCACCCGGTCGGCGGGAAGCTCCACTGTGGACTCCGGCCCCACGGCGAGCCCCTCCACCGCGACGTCACCGTCGTCCGTGTGCAGTGTCGACAGCAACCGGACGAGCGTGGTCAGCGCGTCCGGCACGGCGCCGCCGAACATTCCACTGTGGACCGGGTCGCGCAGGGTGCGCACCTCGGCCACGCAGTTGACGATCCCGCGCAGCGAGGTCGTCAGCGCGGGTACCCCGACGTCCCAGTTGGCCGAGTCGGCGATCACGACGACGTCGGCGAGAAGACTGTCGTGATGCAGCCGGAGCAGGTCGGAGAGCGACGCGGAGCCGTACTCCTCCTCACCTTCGACGAACACCACTACCCCGACCGGCACGGCGTCGCCGAGCGCCCGTAGCGCCACGACATGCGCCATGAGCCCGGCCTTGTCGTCCGCGGCGCCCCGGCCGTAGAGCCGGCCGTCGCGCTCCACCGGCTCGAACGGGTCGCTGTCCCACAAGGCCTCGTCTCCCGGCGGCTGGACGTCGTGGTGGGCGTAGAGCAGCACGGTCGGCGCGCCGGGTGGCGCGGGTTTGCGACCGATGACGGCCGGTTGCCCACCGGCCCGGACGATGCCGGTCTCCAGTCCGCACCCGCGCAACAAGGTCGCCACCGCCTCGGCGGAACGGTCCAGCTGAGCGTGGTCGAATTCGGGAAAGGCTATTCCGGGAATGCGGACCAGTTGCTCCAGATCGGCTCGCGCCGGGGCCATTTCCCGTTCGACGGCCGCTCTCAATTCGGCCTCCGTCGGAAGAGTGTTCTCCATGAATCGGATCGTACGGCGCCGCGGCCGGAAAAAGGCCCGGTCAGCTGCGCGGTGAATCGAGGACATCAACTGTCCCAAGAGACACCAGTTCTCGTCAGAACGTCCGGTTTGAGCGCTTCTCGCGGGGGTCGCGGGTGGCGGTGATCGTTCTATTGAGGGGCGAAGCAAAGGTGGCGTGATCTTGCGGGCCTACTCGGCACAAAGTGTCCACAAGGGACAACGTGCGCCGATCACACGTCCGGTTAATGTCATGATGTCCGGTTCTCGCGGGGGTCGTGAGTGGCAAAGAGGGTTAGAACGATCATTGCCACTCACGACCCCAGCATAAAGCGCCCAAATCGGACGCAAATGTCGAGTTGACATCCTTTGTGGACAGTTGCGAGGGCGTGCCACGTTTGCCTTACCCCTCAAAAACTGCCTTTTACTCACGGCCCTCACGCGGATTCACACATACGGGCATGAATCGGACAGAAAGCTGACGCGAGGTGTCCCTTGTGGACACTTTCCTGAAGGCCGGCATGGTTCGGAAACCGTACCGACATCGAAGGATGAGCGAGCGGCCGATCACGCACTGTTTGCCTTACCCCTCAATAAACACCGCAGGCGGCGTTAATCTCTGGGCATGTTGCTCGGTATCGACCACATCGGACTCGTCACCGACGAACCCGCGGGGCTGGTTCCCGCCATGACCGCGCTCGGGATGTCCAAACTGGACAGTGGGATCGCCGCCGCCTATCGGGTCGCGTGCGAGTTCTGGCAGCCGTCCGGACACGACGGCCGCCCCCTGATCGAGCTGGTGTCCCCGGCGGGCCCCGGTTCGGCGCTCGACGGCCACCTGGCCAGGTCCGGCCCCGGGCTGCACCACATCGCCATCGAGGTCGACCACCTCGAGCCGGAACTGGACCGTCTGCGCGGCGCGGGATTCACCCCGGTCGACCGCGAACCCTGCGCCGGCGCGCGGCCGGGCATGCTGGTCACCTTCACCTATCTCGCCCGGCCCGCCGGTCTGCTGCTGGAACTGGTCCAGTACCGGGACGGCAGCTCATCCGAGCAACGCGGTGGCCGCCACCCGGCTCGCCGCGACCACGCTCTTCGCCCCGCCGCCCGATCCGCCCGCGAAGGTGAACACACCCGGCGCGACCTCGCGTAGTTCGAGGCCGGGCGGATCGTGATAGCAGTCGGACGACACGGTCGTCCGATGTGGACAGTGCTCGGCGAGCGGATGCCCGAGCAGTCGCCGGGCCTCGCTCGCGACCCGGTCGACGAGCTCGACGTCCGGCCGCGGACAGGCCGGATCGACGTTCCAGTGGTCTCCGGGCAGACCGAGCAGGAATCCCGCGTCGCCCGCCGGTCGGCCCCACATCCCGGTGCCCTCCCACACGAACGTGCCGAGCCCGGCGGGCCCTCCTTCGTAGACGGTGTATTGGATCTGTTTGACGCGCAGCCCTCCGGGAGGCAGCCCGCTCGCCGCCAGCAGGGCGGGTGTCCACGGACCGGCGGCCAGCACGACCGCGTCGTAGGCCGCGGTCGTACCGTCGGCCAGGCGCAGCGCCGGGGCCGGGTCCACGGTCCCCACCGGCATCCGCCGGACCGTGGCGCCGCGGTCGGTGAGCCAGCCCAGCACGGCGTCCCGCAGCCCGGCGGGCGACACGAATCCCGCGTGCCGTTCGACCACCGCCGTCACCCCGGAAGGCAAGCCGCGGAACGGATACCGGGCGACCAGTTCGGGTCCGGTGAGCAAGGTCGCCGAGCCGGGCAGTGTTTCCTCGAGCACCCGGACCGAATCGGCGAGTCCGTCCCCGGAGCGCGCCAGGTACACCGATCCGACCTCGCGGTAGTCCGACGCCGCCCGCAACGCGGGGTCGGCGCGCAGTTCGGCGAGACCGCTCGCGGCCAGCCGGCAGGCGGGCTCCAGCCGCTCGAACCCGCGGACCAGCCCGCCGGACGCGCTCGTCGCGTCGCCGTCGGTCGACCGGGCGGTGTACACGTCGATCGTGTTCCGCGGCGCCGCCTGGCGCAGCCGCCAGGCGAGCAGCGCGCCCGCGACGCCGCCGCCGACGATTCCCACCCGCACGGTGACCTCCTTCCCCTGGCTCAGCCGGCCCGGGCGGCCACGGCCCGGCGCAGGTCGCCGGTGAAGTCCGCGACCCGCCTGCGCAACGGCAGTTCGACGTCGGGGCTGGCGAGCAGTTCGTCGGCCAGCCGCAAGGTCTCCGTCGAGGCGGCGTAGCGCGGGTAGAGGAACCGCACCAGCACGTCCAGCACGAGGTCGCCGCGCGACCGGGCGGCCTCGGGCATTTCGGCGAAGAATCGCGGGACGTAGCCGGCGGTCAGCTCGGCCTGTTCCGGTTGCCAGAATCCTTCGGCCAGCGCCCAGAGCCCGTAGCTGGACATCTCGGTGTCACCGACGATCGCCTCCCACGCCGCCGCCTTGGCCGCGGGATCCGGCCTGGCCGCACGACATTTCGCCGCGAACTGCTCGCCGCGGGTGCTGGGATCCGCGGCGTGGGCGGCGGCGATCTCGTCCTCGGAGAGCGCGCCGAGCACGGCGAGCCGGTATCTGGTGCGCCAGGCCAGATCCGCGTCGAGGACGAGTCCCGGTGGCAGCCGGGTGCCGTCGAGCCAGCCACGCAGTTCGCCGGCGTCCGTGCTGAATTCGACGAGTCCCCGGCACAGGGCCAGCCAGATCTCGTCGGACGGCTCCACCTCGGCGATCCGGTCACGAAGGGCACCCGCGACGGCGGCGAGCGCGGCGGGCCGCCGCGCCGGGTGCAGGAAGCGGTCGGCGACGTCGATTCGGGCCTGCTCCAGGACTTCGACGACGATGGACGGCTCCGTTTCGACGGTGAGCATCCCGGTCACCAGTTCGAGGTGATCCTCGGCCGGGTACGCACCGTCCTGCACGGCCAGCAGCAGCGCGCACCACACCATCGCGCGGTTGACCGGGGAGAGCCGGGGAAGGTACCCGGGCAGCGCGGCGAGGGAGCGGTCGTCGAAGCGGATCTTCGCGTAGGTCAGGTCGCCGTCGTTGAGCAGCAGGAATTCCGGCGCCGGACGGCCCACCAGTTGCGGCAGCCCGGTCCGCCGTCCGTCGATCGTGACCCGGATCGTCGTGGACTCGTCGCCGTAGCAGCCGATGTCCAGGGTGTGCGGCCGCGGCACCGGATGCCCGTCCGGGACGTCCTGGCGGACGGCGGCCGCCGTGATCACCCCGCCGGACACCGTGATCTCCGGGGTCAGCGTGCCGACGTCGCAGGTGGAGAACCACACGCGCGCCCATTCCGTCAGATCCGTTCCGGCGGCCTCGCTCAACGCGGTGAGGAAGTCGGTGAACGTCGCCGTGCCGTACGCGTGGCGGGTGAAATACGTGCTCAAGCCCGCGCGCAGCGCCGGGGTACCGACCCTGGCCGCCAGCTGCCGCAGGACCGAGTGGCCCTTGAAGTAGGAGATCCGGTCCAGTTCGAGCAGCACCGTCCGCACGTCCGGTCCGGCCAGGCTCACCGGATGGGTCGACGGCCGCTGGTCGGCCACGTAGGCCTGCGCCTTGCGCCGGACCGCGAACGTGGTCAGCGGGCCGGGAAACCTCGTCACATCGCCGGTGACCCGATGGGCCATGTAGTCGGCGAAGGCCTGCCCGAGCCACAGGTCGTCCCACCAGGTGTTGGTGACCAGACCGGCGAGCCACATCAGGGACAGGCCGTGCGCGATCACCACGGCCCTGGTCTCCCGTTCGCTCCGGGGCACCGCGGAGCCGAAGAGGTACAGCTCGCGCAGCAGCACACAACCGGGGTGGTCGAGGGAGAGCACGCTGAACTCCGGCACGAAGACCTGATCGAACTTCTCGAACGGGTAAGGCACGCCGAACAGCCGGTGGTACTCGTCGAGGCATTGTCCGGTGATCTCGAAGACCTCTTCGACGTCGTCCTTGAGCCCGTCCGCCAACGAGGCACGGCAATGCAGGCCAAGCGGCACGCCGCCGTGCTCGGCGTGGAACGACTCGTACGGACCGATGACCAGCGTCGTCAGATAGGTCGCCAGCGGCGCGGTCTCGGCCAGAAGCCAGCGCCCCTGCCCGAGCCGGGTCGACGGCGCGTTGCCGAGCACCTGCCAGTCGTCGTCGGGAACCGTGACGCCGAAGGTGAAGGGCGCCTTGAGATCCGGCTGGTCGAAGCAGGCGAAGATCCGCGGCGCGTTGTCGATGAACACGTAGGCGTAGAGGTAGACACGGCCGTCGGCGGGGTCTGTGTAGCGGTGCAGCCCTTCGCATTCCCGCGAGTAGGCCATGTCTGCGACGACGACGAGTTCGTTCTCCTCGGCGAGGCCGGTGAGCGGGAACCGTCCGTCGTCGAGTGCGGCCGGGTCCAGTTCCCGGCCGTTGAGGGTCACCGAGCGCAGCTCGCGGGGACGCACGTCGAGGAACGTGGCACCGGGGCTCGCGTCGAAGACGATTCTCGTCGTCGATCGAAAGGTCTCGTCACCGGTCGTCAGATCGAGATCCACCCGATACGAACGGATCCGCAGCAATGCGCCGCGCTCCTTCGCTTCGGCCTGCGTCAGACTGGGCATTTCCTCGGCCCTCCAAATAGCTGCATCGTGGCCGCCGAACAGCTCAGGCGGCCGCCGAATAGACAATCCCCCGGCCGCCGGACAGCGCATTCCCCGCGCAACCGCGCCGCCTGGTCCAGTTGAACACCGCACCCGGCTCGAACGCCGATACAGCGGGGTTGGGGACTCACTTGAGCACCTAGTTCACCGTCGACCGACGACATACCCTCTGACCAGGAGAGCGGGGAGGGGAAACAGTGATCACGCAGTTCATGAGTTGAACCACGCCGGTCCAATGGGGACATTTCAGAGGGGACGCGGCGGTCGTTGATTCGACATCCTCGCACTGCCGTACAAATCGCACTTTCAGGTCTGAGGCGACCACGCCCGAAAACAGCGAAGAGTCGATATTCGGTAATCGGTTCAGGCGCCTAGGACTCATTGAAGAGTAAGTCGCAGGTTTGCCATACACAACCCGACGGGGGTGCCCATTGACCGGGCAAGCTGACCACGCCTCGAGCCAGGAGCATTCGGCTGATTCGAATGACCACGACGAACCGTCGACCGGGTATCCGAAGGCGGATCAGGTCACCTACACCGTCCCGGTGGCCGCGTTGCGGCCGGCGGACTCGCCGCGGCTGGTCGGTGAGGACGCCGAGCACATCCGGGTGCTGGCCGAACCGGACCGGGCGTTGCCGCCGATCCTGGTCCACCGGTCGACGATGCGGATCATCGACGGGATGCACCGGCTCGGCGCGGCCCGCCTGCGCGGCCAGAGCACCATCGACGTGGTCTTCTTCGACGGCAGCGAGGAAGACGCGTTCGTGCTGGCGGTCAAGGCCAACGTCGCGCACGGCCTGCCGCTGTCCTACGCGGACCGCGAGGCCGCGGTCGCCCGCATCGTCATCTCCCATCCCGACTGGTCGGATCGCGCCATCGCCGCGGCGGCCGGCCTCGGTCCCCGGACCGTCGCCGCGGTTCGCGGCCGGATCGACGGGCTGCCGCGGACGACGGCCCGCCTCGGTCGCGACGGCAGGGTCCGCCCGCTGGACAGCACCGATGGCCGGCGCGTCGCGAGCCAGCTGATCGCGGCCTTCCCCGACGCGTCGCTGCGCTCGATCGCGCGCGCGGCGGGGATCGCCCCGGCCACCGTCCGTGACGTGCGGGAGCGGATCCAGCGTGGTGAGGATCCGGTGCCGCCCCGCCGTCCCCGCGCCGTCCGGGAGACCGTGGCCGACCGCCGCGACGCCGGCCCGCCCGCGTACGACCACGCCGAACGTCTCTCGACGAAGGAGCGCAACGCGGTCCTGCGGAACCTGGAGCGCGATCCGTCGCTGCGGTTCGCCCAGTCCGGCACCCGGACCCTGCGCTGGCTCGTCCACCGGGTGATCGCCGAGGAGGAGTGGCGCGAACTCGTCGACACGGTCCCGCCACACAGCGTGTACGTCCTCGCCGCTTTGGCCCGCCGGTGCGCCAACGAGTGGATCGAGTTCGCGCGGCAACTGGAACAGCGCGTCGGCACGCAGAAGTCATAACCCGGATACCGCGGGTGAATACGACCGGTGTTCAACCGGGTACCGGGGACGCAGTTGAACATCGAGCGGTTGTCGGCGCGCGAAGCGTGCGGCAGTATTCCCGGTCACCACTCCTTGGGGGTCGAAAAACAGTTTCGGGAATCGCACCGGGCCGCACTCAGGCAAGTGACCGCCATTGCCCGAGAACGCCCGCCGTTCTTGAATGGCGCCCGGCGGTTTTCGAATACGGACACCTCCGTAATCGGATCATGTTTTCCCATCGGAAGACCAGGCAACCGACCGGCTCGGTATGAGGAGAAGAAATGGCAGCACCGCTCGCCGAATTCGGCATCGCCGGCTTCGGTTACGCGTTCGGCGAAGACCAGGACGTCGAACGCACCGCCGGTTCCTACGTCACCGACCCGGAACGCGTCGTCGGCTGGGGTTACCGGACCTTCCACCGTGCCGCGGACGGCGTGACCTCGACCGCGCTGGCGGCGGAGGCGGCAAGCCACGCGCTGGCCAGGGCGGCGGTGGACCCCGCGGACGTCGATCTGGTGGTGGTGGCCAATTCCGAGCTGGCGGAGTACCCGTACTGGGACTCCTCCGCCGCGCTGGCGAGGGAGCTGAAGATCCGGGAGCGGCAGACGATGCTGCTGACCGAAGGCTGCGCCTGCGGGGTGACCGGTCTCGGTGCCGTCGCCGGACAGCTGACGCTGCAACCGGAACTCGGCACGGTGCTGTTCACCGCCGTCAACCGGGTCAGCGAGTTCCACCGCAACCGGATGAACGTCAACAACGCGGTGCACAGCGACGGAGCGGTTTCCGTGGTGCTGCGCCGCGGCCACGACCGCGTCACGTGGCTGGCCACCGAACAGTTCACGGATTCCGACTTCTGCGACTGGTTCCGCACCGATGTCGGCGGCAGTGTCACGCCGGTGCCGCCGCCCGGCTGGTCGAGCGCGACCGCGCCGAGCGGGACCGAACGCGTGCAAGCCCATTTCCGGAAGGACCCCCGGCGCCTCGCGCATTTCAGCGAGCAGCTCAACGCGCGGGTCGTCGAGGTGATCGACCGGACCTGCCGCCGGGCGGGCGTGCGGCGCGCGGATCTCGCGCGGTTCATCTACATCAACGATCCGGACGGTATCGCCGAACTCGCCGGCCTGATCGACATTCCGCTGGCGCGGACGAACCACGCTCTCGCCGCCGATCACGGCCACATGGGCGCGGCCGACCAGTTGACGGCGCTCGGGACCTACCTCGACCGCGGCGAACTGAATTCCGGGGATCTCGTCGCGCTCGCCGGAATCTCCATCGGCATGCGCTGGTATTGCACGATTTTCCGAGTCTAGGCAGGGGTCGATGAACGATTTCACGGAATTGCTCGACGGCCTGCGAGCCGCGGTGGACGGCCGGACGGCGCCGTCACCGGGGCTGCGGCAGCTGCTCGCGGAGGCCGGGGACCCCGCGACGATGCGCCGGGCGGGCCACCTCCTCGCCGATCTCGCCCCGGTCGAGCCGGACCTCCGGCCGATCAGGGTGACCGTGCTGGCCACCTGCACGATCGGCCCGTTCGAGCACCTGCTGCGCGCCGCGCTGATCGCCGTCGGCACCCAGCCCACCCTGCTCCTCGGCGACTACGGCACGTTCGACCTGGCGCTGGCCGCGGGCGAGATCGACGGCTCCCCCGACCTCGTCACGTGCCTGCTCGACGAGCGGTACTTCCTGCCGCGCGAGTGGAGCGCCGTCGACACCGAAGGCCTGACCGCGCATATCGAGGCCCGGTTCGCCGAGCTCCGGGGAGCGATCCGGGCCTGCCTGCCGCGCACACCGGGCACGTTCGTGCTGCACACCGTGCCGGTCCCGGCCGAACTGCGCGATTCCCTGATCAGCGTGCGGGCGCGGGCCGCGGCCGCGCGGGCCTGGCACCGGCTCAACGCGGACCTCCTCGGCCTCGCGGAGGAGGACGGCCGGATCACGGTGGTGGACCTGGCAGGCGAACTCGCCGACGTCGCGGTCGCGGCCAGGGACGACCGGCTGCACCGGTACGCCGACCTTCCGTACACCGACGGCGCGCTGCTCACGCTGGCGCGGCGGGTCGCCCGGGTGGCCGCGGCCCGGTCGGGGCTGTCCCGCAAGGTGCTCGCCGTCGATCTGGACAACACCCTGTGGGGCGGCGTGCTCGGCGAAGCCGGTGAGGCCGGGCTGCAGCTCGGCGGGTTGTACCCGGGGAACTGCTATCAGGACCTTCAGCGAGCCGTGCACCGTCTGCGCGAACAGGGCGTCATCCTCGTGCTGGCCAGCAAGAACGACGCCGGGCCGGTGGACGAGGTGCTGACCCGGCATCCGGAGATGCTGCTGCGGCCCGAGGATTTCGCGGTCCGCGCGGTGAACTGGTCGCCCAAGGCGGGCAACCTGCGGCACGCCGCCGAGACGCTCAACCTGGCCGGGAGCGCGTTCGTCTTCATGGACGACTCCGCCTTCGAACGCGGGCATGTGTCCGCCGAACTTCCCGAGGTCGCCGTGGTGGCCGCCGACGGCGACCCCGCTCATCTGGTCCGCTCGCTGCTGCGTCCCGGCTGGTTCGACGTGCCGGAGCTGACCGACACCGATCTGAAACGTCCGGCGCTGTACCGCTCACGGGCGCTGCGCACCGGCTTCTCCACCGGGTTCGCCTCCTCGGAGGACTACCTGCACGCGCTCCGGACACGGCTGATCGCGCATCCGGTCACCACGTTCGAGATCGGCCGGGTCGCCCAGCTTTCCGCTCGCACCAACCAGTTCAACCTGACCGGGATCCGGTTCGACGAGGGCGCGACGACCGCGATGTCCGCCGACCCGGACAGGCTGGTCGCCTCGTTCGCCGTGTCGGACCGGTTCGGCGACGAGGGCATCGTCGGCGCCGCCTGGATCGAGAGCCGCGGACGGGTGTGGTGGGTGCTGAACCTGGTGCTGAGCTGCCGGGTGTTCGGCCGGGGCATCGAATTCGCGATCGCCGACTGGATCGTCGGGCGGGCCCGCGAGGCCGGGGCCACCGCCGTGGCCGGCCGCTACGTGCCGAGCGGGCGCAACAAGGTCGCCGACGGCTTCTGGGAGAAGGCCGGCTTCACCCCGTCCGACGAGGACGGCACGTACACCGTGGTACCCGCCACCGCGCCGAGCTGCCTGCCCACCTGGATCGCCTACCCCGGAGACGAGTGATGACCGAATTGGATGACACGGCGTCCGTCGTGCTGAACACGCTGAGCGAAGTGCTGGGCAAGCCGATCGGCGAGCTGCGGGCCCGCGAAGTGCTCGCCACGCACGGCTGGGACAGCCTCTCGTCGCTGGAGGCCCTCTCCCGGCTGGAAAGCAGGTTGGCGGTGACGCTCGATCTGCGCGCCTACCACGCCGCTCACACGGTGACGGCCTTGATCGACCTCGTCGCGGCCGCCGCGACGAGCAACGCGGGCGCCGGTCGGCGCGGATAACCGGGGAGGATTGCGGTGCGATTTCAAGAAGTAGAGCTGCTGGCGATCGGGGCGGGCCCGTCCGGTCTCGCCCTCGGCGTCGCCGTCGAAGAGCTCGCGAAGGCGGAGCTCGCGAAGGACACGCTCATCGTCGAGCAGCAGGACGACGTCGTCTGGCAGCGCGGCATGCTGATCCCGTGGACGCAGAGCCAGGTGTCCTTCCTCAAGGACCTGGTCACCCAGCGGAATCCGCGCAGTGCCTTCAGTTTCGTCAACTATCTGCACTCGGTGGGACGGCTGGACCAGTTCATCAACCTCGGCAGCTTCACGCCGTACCGGATGGAGATCTCCGGGTATCTGGGCTGGGTGGCCAAATCCCTGCCGAACGTGCGGATCGACTACGGGCGGCGGTGTGTCTCGGTCCGGCCGTTCGGTGTCGCGGACGGGGCCGGTGAGTGGCTGGTCCAGATGGCCGACGGCAGTGCCGTGGTGTGCCGTCATCTGGTGGTCGCGGCCGGGCGGGATCCCTACATCCCGGACACGTTCGCGGCCATCCCGCGTGAGCTGATGATCCACAGCACCGAGTTCGCGGTCAGGATCGGTGAACTCGATCCCGAGCGGACGCGCCGGATCGTCGTCGTCGGCGGGGCGCAGAGCGCGGCCGAGATGCTGTGGACGGCGCACCAGACGTTCCCCGGGGCGCGGTGCACGATGGTGATGCGCTCGATCGGCCTCAACGCCTACGAGGCGAGCAAGTTCACCAACGAGCTGTACTACCCGTCCTTTGTGGACGAATTCCATTCGGCGCTGCCGGAGGCGAGGGCGCAGCTGCTGCGCGAGATGCACCGGACCAACTACGCCGGCCTCGCCCCGGACATGCTCGACACGCTGTACCGCCAGATGTACATCGAACGGCTCACCGGCACCGAACGCATCGAGATGATCCCGATGGTCGACGTGGCCGGTGCCGAGATGGACGGCCGCGAGATCGTGCTCACCCTCGTCGACCGCAAGTCCGGCCGCCGGTTCACGCAGCGCTGTGACGTGGTGCTGCTCGGTACCGGTTTCACCAAGCGGATGCCGGGGATCGTGAAGGACCTCGCGTCCGCGGTCGGGGTGGACGAGATCAGCGTCAACCGCAGCTACCGGATGAGCCTGCCGCCGTCGTTCAGCGGGACCTGCCATCTGCAGGGGGTGAACGAGGCCACCCACGGCATCGCCGATTCGCTGCTCAGCGTGCTGGCCGCGCGGGCGGCGGAGATCGTCACGGATCTGCTCGCCGACCGCCGGATGCCGCCGCTGCCCGCCGTCACCGAAGCCGCCGTCACCGAAGCCGCCGCCCGCCCGCTCGCCGCCACCCAAGGAGCGCAGTGATCATGATGGAGATCCGCAAGTTCGACAGCGCGCGGCTCAAGCCGGACAACGGTCTGGCCGCCACGCGGCTGCTGCCGTGGCCGGAACTGAACGCGCCGTTCGAGGGCTCGTGGTGCGTGGTGCCGCCGGGCGCGAAATCCGGGGCGCACAGTCACCACGAGTACGAGATCTGGGTCGCCATGGCCGGATCCGCGGAGGTCGTCTGCGACGGCCGCCGGACGCCGTTCGCCGCCGGGGACATCGTGCACTTCCCGCCCCGCTCGCATCACCAGGTGGTGAACAGCGGGTCCGAGGAGTTCCGGATGTACGCGGTCTGGTGGGACAAGGACATGGCCGGGCGGTTCACCACCCGCGACGAGGCCGGCGTGTAGATGTCCACGACCATCGTGGTCGCCGCGACCCCGACGTCCAACGGCGACCTGCACATCGGACATATGGCCGGGCCGTACCTGGCGGGCGACGTGTACGCCCGGTATCTGCGGGCCACCGGCGCCTCGGTGATCTACACGACCTGCACCGACGACAGCCAGAGCTACGTGGTCTCCACCGCGCGGCGGACGGGCACCACGCCGAGGGAGCTGTGCGCCGGGTCGACCCAGGCGATCGCCCGTTCGCTCTCCGCGATGGGCATCTCGACGACCGGTCTCCCGCCGATCGACGACGTGTACCGGCGCGCGGTGCTCGAGTTCGTCACCGCGTTGTACGACGCGGGCCGGTTCCGGAAGCGGACGGTACGGCTGCCGGTCGCGACACGCTCGGGCACCTGCCTGTTCGACGGTCTGGTCAGCGGCACCTGCCCGGTGTGCCTGGCGGGCAGCAGCGGCGGGGTGTGCGAGGCCTGCGGGCATCCGAACAACTACGACGAGCTGCTCGACCCACGCTCCACAATGGACCCAGACGACCCAGTGTCCTTTCGCGACACAGAGATCCTGGTACTGCCGATGGAGGAGTACCGGGACCGGCTGACCGCCTACTACACTGCACAGGCCGGACGGTGGCGGCCGCACGCGATGCAGCTCATCGGCGAGTTGCTGGCCAAGCCGCTGCCCGAGGTACCCGTGACGATCCCGGCGGCGTGGGGGATTCCCGCGCCGTTCCCCGAAACCCCCGGGCAGATGCTGTACCCGTGGATCGAGGCGATGCCCGCGGTCATGTACAGCACCTGGTGGTCGGTCGGCGACACCACGCTGCCGCTCGACGAGCACTGGCGCGCCGAACACGAGGCCGACGTCGTCTACTTCCACGGTTACGACAACGTCTACCACTGGGGACTGATGGATCTCGTGTTCCTGCTGGCCCACGGCGACCGGTACGTCACGCCGTCGGCCAACGTCTGCAACGAGTTCTACGACCTGGACGGCGAGAAGTTCTCCACCAGCCGCGACCATCTGATCTGGACGGCCGACCTGCTCGCCGAGGTCCCGCGCGACCTCGTCCGGTTCCATCTGGCGCATACCGCGCCGGAGCTGTCGCGTACCGGGTTCACCCGGGAAGGCTTGCGCGACAACGGGTACCGGCGGCTCAGCACGCCATGGAACGCGCTGGCGGAGGCGATGTCGGAGACGACGCGCGGGCTCTCGGGCGCGGTGCCGGTGACCCCGGACGGTCGGCGGCGCGCGGCGGCCATGGTGCAGCGGTTCCGCGGTTGCTACGAGTTGCCCGGCTACAGCATGAACCGGGCCGCCGAAACGGTGCTCACCCATCTGAACCGGCTGCGTGACCTGGCGGCCGGCTCGGCGATCGCCGCGGGCGACCTGCTGCTCGAGGCGCGCACGCTGCTGGCCGGCGCCGCCCCGATCCTGATCGACGCGGCCGCCGCGGCGGCCGCGTCCGGGGTCGATCTGTCCCTCACCACCGAAGCGCCCACTTCCGTTCCCGTGTTCCGACTCCCGCGGCTGCCCGAGGAGGCTGGCCATGAAGCTGCTGACCATCGAGACCCGTCAGTACCTGACCTACTACCACTCCCGCTATCGGCAGGTGCAGGCGTTCGGCGTCGATCTGTACGTGATGAACGGTGAAGGGACGGCCGATTTCTGGCCGGCCGACCACTACCGGCTCGTCGGCTCGAAGAAGATCGACGAGATGATCGCCTGCGCCGAGGAATGGCACGCCACCGAGCATTTCGACGGGGTGATCACCTTCTCCGAGGCGGCGGTGCTCGCGGTCGCCTCGGTGGCCGAGGCGCTCGGGCTGCCGGGTATCGGCGTCGACGCCGCACGCAACAGCCGCAACAAACTGCTGATGCGCCAGGCGTACGAACGGGCGGGGGTGCCGATTCCCGCGTTCCGGTACGTCACCGAACTGGACGACGCGCTCGCGGCGGGCGCCGAGTTCGGTTATCCGGTCATCCTCAAGCCCACTTTGGGCGCCGGGAGCCATCTGGTGTACCGGGTGGACGGTCCGCAGGAGATGGCGCGGGACTTCGCCACGGCGAGCGATGGCCTGCGGAACATGTTCTGGATCAACGCCGAGGCGGACGACGTCGACCTCGGCCCGATCGGGCTGCTCGTCGAGTCCTTTCTGGACGGACCGGAGTATTTGATGGAGGCGCTCGCCTGGGACGACGAGGTCTACCTCGGCTCGGTCGTCGACCGGATCACCGCGGAGGGCAGGAGTTTCGACGACGACGTGCACCACGCGCCGACCTCCCTGCCCGCCGAGGAACTGGCCAGGGTGCACCACGCGGTCAAGGCGGCCGCCCGCGCTCAGGGCCTGCGGCGCAGCGCGATGCACGCCGAAGTGCGCTACCACGAGGGCAGGCCGCATCTGCTGGAGATCGCGGCCAGGGTGGGCGGGGGCGGGCTGGACACCATCGCCAGGATCACCGCGGACTACGACCCGATCCGGTCCGTGGTGGACGTCGGCCGGGGCGTCAAACCACCCGTCCGCCACTACTGGCCGACCGGGACGCATATCACCGCGATGTGCCTGATCTGCGACGGCGGCGTGGTCGAGCGCATCGAGGTGCCGCCCGAGGTGACGGAGTCGGACCGGGTCTTCCTCCAGCAGATCACCGCGCGTCCCGGCGACGTCATCCTCCGGCCGCCGGACGGCAACACCATCTTCGGCTTCCTCGGCACCACCGGAACGTCCAAAGAGGACGCTTACGGGCTGATGACCGAGCTGGCCGGGAAGATCACCGTCACCTTGGACGGTGACCGGTGAGAACAGCCCGTCCCCGGCGGTTCCTGATGTGCCCGCCGGAACACTTCGAGGTCACCTACTCCATCAACCCGTGGATGGAACCGGACAAGCCGACCGACGCGCCGCTGGCGCTCGTGCAATGGGACCGGTTGCGGGCCCGGCTGGTCGCGCTCGGCCATCGGGTCGACGTCGTGCCGCCCCGGTCCGGCCTGCCCGACATGGTGTTCGCCGCCAACGCGGCCACCGTGATCGACGGGCGGGTGCTGGCGGCCCGGTACCGCCACCCGCAACGGTCCGGCGAGGAACCCGCGTATCAGGCGTGGTTCGCCGAGCACGGCTATCCGGTCCGGCGGGCCGGGTTCGTCAACGAGGGCGAGGGCGACATGCTGCCGACCGGTGCCCGGATCCTCGCGGGCACCGGCTTTCGCACCGACCATCGCGCGCACGCCGAGGCTGCCGGGTACTTCGGGCTGCCGGTGGTCACCTTGCAGTTGGTCGACCCGTACTTCTACCACCTGGACACGGCCTTGGCGGTGCTCGACCACGAGGAGATCATGTACTACCCGGGTGCCTTCTCGCCGGACAGCCAGGCGCTGCTGCGGGAGCTGTATCCGGACGCGATCCTGGCCGACGAGGCGGACGCCGCCGTCTTCGGCCTCAATGCGATCTCCGACGGCGAGCACGTGCTGCTCCCCCAGTCCGCCGTCCATCTCACCGAAAGCCTGCGGGCGGCCGGTTTCACCCCGATCGCCGTCGATCTGTCCGAGCTCCTGAAGGCCGGTGGCGCGGCCAAATGCTGTGCGTTGGAGCTGCGTGATCCCCTCCCCTCCACAGAAAGGCGCCGCGAGCCATCATGATCAACTACGAAGGACGGCGGTTCAGCCCGGTCGCCGTCGACGGCACCGACGACGGCAGCGAGGACCGGGTGGCGGTCTACCGGCAGAACGGCGACCTGATCTGGGGCGAGTTCTCCGGTGGCAAGGCCCGGCACGGTTCGCTGACCGGGACGTGTGGCCCCGACGGGAAACTCGACTTCGCGTACTGCATGGTCCTGGAGAGCGGCGAGGTGATCTCCGGCCATTGCACGAGCATCCCGCGGATCCTCGACGACGGCCGGATCCAGCTCGACGAGGTGTGGCAGCGCTACGGCCCGCATCAGTCCGTCGGGGTCTCCCGTCTGCAAGAGATCCGGTGACGGCGATGACCCGCACGAGTGCGATGCCGTCGGTCCGCGAAGGCGAGCCCCGCCGCGGCGGCACGGTCACCTGGGCCTGCGCGCCGGGCTTCCCGCCGGCGGTGATCTTCCCGTTCACCCCGGCCGAACGCATGGGCATGCGCAACGTCCTGGAGTTCCAGGCCCTCATGTACCGCACCCTGTACTTCTTCGGCAGCGACGGCACACCGGAGGTCGACTACGCCTCCAGCATCGGCGAGCCTCCCGTGTGGAGCGAGGACGGGCTGACCGTCACGGTCAAGGTCAAACCGTGGAAATGGTCCAACGGTGAGACGTTGTGCGCCGACAACGTGTTGTTCTGGGTGAACCTGCTCAAGGTCAAGGGCGAGCGGTACGGCGAATACACCCCCGGCTATTTCCCCGACAACTGCACGGACTACGGCAAGCTGTCCGAGGACACCTGTTACTTCACCTTCGACAAGGTCTATTCCCGGCGCTGGGTCCTGATGAACCAGCTCAGCCTGATCATCCCGCTGCCGAAGGCGTGGGATCGCACCGCGGCGGGCCCGGCCAACGCCTCCGGCGACCTCGCCGACGTCGAAGCGGTCTACGACTACCTGATGGCCGAACAGGGCGACATCATCGACGAGGGCAACGAGCACCGCACCCGCTGGGCCGACAGTCCTGTTTGGAGTGTCGTGAGCGGACCGTGGCGGCTGAAGAGCTACACCCTGGACGGGGTCGTGACGTTCGTGCCCAACGAGCACTACTCCGGCCCGAACAAGCCGTATCTCGACGAATTCCGGCAGATCCCGTTCTCCTCCGACGAAGAGGAGTACCGCAGGCTGGAGAACGGGCCGGACGGCGAGGACGCGATCCAGGTGGGCTACCTGCCGCTGAGCTTCGCCACCGGGCACACCGACGATCCCACCAAGGGCGGCGTCAACCCGTTGGCGGAGCACTACACGATGGTGCCGCAGGTGGCGTACTGCATCCGGTACACCAGCCTGAACTTCAACAATCCCACCGTGGTCGGGAAGATGTTCGCCCAGACCTATCTCCGCCAGGCGCTGCAGTGCACGCTCGACCAGGACGCCGCGGTCCGCGACATCTACCAGGGCTACGCCTACCGCCAGAACGGGCCGATGCCGATGCTCCCGGTGACCGACCTGGTGTCGCCGCCGCAGCGCGGCGGGGCATGGCCGCTGCCCTTCGATCCTGAGCGGGCCAGGAAACTGCTGGCCGAGAACGGTTGGGACACCAGCGTCACTCCCGCGGTGTGCGTCGATCCGGAGCTCGCGGGCGAAGGGATCCCGCTCGGTACGAAGCTGAGTTTCCGGCTGCGTTATGTCGAAGGGCGGCCGGCGCTGACCCGGCTGATGACCCAGTACAAACGTGACGCCGCCGCCGCGGGGATCGAGCTGCGGCTCGAAGAGGTCTACGGCTCGATCCTGGTCGCGGAGGACGCGCCCTGCTACCCCAGCGACGAGACCCCGTGCACCTGGGAGATGTGCTGCTGGAACGGTGGCTGGGTCTACCACCATCCGACCGGCGAGATCCTGTTCAGGACCGACGCTGGCGGCAATTTCGGCCACTACCACGACCCGGTGGCCGACGAGCTGATCGAGCGCACGGTCACCACCGACGACCCGGACGTCCTCTACGAGTACCAGGACTACATCGCCGAGCAGGTGCCGGTCGTCTTCAACCCCAATTTCCCGATCCGGTTGTTCGAGGTCGCCCGCTCCCTGCGCGGCTTCGAACCGGTCAATCCCTTCGGCATGATCAGCCCGGAGAACTGGTACTACGTCGATGACTGACCCCGTCGCCCCCATCGGCGCGCACGCCATGCTGCTGTTCCTGCTCCAGCTGGGACTGCTGCTCGGGCTCGCCTTCGCCCTCGGGCGGCTCGCCATGCGGCTGAAGATGCCGGCGGTGGTCGGCGAGCTGACCGCCGGTGTCCTCATCGGACCGTCGGTGCTCGCCCATCTCGCGCCCGGTCTGTCGGCCTGGTTGCTGCCGCGTGAGGCCACCCAGCTCAATCTGCTCGACGCCGTCGGGCAGCTCGGTGTCCTGCTGCTGGTCGGGATCACCGGGATGCACATGGATCTGAAGCTGGTGCGCCGCAAGGGCGGGCCCGCCGCCTGGACCAGCGCGGGCGGTCTGCTGGTGCCGCTGGGACTCGGCGTCGGGCTCGGCTTCGCGCTGCCCGCGTCGCTGGTCCCGGCAGGGATCGACCGGACGGTATTCGCGCTGTTCCTGGGCGTGGCCATGGGCGTGAGCGCGATCCCGGTGATCGCGAAGACCCTGCTGGAGATGCGGCTGCTGCATCGCGACATCGGCCAGCTGATCGTCAGCGCCGCGGCCGTGGACGACATCGTCGGCTGGCTGCTGCTCTCGGTGGTGTCCGCGCTGGCCGTCACCGGGCTGGTCGCCGGTCAGGTGGCGTTCTCGATCGGCGCTCTGCTGGTGGTCCTCGTCCTCACCGTCGTCGCCGGACGGCCACTGGTCAACGCGTCGCTGCGCCTGGCGAGCCGTTCGTCCGAGCAGGGGCCGGGCATCGCGACCGTCGTGGTCCTGCTCCTGCTGTCCGCCGCGGGCACGCACGCGATGGGGATGGAACCGGTGCTGGGGACGTTGCTGTGCGGCATCCTGATCGGGTCGTCCAAACACGTCGACCTGGCGCGGCTGGCGCCGTTGCGCACGATCGTGCTTTCCGTGCTGACCCCGATCTACTTCGCCACCGCCGGGTTGCGCATGGACCTCACGGCTTTGCGTGACCCGGCGGTGCTCGGTTCGGCCGTGCTGGTGCTGGTGGTCGCCGTCGTCGGCAAGTTCGCCGGTGCCTACGTCGGCGCCCGGCTGGGCAGGCTCAGTCATTGGGAGGGGCTGGCGCTCGGCAGCGGCCTCAACGCGCGCGGCGTCATCCAGGTGATCGTCGCGATCGTCGGCTTGCGGCTCGGCGTCCTGACCACCGCCACTTACACGATCATCGTGCTGGTGGCGATCGTGACCTCGCTGATGGCGCCGCCGACACTGCGCCACGCGGTGCGGCGGATCGCCGTCACGGAGGAGGAACGCGTCCGGGAGAAGGGGTTCCATGTCCAGTGAAGAGCGACCACGGCTGCTGCTGATCGCGACCGGCTGGCAGGTGTTCCGGGAGTACCTGCTGCGGTCGATCGGTTCCCGGTTCCGGGTGCACCTGTTCCACACCGCGGAGCCGGGCTGGGAACGGGAGCACATCACCGGCTGGACGGTGCTGCCCAGCACCATCGACGGTCCCGCGATGGCCCGCGAGGCGGTCCGGCTGAACGACGCCGAACCGTTCGACGGGGTGCTGTGCTGGGACGAGGGACGTATCCACGCCACCGCCCACGTCGCCGAAGCACTCGGGCTGCGATGCGGCGACCCGGCGATGATCTGGCGGCTGCGGGACAAGGCGCAGACGCGCGCCGCGCTGGCCGAAGCCGGCGTTCCCCAGCCGCGGTCGGTCAAGGTCAGCACCCTCGACCAGGCACTGGCAGCAGCGGAAGAGGTGGGCTATCCCGCCATCCTGAAACCCCGCGGCCTCGGCGCCAGCCTCGGTGTGGTCCGGGTCGACACCCCGGAGCGGCTCCGCGAGATGTTCGCCTTCACCCGCGACACCAAGGCACCCGACCCGGTCGTCTACGCCAGTGACCATCCGGTCCTGGTCGAGGAGTGCGTCACTGGCGAGGAGGTCAGCGTCGACTCGGTCGTCGCGGACGGCAAGGTCACGCCGCTGTTCCTCGCGCGCAAGGTGGTCGGCTTCCCGCCCTACGCCGAGGAGGTCGGCCATTACGTGGACGCGGACGATCCCCTGCTCACCGACTCCACGTTCACCTCGATCCTGCAAGACACCCACACCGCGCTGGGTTTCCGCGACGGCTGGACGCACACCGAGTACATGCTGACCGGGACGGGCCCGAAACTCATCGAGGTCAACGGCAGGCTCGGCGGCGACCTGATCCCCCATCTCGGCGAAGTGGCGACCGGTATCGACCCTGGCGCACTCGCCGCCGCGGCGGCCTGCGGTCACGAGCTGGACGTACGGCCCACCAGGCGGCGAGTGGCCGGGATCCGCTTCTGTTACGTCGACCGGGACGACACCACCATCGCGGCGATCCGCTTCGATCCGGCGACCCTGCCGTCCACCGTCGACCAAGCGGTCACCATCGCCCAACCCGGCGCCGTGATGTCGCCTCCGCCGAAAGGGACGGTCTGGGGGCGGGTCGCCTACGTCACCGCGGTCGCCGATTCGATCGCGGAATGCGCGCGGACGCTCGACGCCGCCCAGGCGTCGCTGCGCATCACCTCCTCGCCGTTGGAAGGGGCGATCAGGGACTGAGCAGGTGTCGGTCGTCACGTCGTGCCGCGCCAGTAACATGCAGGCATGACCGACCGCTTAGTTTGTCTTGGCGACTCCTTCACCGAGGGTGTCGGCGACGATGACCCGTCGTCGCCCAACGGCGTCCGCGGCTGGGCCGACCGCGTCGCGGGCACCCTCGCGGCGAACCACGAGGACTTCCGCTACGCCAACCTCGCGATCCGCGGCAAGCTCCTCGGGCAGGTCCTCGCGGAGCAACTCGACCCGGCGCTCGCGCTGAACCCGGATCTGGTCACGCTCTACGCCGGCGGCAACGACCTGATGCGGCCGAAGGTCGACATCGACGCCCTCCTCGAGGACTACGACGTCGCGGTCGGCAAAGTGGTCGCCACCGGGGCACGGGTCGTCCTGTTCACCGGTGTCGACGGGGTCGAAGACGCGTTGTTCCGCCGGATCCGGGGCCGCGTCGCGATCTACAACGAGCATGTGCGCGGGATCGCCGCGCGCCATGGGGCGCTGCTGGTGGACATGTGGGCGATGCGCCAGTTGCGGGACAGGCGGCTGTGGGCACCGGACCGTCTGCACCTGAACTCGTTGGGGCACAACGAGATCGCCATCGCGGTCCTCGACGCGCTCGGCGAGCCGCACAAGCTGACGCCCGCCACGCTCGGGCCGCGGCCGTCGCTGAGCCCGCAGGCGCGGCGAACCGAGAACCTGCAGTGGGGCAAGGAGCACGCTGTCCCGTGGATCAAACGCAGGCTGCGTGGCGAGTCCTCGGGTGACGCGCTCATGCCGAAGCGGCCGACGATGGATCCTTACGCCTGACGCGGCCGAAGTCCGTCGAAGAGGATGCAGATCGTCCGGGCCCGGAACTCGGGCCCGGCATGCTCCGCCGCCTTCGCGGTTCCGATGATGACCGCGATCAGTTCTTCGACGCCGAGGTCCTTGCGGACGTCGCCGGTGTCCTGCGCGCGGTGGAGCAGCACGCCGAGCGCGTCCTTCAGCCGGACGCCGATGACCGATCCCGCCGACGGCACGCTGACACCGGCCGCCGACAGGGCTTCGAAGTAGGCGTTCTTGGCGCCGGACATCTCGATCCAGCCGGTCAGGAAGCCGAAGAACGCGGCGCCCGGGTCGGGTGAGTCGGCGGCCACCGTGGCCTCCGCTTCGTCGACGAAGCGGTGCAGTCGCGCGAAGAGCACTGCTTCCAGCAGGGCTTCTTTCGTCGGAAAGTGCCGGAACACCGTACCGACGCCGACGCCTGCTTCGCGGGCGACTTCTTCGGTGGGCGCACTGGTGCCTTTGGCCGCGAAGACGCGCTCCGCGGCCTCCAATACCCGTGTGCGGTTACGGCGGGCATCGGCTCGGAGCGGTTTCTCGTCCGTCACAGCGGGGATCCTAGACCCGGTGTCGAGAGGCCTAGTCCGGCATCTCGGCCAATACGCGAGCCAAAGCCTTCGGGACGCCGGTGCGCCAGCCGCCGCCCATGATCCGGCGCGACATCCGTTGGAACTCGTCGTCCGGGTCGAAGCCTTCGTGACTGAGGAACAGCCGTGTCCCGCGTCCCTCCGGTTCGAGCCGCCAGGTGACCGTCCACTCCGGACCCCAGCTGATGCTCAGCAGCCGCTCCGGCTCCACGGCCAGCACCTCGCAGGCGACCGGGCCGCCCGCGAAACCCGCGGCGGGAACAGGGTCGGCGAGCAGCTCGAATCGGTGTCCCACAACGGGTTTGATGTCGTTCGGCATCCGGAGCCAGCGTTCCAGCAGCTGCGGTTCGGTCAGCGCGCGCCACACCTTGCGCGGCGGATGCGCCAGGAACTGGTCGACGTGAACGGCCGTCGGATCCTCGTCGTTCAGAAGTCCTCCTCGTCCAGCAGGTCACGCAGGTTGCCCAGCTTGCCGCGCCAGTACCGCTCGTACGGCGAAAGCCAGTCGGAGACCTCTCGCAGCGGCGCGCCGTCCAGAGAGTAGACGCGATTGCGGCCCTGTCTCTCTTCTCGGACGAGCCCGGCCTCACGGAGCACCCGAAGGTGTTCCGACAGGCTCGGCCGCCGCATGTCGAACCGTTCGGCGATCTCCCCCGCGGCCCGCGGGCCGTCGAGGAGGATGCCCAGCACTTCACGGCGAGCGGGGTTGGCGAGCGCGGCGAAGACGTCGTCGTTGACCGGCACTAGCGCGGCCAGTTCCCGTAGCCCGAGGCTTCGAGCAGCCCCATCGCGTTGCCGTCAGGATCCTTCAGGGACGTCACGCGGCCCCACGGCATCTCCTCCGCGTCGTCGACCTCGATGCCTTGGGCGCGAAGCGACGCGATGTCGGCGTCGACGTCCGTGGTGGTCAGCTGGAAATGCACCCGCGCGTCGTGATCCAGCCTGCCGACGGCGCGATCGACGAGGACGAGCCCGGTGTCCGCCCCCTTGGGGCCGACCATGACGAACGGACCGTGCGGGCCGCTGACGTCGACGAGCAGGTCGAAGCCGAGCTTGCCGAGGTAGAAGTCCCGCGCCTTGGCCAGGTCGGAGACCGGCACGGTGAGGAACTGGATGCGGTCGATGTTCATGACCCGACCATACGTAGGAGATTTCCTACATGTCAACTCCGGCACTTGTACAACCTCGACATAGATAGAGGTCCAGGGTTCGTGACCAGCGCCGCAACGGCTTGAGTTCGCCTATGGACGAACTTTTAGCGTCGTCGTCATGAGCACAGAAACCACCACGCAGTCCCCCATCCGCCTCGCCGTGATCATCGGCAGCGTCCGGCACGAACGCTTCGCCGACGCCATCACTGGCTGGCTTCAGGCCGAACTCGCCACGATCGACGGTGTGGAGGTCGATCTGATCGACCTCGCCGACATCGATCTCCCGTTGCAGGGAACGCGGCCCGGTGGCACCGAGACGGTGATCAGCGACAGGCTGCGCGACGCCGACGCCTTTCTCGTCGTCACCCCGGAGTACAACCACAGCTTCCCCGCGGCGCTGAAGAACGCGATCGACTGGCACTTCACCGAATGGGCGTACAAGCCCGTCGCGTTCGTCGGCTACGGCGCGGGATCGGGCGGCATCCGGGCGATCGAGCAACTGCGGCTGATCTTCCCCGAGCTGCGGGCCACCACCATCCGCGACGCGGTCCTGCTGAACGCTCCGTGGACCCGCCTCGGACCGAACGGCTACGAGGGAACCGAAGGCGAACGCGGCGCGCTGGCCGCGACGATGACTGAACTGGGCTGGTGGGCCCGGACCCTGCGCGCCGGACGGGTCGCGGTTCAGGTGAGTGCGGCATGAACCGCCTGACCGGACGAGAGCTGCGCATCGCGGCGGTGATCGCGCTCGGCGGGTTGATGGCCGTTCTCGACACCACGATCGTCGCGGTCGCGCTGCCGCGGTTCATGACCACGTTCTCCGCGTCGCTCACCACGATCCAGTGGATCGCGACCGGCTACGCGCTCGGCATGGTCGCGGCAATGCCGCTCGCGGCGACCTTCGCGCAACGGTGGGGAGCGCGCCGGGTGTACCTGGCCGCGCTGCTCGTGTTCGCGGTGGCGTCCGTGGCCGCCGGAGCCGCCGGTGATCTGGGCTGGCTGATCGCCGCGCGGGTGGCGCAAGGTCTGGCCGGCGGGCTGATCAACCCGTTGGGGATGACCATCGGCTTCGGCGCGGTGGACCCGGAACGCCGGAGCCGGATGACCACGATCACCGGGCTTCCCTTGCTGATCGGGCCGATCCTCGGTCCGATGCTCGGCGGGATCCTGCTCGACGGGCTGTCGTGGCGGGCGCTGTTCTTCATCACCGTCCCGCCCGCCCTGCTCGCCGTCGCCGGCGTGCTCCGCTGGGTACCCGCCGACGTCCCCTCGACCGAACGCACTCCGATCGACGTCGCCGGCGGCCTGCTGCTCGTCCCCGGTGTCGTCGCGGTGGCGTACGGATTCAGCGAAGAGACGGCCGCCCTTGAGATCCGGGTGGCGATCGTCGCCGTCGGGCTGGCGCTCATGGCGGTGTTCACGCGCCGCTCGTGGCGTCATCGCGCACCGTTGCTGAACGTCCGGCTCCTGCGTGACCGGACGTTCGGGCGCAACGCGGCCGTCCTCGTCCTCTACGCCGGGCCGTACTTCGGCTCGATGCTGCTGATGCCCGCCTACATCCAGGTGATCCGCGGCGACTCGGCCCTGATCAGCGCGGCGATGATGGTGCCGGGCACGATCGGGATGGGCATCAGCATCCAGTTCGCCGCCCGTCTCCTGGAACGCTTCGGCCCGCGGATCGTCGTCGGGACCGGGCTGAGCCTGGCGGTCGCCTCGACCGTGTCGACCGTGCTCGTCCTCGCGCCGGATACGTCGTACCCGGTGCTGGCGATCTTGGGTGTGCTCCAAGGTGCGGGTACCGGAGCGATCATGATGCCCACTATCGTGAGCGCGGGCCGTGACCTGCGGGGCCCGGATCTCGCGTCCGGTTCCGCGATCCTGCCCCTGGCCAGCACCATCGCGAGCGCGGTCGGCACCGCGGTGGTGAGCGCGGTGTTCACCGGGCTGATCGCGGGTGCCACCGGAGGACGGGGTCTCGCCGCGGCGAGCGTTTCGCCGGCGCTCACCGGGGAGATCGTCGACGCGTATCGTCTGACTCTCGTCGGTGTGCTCGCGGTGATGGCGCTCGCCCTGGTGGTCAGGCTGCGGACCCGGCCGGCCACCCCGACAGCGGAACCCACGACGGTACGGAGCGCGGCATGACGACGACGACACTCGGTGCACACCTGACCATCGGCGAGGTCGCGAGCAAGGCCGGGGTTTCGGCCAACGCCGTCCGGTACTACGAGCGCTACCGCGTCATCACCGCCGAACGCACCGCGGGCAACGCACGCCGCTTCACCGTCGACGCCATCTGCCGGATCCGGCTCGCGGTCGCCGCCCAGCGGGTCGGGCTCAGCCTCGCCGAAAGCGCGGAGATCCTGGCCGAGATCCCGCCGATGTCCCCCGATCTCGAACAGTGGTCGCGTGCGGGGCAACGGCTCATCGACGCCGGGCAGGCCCGCATCGCCGAACTCGCCTCGGTGGTCGACGAGTACCGGTCGCTCGAGTTCCTCAGGAGCTGAACGGTGCTTCCGCGGGATTCGTCCAGCGGAACACCGGGCGGTTCTCCAGACCGGGGTAGGCCACGGCCATACCCCGGTCCGGGGACATCGACCACAGCCGCGCGTCCGGCGACGCGGCATGCTTCGCCCAGTCCGGCGACCAGCCGGGGATGTAGCGCTCGTAGATACGACGGATCCGGGGCAGGTCCTTGGCCTCCAGCCTCGCGCGGCCGCTCGTCCGCAGTTGCCGGACGTCGTCGGGCGGAGCGAAGGTCGCGACCATGACGGCGACTTCGCGCTTGTCGCGGGCCGCGGCCAGGAACGGTGACGGCGGCCCGTCCGACATCGGGGTGTGGAACCAGAACCTGCCCTCCTCGGCCACGAACCACATCATCGCCAGCGCCGGATTGCCCCGGCCGGTGGTGGTGGCGACGCTGGCAGGCAGGCGCGGCTCGTCAAGAAGCTCTCGTACCGCGAGAATCGGTCGGTCCATGGGGCCAGCCTGCAACCTCGACCGCGGTGGAGGTCCAGCGCGCGTGGACCGAAGTCCGTGAAGGCCTCCTTGCCTACCCTGAGGGTAGTGAAGGAGGCCTTCACGGACTCCCGCGAGAAAACACGAAAGAGGGCCGCCCCCGACGGGACGGCCCTCTCTCACGTCAAAGCGGCTCAGCGCTGCGGCGGCGGACCACCCTGCGGACCACCGAACGGACCCTGCTGCGGGAACGGCCCACTGCCCGGCCCCTGCGACGGCGGACCCTGGTACGGGCCGCCCTGCGGACCCGCGGGCGGCTGCGGCTGCGGCAGCTGCGAGGGCGGCGGGACCTGCGGAGGCTCCGGAGCGGCCTCCGGCTCGGGAGCCGGAGCGGCCTTCGGAACCTGACGCGGAGCGGGCGGCTCCTGCCGCGGCGTCGCGACACCCAGCGCCGGAACTTCCTTACGCGCCACGGCTTCCGCGGCCGCGACGGCCTCGGCGACCTTCGGGTCGCTGGAGGTGTCGAACCAGCCCTGGACCTCTTCGTCCTCCAGGTCCGGCTTCTCGACCGGGTCTTCCTTCGGCGGCTCGTAGCGGAACACGCCGTCGTCGCCGGGGGCGCCGAGCGCGCGGGCGAAGCCTTCCAGGGCCTTGCCGTAGTCGCTCGGGATCATCCAGACCTTGTTCGCGTCGCCCTGCGCCATCTGCGGCAGGGTCTGCAGGTACTGGTACGCCAGGACCTCGGGCGTCGGGCGCCCGGCCTTGATCGCCGCGAAGACCTTCTCGATGGCCTTCGCCTGGCCCTGCGCCTGCAGGTACCGGGCGGCACGTTCACCCTGCGCGCGCAGGATCCGGGACTGCCGTTCGGCCTCCGCACTCAGGATCGCGGCCTGCTTGGCCCCTTCGGCCGCGAGGATCTGGCTCTGCTTCTGGCCTTCCGCGGTCTTGATCGCCGATTCACGCTGACCTTCGGCGGTCAGGATCATCGCGCGCTTCTCACGGTCGGCGCGCATCTGCTTCTCCATCGAGTCCTGGATGGAGGGCGGCGGGTCGATCGCCTTCAGTTCGACACGGGCGACGCGGATGCCCCAGCGGCCGGTGGCCTCGTCGAGCACTCCGCGCAGCTGGCTGTTGATCGAGTCACGCGAGGTCAGCGTCTGCTCGAGGCTCATGCCACCGACGACGTTACGCAGTGTCGTGGTGGTCAACTGCTCGACACCGACGATGTAGTTCGAGATCTCGTAGACCGCGGCCCGCGAGTCGGTGACCTGGAAGTACACGACCGTGTCGATGGACACGGTCAGGTTGTCCTCGGTGATCACGGGCTGGGGCGGGAAGGAGACGACCTGCTCGCGAAGGTCGATCCGCGCCCGCACCTTGTCCAGGAAGGGCACCAGAAACGTCAGGCCGGGAGAAGCCACCGTCCGGAACCGGCCCAGCCGTTCGATCACGGCTGACTGCGCCTGTGGCACCACCATGATCGCCTTGACCACGACGACGACCACGAACAACGCGAGCAGTCCGACGACGATGAACACCACTGTCTCTGACAACTACCTTCCCCTTACGTAGAAACCTGCTGCTGTGCGGCCGTCCGGCTCACAGCTCGGCCGAGACGACCGCCGTGGCGCCCGAGATCTCGACGACCGTCACCGACGTCCCCGGGGCGATCGGTTCCCCGTCGGTCATGGTCCGTGCCGACCAGACGTCGCCCGCCAGTTTGACCTGGCCGACATCGCCGTCCACTGTGGACACTACTATCGCTCGCGCGCCGATGAGCGCTTCGGTGTTGGTCTTGATGTCCGGCCCCGAGAGGAACCGGCGCTTGAGGGTCGGCCGGACCAGCGCGAGCATCCCGACCGAGACGACGGCGAACACCGCGACGTCGATGAACGGGTTCCCGGTCAAGGCGGCCGAGCCCGCCCCGAACAGGGCTCCGACGCCGACCATGAGCAGGAACAGATCACCCGAAAGCAGCTCGGCGATGATCAAGAGGATGCCGGCGATCAGCCAGATGAGAGCGCCTGTCATGCGTTCATGCTCCCAGATCGCGCCGATTCATACCGAAGAAGCGAAACCGACGTGACCGACGCGTGACCTTGAGTGACCTCGCGCAAATCGGTCATTCAGGACTCTTCGCCCGGGTCGGAGACGAAGTCGATGAGCCGCTCCACCGCTCCGATCAGCGGCGTTTCCAGATCCCGGTAGCTGCCGACCGCCGCCAGGATCCGCTGCCAGCCCTCCCACGGCTCGCCCCAGCCCAGCGCGGCACAGACGCCCTCTTTCCACTCCGTGCCGCGCGGGACCTTCGGCCAGGCACGGATACCGACCACCGACGGCTTCACGGCCTCCCAGATGTCGATGTACGGATGCCCGGTGATCAGCACGTTCTCGTCGCGGATCGCGTCGACGATCCGCGACTCCTTGCTGCCCGCGACCAGGTGGTCGACCAGCACGCCGAGCCGCCGTCCGGGGCCGGTGCCGAACTCGTCGATGCGGTCGGACAGCACGTCCACACCATCGAGTGGTTCCACCACCACGCCTTCGACCCGCAGATCGTGTCCCCAGACCCGCTCGACGAGTTCGGCGTCGTGCTTGCCCTCGACCCAGATCCGCGAATCGCGGGCGACCCGGGCCTTGAGCCCCTGGACCTGGACCGACCCGGACGCGGAGATCCGTCGGGCCGGCGTCTTCGGGGCCGTCTTCGCCGGCACCAGCGTCACCGGTTTGCCCTCGAGCAGGAAACCCGCGGGGTTCAGCGGGAACACGCGATGCTTGCCGTGGCGGTCTTCGAGGACGACGTTGCCGTACTCGATCTTCACCACGGCACCGCAGTAGCCGCTGGCCGGGTCTTCGACCACGAGCCCCGGTTCCGCGGGCACCTCGGGGATCTTCCGCTTCCGCGGGCCGGACAGCACGTCGTCGTACGAATGGGAGCGCACGGCGCCCGACGCTAGCGGTGCCCAGGGGCGGCGTCTCCCCGCCACGCCGGTCAGGCGGCCATCCGCACCATCGCTTCGACGAACGGGGTCCGCTCACCCCGCTCCAGCGGGCGCATCACGAACAACGGCGCGAGCGCGACACACCACGCACGCACCCGTCCGGCGTCGAAACCCGGCAGATACGGCGCGATCGCGTCGAAACCGTCTTCCAGCGTTCCACCCTCGCGCATCGGCAACGTGACCCAGTCGGCCAGATCGAACCACGGATCCCCGACGCTCGGCCGCGGATCGATCGCGACCGCTCCCCGCCCGGGCCCGCCGTCGAGGACGTTGCCCGGATGCAGATCGCCGTGCACGATCGCGTTCCCTCCCCCGCCGGTCGCCAGCGCGAGCGCCCGCAGCCTCGCCCGATCGAGCGTCTCCAGCGAGAGCGTCGCTTCGGCCACCGAACCCCGCAGCCCACCCTCGGCGAGGTCGTACATGAAGACGACACGGTCTTCCAGCGTCGAGAACTCCGGCGGCGGGGCCACCGCGTGGATCTGGACCAGCAGGTCACCGACCTCGGCCCACGGGATATCCGCCCCCGCCTCCAGCAGCTGCGTGCCAGGATCGATGCCCTCCAGCAGAATCGCCCCGTCGGCGGGTTCGACGTCCAGCACCTGCACGACCCGCGAGCAGCCGTCCCACGCCCGCAACGCGGCGGCCTCCGACGCGGCGATCGCGTGATCCGGCGTCAGCTTGAGGACCTTCTTGGCCCCGTTGTCCCCGGCACAGATCAGGGTCCGCCCGGTGTTACCCGGTTTCGCGTCGACGACGGTGAGCCCCCACCGCGCCGCCAGCCGCGCCACGACGGCGGGCAGCTCGTCGCACCACACCGCGACCTCTTCACCGAACCGCTTGACCAGCCGCGCACGCGCCTCGTCGTCGATCAGAACAACGGCCACGGGATGGCACGCCAGTCGTCGCCGGGCTCCGGGAAGACACCCTCCGCCAGCAGCAGTTCCGTGCGCTCGGCCAGCGCGCGGATCTCGAACCCGGTCAGGTGCTCGCCAAGCGCGTCACCGAGCTCGCCGTCCAGCTTCTCGCGCAGACCGCGCAGCTTGCCGACCTCGCCTTCGGTCAGCCGCTCGCCGATCCAGCCCCACAGCACCGTCCTCAGCTTCGGGTCGGTGTGCAGGCAGATCCCGTGATCCACGCCGTAGACCCGGCCGTCGGCGCCGGCCAGGACATGACCGCCCTTGCGATCGGTGTTGTTGACCACGATGTCGAGCACGGCCAGCTCGCGCATCCCCTGCCGGTTCGCGTGCGCGAGCACCGCCGGTTCGCCGTCACGATCATGCGCGTGCAGCACCACACGCCAGTCGTCCGGCACGCTCTCCGGGGACCGGACGTCGACCAGCTCCTCGTCGGTCGTCTCGATCCACAGCTGCACCATGCCGGGCCCGAACGGACCGTCGCGCAGCACCGTCGGCGGGATCGCGCCGAGCCCGGAAGCGTCCGCGATCATCGCCGTCGCCACCTCGCGGCCGGCGAGCGTCCCGTCCGGGAAGTCCCACAACGGCCGCTCACCGGAAACCGGCTTGTACACGACATTGCCGGTGACGCCGTCGAGCTCGATCGTGCAGAACAACGTGACGTTGGAGGCGTCGACGAGCCTGCCTTCGACGTCGATCTTGCCGCGCGTCACCAGCTCCCGCGAAGTCTCCGCCACCTGTTCAGTCCTCGAGGACGTCGACGTCGCGCCGGTACCCGTTCTGACGCGGGCAGATGTGACCCGCCGGGTCGAGCGGCTCCGCACACAGCGGGCACGGCTTGCGGCCGGCGTTGACCACCCGGTCCGCCCGTTCCGCGAAGGCACGCGCCGCGCCGGGGGTCAGGAAGACGCGGACGGCGTCCGGCCCTTCTTCGGTGTCGTCCAGAACGACCGTTTCGTCCACCTCGCCTTCCGTCATCGCGAGCAGTTCGATGACGACGGCACTGCTGTCGGCGTCCCAGCCGAGCCCCATCGTGCCGACGCGGAACTCCTCCTCGACCGGAACGGTCAGGGGGTCGACGTCGAGGAGCTCGTCGGGCGCGTCGTCCGGTACGTCCGCGCCGAACCGGCTGGCGACCTCTTCCAGCAGCGAGCTGAGCCTCTCGGCCAAGACCACGACCTGCTGTTTTTCGATCGTCACACTGATCGTGCGGACGTCCTCGGACGCCTGGAGGTAGAACGTGCGGTCGCCGGGCTCACCGACGGTTCCTGCGACGAACCGGTCGGGCTGGCGGAAGACGTGGATTACGCGAGACATGGCACCTCCGACCCTAGGCCACGACCCCATGATCGGCATCCGCCGCCCCACGGTTCAGCCGAGGGCGAAACCGCTGCGCCCCGAGCCGTCATAGGCAAAGAGCCGAACCTAGGCTTCCCCTGTGGTTGAGATCGCCCCTTACGGCACCTGGACGTCTCCCCTGTCGGCCGCCGACGTCGCGGCCTCGGGAGTCAGCGCGCAATGGCTCGGAACAGTGGGAAACGAGGTCTGGTGGGCCGAAGCGAGAGCAGGTGAAGGCGGCCGCGTGACCCTCGTGCGGTCCCTCGCCGACGGCACGGTCGAAGACGTCCTTCCCGCTCCGTGGAACGTCCGGAACCGCGTCCACGAGTACGGCGGCCGCCCCTGGCTCGTCCTCGACGACGTCCTGGTCTTCACCCACTGGACCGATCAGCGCGTCTACCGTCGCGACCTGACCACCGGCGATACGACACCACTGACCCCGGAACCGGCGACGCGGCACCAGATCCGCTACAGCGACCTCCAGCCCGGCCACCCCGGCGAAGTGTGGCTCGTCCGCGAACGCAGCACCGGCCCCCGGCGCGTCGACATCGCCCGTGACCTCATCGCGGTCCCCCTCGACGGCAGTCCGGAACGCGTTCTGACGGCGAGCCATCACTTCCTCACCGCACCACAGCTTTCACCCGACGGGAAGCGCGCGGCGTGGCTCGGCTGGAACCACCCCGCGATGCCTTGGGACGGCACCGAACTGTGCGTCGCCGAACTCCGCGAAGACGGCACCTTCGGACCACACCAGGTGCTCGCCGGCGCGGCCGACGTCTCCGTCTGCCAGGTCGACTGGGAGTCGGCGGACACCCTGCTGGCCCTGCTCGACCCACACGGCTGGTGGAACCTGCACCGGATCGGACTCGACGGCGGCATCACGAACCTGGCCCCGGCCGAAATGGAGATCGGCGGTGCGCAGTGGAAACTCGGCAACCGCTGGTTCACGCCACTCGGCGACGGCCGGCACGCCGTCATCGCCTCGGGCAGGCTCGCCGTTCTCGACGAGGCGGCACAGGAACTGACCCCGGTGCCCGCCGCCGCCGAACTGACCGCGTGGTCCGCCAACGGTCTTGCCGTCCACGAAGGCCGCGTCCTCGGCATCGCGGCGGGCCCGAAGCGCGAAGCCGCCGTCGTGCAGGTCGATCTCGCCGATGGGACGGTGACCGAACTCGCCTCCGCGCCCGAACCGCCTTCGCCCGCCTACCTGTCGACGCCCGTCGAGCGGATCTTCAAGACCGACGACGGCGACCGCATCCCCGCCTTCCTCTACCTCCCCGCGAACCCCGACTTCGCCGCACCGGACGGCGAACTTCCACCCCTGTTCGTGTACGCGCACGGCGGGCCGACCGCCAGGGACAGCGCGGTGCTCGATCACGAGATCGCCTACTTCACCAGCCGCGGGATCGCCGTCGTCACGGTGAACTACGGCGGCTCGACCGGCTACGGACGCGCCTACCGCGAACGGCTGCGGGAACAGTGGGGCGTCGTCGACGTCGCCGACTGTGTCACCGTCGCCGAAGCCCTCGCCGCCGAAGGCACCGTCGACGGCGACAGGCTCGCGATCCGCGGCGGCAGCGCGGGCGGCTACACCTCCGCCGCGTCCCTGACCACCACGACGACCTATCGCGCGGGCACCGTGATGTACCCGATCCTCGACCTCACCCAGTGGACCGGCGACGGCGGCGAGACACACGACTTCGAGTCCCGCTACCTCGACGGGTTGATCGGACCGCTGCCGGAAACCGGGCAGCGCTACCGGGACCGGTCGCCGATCAACAACGCCGGCACCCTCGCCGGTCCCCTCCTGTTCCTGCAGGGTCTCGAGGACGAGATCTGCCCGCCGGAACAAGCGGACCGGTTCGTGGCCGGACTCGCCGGACGCGGCATCGAGCACGCGTACCTGAGGTTCGAAGGCGAACAGCACGGTTTCCGGAAAGCGGAGACGATCGTCGCCGCGCTCGAAGCGGAGTTGTCGTTCTACGGCCAGATCTTCGGCTTCGAGACGCCAGGCGTGCCGAAGCTCCGGCTGAGCCGGTGAGGCCACCGAAGACGCGACCGGGCGACACGATCGCCTTGGTCGCCCCGGCGGGCCCGGTCCCACCGGACCTCGTCGAGAAGGCGTTGCCGGTGCTCCGCGGCTGGGGCGTCGAGGTCCACGTCGGCGAGTGCGTCCGTGCGACCTCCACCGGCTACCTGTCGGCATCCGACGAGGCACGAGCCGCCGAGTTCACCCGCGCCTGGCTGGACCCGGGAGTCACCTGCGTCCTCGCCGCCCGCGGCGGCTACGGCTCGCAACGCATGCTCGACCTGGTCGACTGGACGGCACTGAAAGCGGCCGGGCCCAAGATGTTCGCCGGGTCGAGCGACGTCACCGCACTGCACCTGGCGGTGAACGTCCACTTGGGACTGGAGACGCTGTTCTCCCCCATGCCCGCGACCACCCTGTTCGACGCGGTGGCCGCGGAACACCTGCGGCTGTCGTTGTTCGAACCGGAAAGTGTGCGGCTGATCGCCTCGCCGACGTCGTCGCCGCTGGTGACGGGCTCGGCGACCGGGACACTCGTCGGCGGCAACCTCGCCCTGCTGACGGCCGGTCTCGGTGCACCGGAACAGGGCTCGGCGCGCGGGTCGATCGTGCTGCTGGAGGACGTCACCGAAAGCCCCTACCGGATCGACCGGATGCTCACCCAGCTGCTGCGTTCCGGCTGGCTCGACGGTGTCCGGGGCTTCGTGCTGGGCTCGTGGAAGTCCTGCGGTGACCCCGAGGAGATCCGCGCCCTGATGCTCGACCGGCTCGGGCCGCTCGGCGTGCCCATCGCGTGGGACTTCGGCGTCGGCCACGTGCCCGCGTCGCCCACCATCCCTCTCGGGGCGCGCGCCACCCTTGACGCCGACGCCGGGACGCTCCAAGTTTTGCCATAACGGCAACGGAACTTGCGAAGACGGCCGCCCCGCGGGCATCTTGCGGTCATGGATTCGACACAGCAGTTCTGGGAAGACTTCTACCGGGACAAGGACCAGGTCTGGAGCGGTAAGGCGAACCCGATCCTGGTGAACGAGGTCGCCGCCCTCACGCCGGGCACCGCACTCGATCTCGGCTGCGGCGAGGGCGGCGACGCGATCTGGCTCACGCAACAGGGCTGGCGCGTCACCGCCGTCGACATCTCCGACGTCGCGCTCGAACGCGCCGCCGCCCACGCGGCCGAGGCCGGCGTCGAAGGCATCACCTGGGAGCGCCACGACCTGGCGAAATCGTTCCCGGAGGGCCGTTTCGACCTCGTCTCCGCACAGTTCTTCCACTCCCCCGTCGCGGAGGACGGCGAGCGGGACAAGGCACTCCGCCGTGCCGCTGAGGCCGTCGCGCCGGGCGGGACCCTGGTGGTCGCCGGCCACGCGGGCTGGCCGACGTGGATGGACGAACCGCCGCACAAGGACGTCCACTTCCCGACGACCGCCGAGGTCCTCGAAACGCTGGCCCTGGCCGACGGCGAATGGACCGTGGAGCGGCAGGAACTGATCACGCACGACTTCCCGGGGCCGGAGGGACAGCACGGGACGCGGTCGGACAACGTGCTCCGCGTGCGCCGCTCGAACTAGGTAGCGTCACGGCATGCGGATGACGCCTGCCGAAGCCCGGTCACGGTTCGAAGGCGAGCGGATCGCGCGGCTCGCGACGGCCGGCGCGGACGGTGTCCCCCATCTCGTGCCCGTGACGTTCGTCGTCGAAGGCGACTCGGTGGCCTTCGCGATCGATCACAAGCCGAAGAGCACGACGGCGTTGCGGCGCTTGAAGAACATCGCGGAGAACCCGGCGGTCAGCTTCCTGACCGACCGCTACGACGAGGACTGGGCCGAGCTGTGGTGGGCCCGGGCGGACGGTGTCGCCCGGGTGCTGACGGATCCCGACGAGCAGGCGCTGCCGGTGCGGCTGCTGCGGGAGAAGTATCCGCAGTACGAGGCGCAGCCTGCCCCGCATGCCGTGGTGAGCACGCTCGTTCACTCCTGGAGCGGGTGGCGCTCTTCTTGAGCTTCTTTTGGCGTTGTTGCTGTAAAACAGCAACAACGCCATCGCCCTGCTGTATAGGTCGTTATACACTTTGAGTTGGACGTGAAGGCCTCCTTGAGGGACCCAGAGTCCCTGAAGGAGGCCTTCACGGAAAGTCAGGACCGAGGAGCCTCGGCCGGCAGGAACTGCTCCCCCGGCTTCCCCCGCCAGGCCGCGATGATCCCCAGCGGATCCGGCCGCAGCAGCGAAGCGGCCGCGTACACGCTCGCCGCGACGACGCCGGCCATGAACCACCAGTCGTACAGCGCCTGCTCCCCCGTCGGGTAGTAGACCAGCGTCACGAACACCGACACCGCGACGACGACCGCGAGGTTCCGGCGGCGCCATTCGAAGGCGGACAGGACCACGAAACCCCAGGTCAGGTACCACGGCAGCGAGGGCGGCGGGACGATCGCGCCGGCCAGCAGGACGATCGCCATCCGGTGGATCGCCGGGTTGCCGCCGTCGCGGGCGAGCCACCACTGGCGGCCGGCGAAGACGAACAGGCCGACCATCGCGATCGCCCGGAACACCGTGACGAACGGCGAGACCTCGACGTCGATCACCAGGTTCACCAGCGAATAGAAGATCTCGCCGATGCCGGTCGGGAAGTTCATCCAGTTCGCGATCAGCGTCGGCGCCTTGAGACCGGTCAGCCAGCCCAGGTTGAACGAGCCGAGCGAAAGCCAGGTCCCCGCCACGAACACCGGCAGGAAGATCCCGACCGACGCGGCACCGGCGCGGAAGAAGTTGACCACCTTCCGGTCGCCGGGCAGATGGTTCGCCCACACCCACACAAGGAACGGCAGCGCCCACGCCGCGGTGGGCTTGATCAGCATGCCGATGGTGACCAGGACGATCGCGACGACGTGCTTGCGCTCCAACGCCGCCAGCACGCCCACGGTCAGGAAGCCCAGCATCAGCAGGTCGTTGTGCGGGCCGCCGACGAGGTGGATCACCGTCATCGGGCTGGCGATGGCGAGCCACAGGGTGATCGGCAGTTTGCCGCCGAGGTGCTTGACCAGCCGCGGCAGCGACCACAGCATCCCGGCCAGGCCGATCATCAGCACCAGCCGGGTCGCGATGACACCGGCGATCATGTCGTTGCCGGTGACCGAGACGATCCCCTTGGCGACCAGCAGGAACAGCGGGCCGTACGGCGCGGGCGTGGTCTGCCACAGCGGGTGGACGTTCTGCACGACATCCGGCAGCACGACCAGCTCGGCGGGGCCGTTGGCGTACGGGTCGAGCCCGTTGAGCAGCTGCGCACCCTGAGCGAGGTAGGAGAAGACGTCGCGGGTGAACAGCGGCGGCGACACCAGCAGCGGCGCCATCCAGCAGGCGGCGGCGATGACGATCGGGCGGCTGCCGATGCGGCCGGCGAGCGCGTAGCGGCCCAGGCGGACCCACGCCCAGATGATCAGCGCGAAGCCCGTGTACAGCATCGTGTTGGCGAGGATGCGGCCGTGCCCGTAGCGGATCCACGACAACGGTCCGTGGCCCAGGATCGGGTCACGGATGAGGATGCCACCGGCGCCGAGCGCCGCCAGCATCAGCAGCGTGCTGCCGATGGTTCCCATCGCGATGGTGCGGTACGGGAACCGGGAAGGCACCCGGAGCCGCTCGCCGAGGGAACCGGCCGAGGGCGTCTGCTGAGGGTCAGTCGTGGTCGCCATTTCGAGATTGGAGGTTACACACCGCGCCTGTGCGAGTGCGCGGCAATGGGTGTTTCCCGCGCGGTTCCACCGGGCAACGCGGCGAGCAGCGACTTCGTGTAGTCGTGCTTCGGGTCCAGCAGGACCTCCTCCACCGTGCCGACCTCCACCAGCTCGCCTCGGTACATCACCGCGACCCGGTCGGCGATGTTCCAGGCCAGCCCGAGGTCGTGGGTGATCACGAGCCCGGCGAGACCGAGTTCACGCCGCAGGCGCAGCAACAGCGCGAGGATCTCCCCTCGCACCGACGCGTCGAGCGACGCCACCGGTTCGTCCGCCACGATCACGCCGGGGTCCAGCGCGAGCGCGCCCGCGATGACGACCCGCTGCCGCTGCCCGCCGGACAGCTCGTGCGGGAGCCGGTCGAGGAACTTCTCCGCGGGCCGCAGCTCGGCCGCTTCCAGTGCCTTGACGACGATCTCGTGCTCGTTCGCGCCCATTCCGTGGATGCGCGGGCCTTCCGCGACGGCCTCGTACACCGTGTGGTTCGGGTTCAGCGCGCTCGTCGGGTCCTGCAGCACGAGCTGGACCTGCCGCCGGTACGCCTTGAGCCCGGCGCCGCCGAGCGGGACCGGTTTGCCGTCGTACCGCACCGCGCCGGAGTCGGGTTTCTGCAGCCCGAGCAGCGTCCGGGCCAGCGTCGTCTTGCCGGAGCCGGACTGGCCGACGAGCGCGACGATCTCGTCCTTCCGCACCTGCAGGCTCACTCCTGCGACGGCGTCGATGCGCTTGCCGCTGCGGTCGCGGAAGCTGACACGCAGGTCTTCGGCCTCCAGCAACGCGGGCTGATCGGCACTGCGTTCCGGTTCTGGCGGCAGCGGCGTGCTGGTCGCGGGCGCGAAGCGGGACACCGGATCGCCGACGGTCGGGAACGCGGCCGCCAGCGCCTTGCTGTGCTCGTGGTGCGGCGCGCTCATCAACTCGGCGCTCGGCCGCTCCTCGACGATCTCGCCGTCGTACATCACCGCGATCCGGCGGCAGGTCGCGGCGAGCACCGACAGGTCGTGACTGATCATGATCAGTCCGATTCCCTGCTCGGCGACCAGCCTGCCCAGCAGGTCGAGCACCTGCGCCTGGACGACGACGTCGAGCGCGGTCGTCGGCTCGTCCGCGATGATCAGCCGCGGCGAGCAGGCCAGCGCCATCGCGATCATGACACGCTGCTTCTGCCCGCCGGACAGTTCGTGCGGGTACGCCCCCGCGCGGCCGGGCGGCAGGTCGACCTGTTCGAGCAGTTCCGTGACCTTGGCCTGGATCTCGCCGTCCGACAGCGCCTTGCCGCCGGGCGGGTGCAGCCGGATCGGCTCCGCGATCTGCTCGCCGATCTTCCGCACCGGGTTGAGCGCGTGCATCGCGCCCTGGAACACGACCGAGGCCTCGGCCCAGCGCACCGCGCGCAGCCTGCCCCACTTCATGGCCGTGACGTCTTCGCCGTCCAGCAGGATCTCCCCGCTGACCTTCGCCGAACGCGGGAGCAGCCGCAGCACGCTCATCGCGACCGTCGACTTCCCCGACCCCGACTCCCCCGCGACGCCGAGGGTGTCGCCGGGTTCGAGCACGAGGTCGACCCCGCGGACGGCGGCGACCTCGCCGCTTCCGGTGGCGTACGTGACGCCGAGGTTCTTCAGTTCCAGCAAGGGGCTCATGAGTGCTGTCCCTTCAGGCGCGGGTTCAGCACGGTCTCCAGCGCGCGTCCGACGAGGGTGAAAGCGAGAACGACCACGACGATCGCGACACCCGGCGGCAGCAGGTTCCACCAGGCGCCCTTGCTGATCGCGCCGTTGTTCAGCGCGGTCTGCAGCATGGCTCCCCACGAGACGGTGTTCGGGTTGCCGACACCGAGGAACGCCAGCGTCGCGTCCGCGATGACCGCGTTGCCCACGACGAGCGTGGTGTTGGCCAGCACGAGCGGCATGACACCGGGCAGGACGTGCTTGCCGACGATGTGCAGGTGACCGCCTCCGAGCGCCTTCGCACGCTCGATGTACGGACGGCCTTCGATCGTCAGCGTCTGCGCACGAACCAGACGCGCGGTACTCGGCCAAGCGGTGACGCCGATGGCGACGATCACCGTCATCGCGCCCTGCTCCAGCACCGAGGCCAAGGCCACGGCGAGGACGAGCGACGGCAGCACCAGGAAGAAGTCCGTGAACCGCAGCAACAGTCCGGACAGCCAGCCGCCGAAGTGCGCGGCGGCGATCCCGATGATCGTGCCGATCAGCACCGAGAGGAAGGCGGCCGAGAACCCGACGAGCAGGGAGATCCGCGCGCCCCAGAACGTCATCAGCAGCACCGAGCGGCCGTCGATGTCGGTGCCCAGCCAGAATTCGCCGCTGGGCGGGTTCAGCGAACCACCGTGGGCCTTCGTGACGTCGAGGCCGGACTCGTCCGAGATCACCGGCGCGAGGATGGCCAGCAGGGTGAGAAGGCCGAGGAAGGCCAGGCCGAAGACGCCCGCCTTGTTCGTCGTGAACTCGTGCCAGCGCTTCGCGACGGCCTCGCGGCGGCGCCGCCAGACGATCGAACCGGGTTTTTCCGCAGTGGTCATGCCGTCCGCACCCTGGGGTCGAGCACGCGGTAGAGCAACTCCGCGAGCAGGTTCATCAGCACCACCGCGCCGGCGAGGGTGACGAAGACTCCTTGCAGGACAGGCAGATCAGGTCCGCGGAGCGCTTCGTAGAGCAGCTGCCCGAGCCCCGGCCAGCTGAACACGGCCTCGACCGAGACCGCGCCCGAGACCACCATGCCGAACTGCATGAAGACCAGCGTCACCGTCGGCAGCAGGGCGTTGGGCACGGCGTGCCGCTTGCGCACCAGGTCGTCGCGCAGGCCCTTGGCCCGCGCGGTGGTGAGGTAGTCCGAGTTCATCTCGCCGATCAACGACGACCGCATGACCAGCATGTACTGCGCGTAGAACACCACCAGCAGGGTCACGCACGGCAGCACCAGATGGTGGAGAACGTCGAGCCCCTCGCTGAAGAAGCCCGGCGCGACGTCCGGGGAATGCATGCCCCGGCTGGGAAAGAGCCCGTCGGTCGCGACGAGCAGCATCAGGCCGAGCCAGAACTGCGGGACCGACCACAGGGTCAGCGCGAGTCCCGTTTGGGCCTTGTCGAACCCGCTCCCCCGGCGCCAGCCCGCGCGGATGCCGAGCCACAGCCCGAGCGCGACCGCGAGCACCGTCGCGCTGCCGACGAGCAGGATCGTCGGCCACAACCGCTCGCCGATCATGTCGAAGACCGGGCGCCGCTGCAGGTACGAGACCCCCATATCGCCTTGGAGCAGGCCGACGACGTAGTCCCAGAACTGTTGCAGCAGAGGCTTGTCCACGCCCATCTGCGCGCGCAGCTCCGCCATCATCTTCGGATCGGTCGGCCGGTCGCGGACCATGAACCGCACGGGATCGCCGGGCAGCGTCCGGAACAGGAAGAACCCCAGCACGACGACGAGCGCGAGGCTCGCCAGCGCGCCGCCGATCTTGGAGAGCACGAACCGGGTGGTGCCGGTCCCGCCCCGGCGCTCGTCGGGATCGACGAGCGCCGAGGACTGGTCGA
>Ga0307518_10000094_pt1 | contig 61240 bp, 82 predicted proteins | sample 25_EM_MG_FD_203889 | JGI IMG/M metagenome (GOLD analysis project Ga0307518, IMG submission 203889) | Populus trichocarpa ectomycorrhiza microbial communities from riparian zone in the Pacific Northwest, United States - 25_EM | ecosystem: Host-associated > Plants > Roots > Unclassified | place...
ACCAATCTACGTCCAACAACTCTTTAGCTACACTTCTTAACACCTCCTACGGCCTTCTGGCACCGCGTCTTAGCACATCTGTTTGCTTGTAGCGGTATATAAATGTGGAATTCTCTCTCTCTCTCAGTTTGGTTGGCCCCTATTTCACTCTCACCCTTTCCCAGTGCCATTGATGCATTTTTAACTACTTACCCAGCCCATTTCTCCGTTTCTGTCAGTCTCCTTTGGGCAACTTGTATCATTGGGATAGCAAGCGCGAGAGCGGGCGGGAGCGATACGACTGAGGGCACGGAGGATGATAGCCGGGCAACCTTAGACTCAGGATTCGACATATTTCAATTTACTCTATTCGGAATATCTAAGGCGCTGTCTCGGGACGATCGCATCCGCGTTCGGCGTAGACTTGCCGCTAGAGCTTGAAGCTTCCCTCGCCTGTAATTGGCAAAGTTGGTATACTCCACTGTTATGTCTAAATTCTAATGATGGTGACTTGTTCATCAAGCCTTTTTGAACTTGGACTCCGGAAGTGGTGATAGGCGCACTGGTTTCTCCTCACCATGGTCAACCCTCGGGCTTTTGGTTTTTACCCACCCACCACGCTCTTGAATTCCTCAAGTGACATTTCAGGATTCACCTCGTTCGAGACTCACATGGGTGCCGTGATCGGAATAGCAAACTACGATGCAAGCCTGTTCTTCGCGAGGAGCCCGCCCACCCCGCATCTGATGCTTGTCTTGTAGATTCCGTCGATCGCCACCTTCGCTCACCTCAATCAAGTCTCGGCGCGATGCCCAATTATTACTGTACTGGCGATATCAATTTGTCCCTTGAGACCTGAGCTTCATCTATTTTATTTCATTTCGTCTGTCCGTCTCACTAACGATACAGTCGTAAGCTTTGAGGGTAGGATAAAATGGATAGATGGTTCATTGTAGAGGGCTTGCAGATTTCTTCGCCCCTTCTTCAGGCTCCACAATCTCCATTGGAGATCTCAGGAGCCAAAGGAGTTCCAAATACGGGCATCGAGGAGAGTCGATATCTAGGTGTATCTCTGGTCACTGGACTAGCCAAACATTGGTGCGTACCTCCAATAGATTCTGGCCCTATTCTCGTCGCTACAGCAGCAGGTGAACAATCTGCTCAACCTGCTATTGTAGTATCGATTACGCCACGGGACCTACACCAGCTGCAACACCCACCCCATGATATCGGTGCACACCGCCCCAACTTTGACATTAGGAAATAGTTTCATCGGCAGTCATTATCGAAAGGAAGGGAAAATTCTTTATTTGTGTACAGAACATCCGTTAGAGAGTTCACTAAAAAGAACGGCTCAGACAAAAGAAGGTTTACAGATAGTGAAAGTTCAAGGGTATAGGAGTTGGTTCGTAAAGCGAAATGTTCGTCACATCCACGCGTTGGTTAGCCTTAGTGGGTTGGCGGTGCCGCCAGTTTGCCAAACATGTCACCTCCAAGTAGGGTAGCCAGGTTGAATTGAGGAGAGGGTAAAAAGAGACCCAACAAGCCAAGGAAGTTCGGTGTGCCCAACCCTGTTACGGGATCCCATCCTGTGGTCGCATTGAATCCATTCGTACCACAACCCGGATTACTCCCTTCAGTGATGTCATTCAGTAAGAACTGGCCCGCGTATAGCTATTATCCAAGGTGAGTTGAAAAACGTAGAGGCTAGGGTGAAAACGTACCGAAGGATTGATGAATCCAATCGGTGGCTGATTTGCCAAAAGTCGGACATCGTTTACCATCGTCAGAATTGCTCCAATGACGGGGGTGGATGCAGATGTGCCAAAGATGGATGTGAATTTACCATTGATCTACCATATCCAAAGGCATAAATAAACATGGGCGAGGGAAATGAGTGGGACACTCTGGGGAGTCGGAACGCACCGCAACGGCATAATTAGCCCCATTTGCCGAGATATCTGGGTAGGCACGACTCTACAATGCGCGTGAGTAAAAGTAAATCCACCTACATGAGTCAACGCCCAACTTAGACCACGTACTGTACCGGTCGAGTTCCAACGGTTGCCATACTCATTCACATATTCAGCCCCGTGTTGCTGGAACCAGCCCTGAACAGCATTCTTCTGATAGTCGGGCATGTCGAAGTAGTTGCTGAACCCGCCACCAGATTGGATAACATCCTCGCACGCTTTTTCAGGGTGTGGCTCGAACACAGTTGCATTGGGCTTCAGCGCTGTTGCGCCGATCGCGGTGATCCAAGGGCATGTTGACGGGAAGGAAGGATTGAAGCGCTTGCCATCTGTGCTTTGGGAGCCTGTGGAAATGGCAACACGTTAGAAGTTATTTATTCCAGCCCCCGCTACGTGACTCACCATCATCATTTAAACAATCGCCACCGTTTCCCGCAACGCCGAAGTCGCCAGAGCTGTAGACCACCGTAACACCCTGGAGTCCAAGCTTGGCGTACTCCGCGCACTGGCGAGCCGTATAGGCACGAGAGAGGTCCGCCTCATTATATCCATAGGAGGTGGAGATCACCGAGGCAGGTTTCACAGTACCACAATCCTTGCCTTATGGGGTAGGTCAAACGGTTGGCTGATATGCAAAGAGATGTATGTACCATTGTAGCCACCAGGTTGCTCATTTGGATAGATACCATCTTCGTCGGGATTGTCCCCACCCTCAAAGTCACAGTACGACCCATCAATCGCATCAAGGAAGTTGTTAAAAGAAGCACCTGTCGTGGAAACCAATTTGTTTTGCTACTGACGAATAAAAACTTTGGGCTCACCAACAATGTGGTCGCCAACTTGATAGAGCTGGACGGGCTGTTTGCCAGTGACGAGCGCCATGGCGTATTGGAGGTCAAGATTGGACTCGGCATTGTAATCGACGCTGTACTCTGGCGTGTTGAGGTCGCCTGCAACATTAATTGAGTCAAGGGGCGATGTAATGGAATGTTGATTTGTGTGACTTGCCGCCATCGATGGAAACTAGATTGGGTGACTTCCCGATGAGGTCCTGAGAGTAATTCTTTGCAAATAGCTGTAGATCACTCTGAATAAACGTCTGTGGGGTGTATTCCACTGCGTACAATTAACGACGAATATTGTAATAGGATAGATACACAAACCAATTCCATAGCTGTTCTTATCCGTTTCTTGGGGTTCGTAGTATAATCCATAAAGGGCCCTGAGACATGCAGGAGTGGTGGCTTTGTCACAATGTTCGAGATCGGTGAAAATGTTGTCGAAAAGGCCTGACGATGCGGGGCCATAAAAACCGCTTCCAGGCGTTCCGACCTTGATTGCGGGGCCATTGTTTGCATCACGGCGGCCATGCTTGGTATCAAAGTGCACCGAAGGGAGTACGAAGTCGACGTGGCTGCTAACATGTTCCGGAAGATGGTATGCTTCACATGCTGAGAAATCAATCATTTAGATGTCAGACAGCCATTTCATACTATTCCTGCACTGGCTTACCAATGTGCTCGGTACCAGAAGCGTGCTTATAAACGTTGTATTCGGTGTTCATGAGGCGCTCTGCCTCTTCGGCGGAGACAAGGACATTGATCCAGCCCTTGGATGTACTGAGTGTGATACGATGGTCTTCGATGCCGCTCTCGAAAAGCCATGTGCGCACGACATCAATAGTGGTGCTGCTCGGAGCGAACTTGCGGGCAATGTCGTAGGCGGTCCAATGTTTACCGTAGTTGGGGGAGGCTGGGTCAGACACTTCGAGAAGGAAGTCCCCGACGTTTTCAATGTTCTTTTGTTTCAGGGCGAAGCGAAGAGGAATTGTTGAGGACGCGTCTTGACGACGAGCAAGAGACCATCCGGGGGGGATAGAAGCACGTTTTTCATGTACAACATACGGGCTGAGGGTGGGTTCGGCAAACGCGACAAGGGAGAGACTGAGAGTAACGAAAGACAAGAGTTGGAAGCGCATGATGGACGGTCAGCGAAGCCGTTGAGAACGGGCAGGAGGACGGTGACCAAGAATGAAAACTCACCATGGACGATGTTTGCTCTTTATAACCGAATCCCAGACGCCGATCTGCACAAACCACCCACCTCTGTTTGGAAGTGACTTGGGTAAGTCATGCTGTAAGCCCCGTCGGTTTGCGCTCGCTTAGACCCTCAGATCGGCCAATGATATTAGTATGTGGATTGAGACTCCCATCTTGAGACTCTGGGCTTTCTCGAGTGCGAGAGTGCTAAGCTCAACTGAGCTCGTCCACAGACTTTGAAACCATGTGAAGGAATGTCACCATGCCAAGGAGCCACATGCCATCAAATTTGATGTGATGAGCGCCTAAAGTCTATGGACCACCTTCCACGACCGCAGTCGCCGTTTCTTGTGAAGCCCGCATCTTTTATTTTCATATTAACGTGTCGTTTCCGTGACAATATAAGAATATTCGACGCACTGGCACTGGTGCAGCATCACGTATAATAATAATTTGACCTGTTCTGGTGGTCATCTGTCAATTACGGAATTCATGTCAGCAGTGTCACCTGAAGGATGAATCGATGACTGTCACTGCATTGAGAAACAAACAAAATACCTCTCGCTCGCCTCTAAGATCAGGCTGGCCCAACTGGATTTATAGTTACAAAGCCTCCTTAATTCAGTATATACCGTTCAGTTCGTACTTCGATTTCTATCATTCGACCAGAGTTGCAAAACACTGATTACAACACAACACCTCAATTCAGGCCAAGTAGTTGTACCTAGAGCATATTATACTATACCCAAGTGGACTGTATATGTGCTCCTTCCCACCCGATAGGCTTCAAGTGTGAGGCTAGCACCTTAATGACTTGTCTCTGTGTTAATGATGGGAAATCCCGAGTGGCTATTATGCATGAGTTCGAACACCGCCAACCTTATGTAATCACCCTTCTCTTCATTTCAGCCAATCTACATAGAACCTGAGTGGACATGAAGACCGTTGGTTGCCATGCCGCGCTCGCAGTGCGAAAGTATGTGTACCTTGAAGCGCGAACAGGCTATAGCTATTACTGCAACAGGGAGTAAGTTGCCTCCCGCCTGAGGTCTGGTTCATCTTCTTCCGTCTGTCTCTCGATGTATCATGTCGTACATAGCCGCTCCGAGCTCGACACGTTCCTTCGACGTCATGTGGAGATGTGTTCTGCACCTACCGATTCACAGACAGATGGTCAGAAGTGCTGCTGTACTTTATGTCAGATGTTGGCAATCATTTCAATGTTTCTCGCATCCATCCGCATCACTCATGCGCAGTCTTTCTCAACCATAAGCGTCAGTCTAGTTGACTAGTCAATATACGATCTTCAATGGCGTCCAAGCATTCTTGCGATCCACCGTCTTGTCTGTCCTCGCCCTGGGCGGGTTCGCTGGGGCCCCACCTTATTGCACCGGGTGTCTCTGTACATACGGTGACCCCTGCTGGCCGGACGTTGCGACGTTTGCTCAACTTGAATCCCAAGTTTTTCAATCTCTTATCTATCTTCTTCCCACTGATTCTGCTTGCTATCCTGCTGCGAACCCATCAGGAAACTGTTCAGAAGTCATCTGGACGGATAATATTTGGCGTTCCTCGATGCCAGGCTCGATGGAAGCCCCCAATTTCGAGACTTTCGACTTTAAGAACGGTACCACAAGTGCCTGTTATCTCAATACATTTCTCGGGGTTTCTTGCGATCAAGGAAATGTACCAGTAATTGGTGTGGACGTCCGTACACCAGGAGACGTCCATGAAGCTGCTGTCAACTTTGCAATCTAAAATCGGTTATCAATATCAAGAATACAGGGTGAGTGGACATCCTAATTGTACCTGATCACCACGATCCTGATTCGGATGATTCAGGCACGATTTCCCTGGACACAGTGCAGCCAGAGTATTTGTGGTGTGGACGCACAACATGAAGAACATCGCGTACGAAGCCACCTTTGTTCCACAGGGAGCGCCTTCAAATGAAACGTACCAAGGTACATAGTGTTTTCTCTTTCTATTAGCGTCCCAAAGAAACCTCACCTGACAATTTTTACAGCTGTAACACTTGACACTGGCGTCCAATGGCACGAGGCGTATGATGCTGTGAGCCAGTACGGTCGTATGATAGCTGGCGGGGCTTCTCTTGGTCCGTTGGTGCAGCAGCTGGTGGCTGGCTTCAAGGCGGTTGGCACAGTGCTTTGTCGCCTACTTATGGTCTTGGTATGGTTGTGAACTGCCACATTACTTTCATGCTGATCTTATGGTTTAGGGGTCGACAATGCAATCGAGATCACAGTGGTCACTTCTACTGGGGAACTCCTCACAACCAGCAAGTATCAGAGCTCTGACCTGTTCTGGGCACTGCGCGGTGGTGGTGATGGTACTCACGGCATCGCCACACCTATCGCACTTATGAGTCGCTCCCTGTTGCTTTCTACCTTTTCCAGGTGAACTCGACAGACGCGACAGACACGAAGAAACTCATCGCGGGGATGTTGCAGTTCCAAACAAATCTCACTGACGACAGCCAGGGTGGATATGCAGTAATGAACAACACCAGCATGTATTTCTTCACCATAGACACGTCTACCGAAGCCGCAAAGCCTTGGCCCAAATTTACCCGTTTCCTTCATGATATGAATGGTATACAACGTTATTCAGTGCTTCTGGTCAGAACGGTGGGAATACGATGCTGACCTCCCGTCTTCTTTCCCGGGGCACTCTCGCAAATCAATGAGGACGTTGCCGAGATCCTTGTCGAATGCCAGGGGTCCTTCAAGTGTGTCCACTCCCGTTCTTGCATACCTACCATTGACATTGACGATTCTTTGTAGTATGATCGCAGGAGGGAAGGTATCCCAAGTTGATCCTGAATCTGAAGGTGTCAATCCAGCATGGAGAAATGCCGTGGTAGAAGCATTGTGTGGGATATCGTGGGACGAAGGCGCCTCCTCGGAGGAAATAGAAGATATTTCCCAACTCAAGACGTGGATTAGTGCTTTGAACGACGTCGCACCCAACGATGGCACCTATTTCAATGAGGTGGGGTCCAGGTATATTGTCTTGATTTTGCATTTGCTGACTCCTGTACTTCGTTAATACAAGGCGTCCTTGTTCGAGATTGACTGGCAAACCACGTTTGTGGGTCTCGTTACTCTTAACTAAAGGGCATCGAGGACAAATATGATCCATACCATATTTTTCATAGTTGCTGAGGATGTAGGCTCCGAAGAGTGGATCAAGGAACTAACATGCCGGCTGTAGCCATACACAAATATGTCAGTGTTGCCGTGTTTGACTGCTTCCTTTCATGCATCCTGCTTTTGTCTGTGACACCGTACCTGATGCGGAATCCTTGATTTGGAGCACCAAGGTAATGCTTACTGTAGTATTGAAGTGTTGAGACAAGTAATTCTAATCACCCACTTTTCTGACTACTATACTCTCGTCCTTAGATTTATAGCCGCTCTGCTAGTGTCATCAAGACCCTCACAAGAGGTTTCTGTGTTGGATACGACCTGCAACGAGTGCCTCACCAATGTCGTCAATGAACCCAGGATATACTTCTGGCATTTCCTGTTTCATAGTACCAAGGTCAACTGTGACAATACGGTGACATGACTGGAAGGGCACGAACCAATCGCAGCGATTCGTCCAACGTCCCGGAGAGCACAACCCTCCTCAGCTTTGCCATTGCCCCAAGAACAAATCTCAACTTCCAAGGGTAATTCAGCACTTCTAGTCACTTGTGCCTTCAAGAGCGACATGTGTCGCCTTGGAGTGACCTTGATGGTTGTCCAGAAACTGGGGCAATGCAGTATCATACCTCTCCAGCGACGTGATACACCTGCTAGTTTGATAGGTGAGGGTCTCGTTGGGAAGGCGATTGATGGGGGTGGGTAATTGCCTAACGAGTTCCTCTAGTTTAGTCCTCTGTGTTCGAATAGTAGCGCGGACATGGAGACGTTCCTTTACAAGTTGCTGCTCTTGTTTCTCCAGCCGAGCCAGTTCCGCCCGTGTTTCTGTGAGTTCGCTCATAGACTTAGTGATTGCTACCAGAACCCACTTACGGGGTTAACTACAACTTGAAGGAACAGCGCGAAAACGAGTGCTTACCACAATCGACGAGAACTCTCTGGCTTTCCGATACCAATATTTTGGGTCTGGGAGACGTATATTATGAAATCGTTCCCCACCGAGTCACCGACCCCCCCTGCAGGTATGCCACGGCGGGTATCTAGGTTACGACCATCCTCGCCCTCAAGGTTCAAGGTTCAAGGTTCAACCTCAACATCCACCACAACCATCATCCATGTCCACGATACGACAACGACAACAACTCCCCTACTAGCAACGTCAACAGCCGCAGTGAGGACAAATGAGGACCACAACTGTTGGCGCTGACTACCACACCGTTGATGACGACTCCACCACAATCACCGTTGACACCGACCCACCACAAGTAGCAATGTCAACGGCTACGGTAAGTACGACAGTGACTACCAATGCACTGACCACCAATAGCACCACCACCGTCGATGATGACCATGCCCACCACGTCAACAACAAGTTGACTACCACCCCACCAACAACGTCAACAGCCACGACGACGACTGCCAATGTCAATGCCGACCATCACCATCAGCACTGCCGATGAAGATCCCCCCGCAACAATGTCGACGACCATAGCGGTGGCGACATCTCAACATAGACACTGACCACAGTCCATCGCCAGCACTGTCAGTGATCAGTCAACAACCACCGCGACGACGATGACTACCGATGTAGACACCAACTATCACCAGCGCCAGCACCGTCGATAACGACTCCGCCAGCAACGTCAATGACCATGACGGCGACAACCAGCACCAGCACCAGCAACGTCGAAAACGATCGACGACTTCTCTTAACTTACTAAGACTACGTACGTACATACTACCGTCAGTGCTGATAGGAATTTAGCTTCCCGAATTTGCCACTTTTCACATACAGTGCTCAGGACAACCATTTTTTGCTTTCTCGCACCATCCAGCTGGCATCCCAGGCCCCAGAGTAAAAAAGCGACTTCCAAGTGTGACACCAGTACAACGTGGTTACATGGGGTCTCCCATTCATTCTGAGAAGAGGAAGCAATTTGGTCATTAAATTTTCAGGCCTAAAGCAGGATGATCCTTGTTCGTGCAATCATTGACATGCGGAATGTTGAATGGGGTATTCTGTTCGAGATTCAACGCCCTCGGCTTGTTATTGTAGATTTCCAACAGTGAGCACGGTAACTACATAATTTATGGCGGTTGGGTTTCATTCTGATTTTTGAAGAGAATGACCTTTTAAGTGCACGAAACATCAGGTTCGTTCCAAAACACAGCACCTTCTCAAGCCTGACAAAAGGCATTTGCTGGAATTGTCTATACAACTGAAATTTTCGGAAATCTGACACTGATGTCCTCATACTTACCTCAATATCAGATACCAAGACACCTTGCGATGCTCTTGGGAAGACCAGAAAGACAACGTTCGTCATTGGACGCATTTCGCCTGACATTCAGCAGCGGTCGCTGTCTGTGTTAAGAGGAATTTTTGCAGCAAAATATCAGCTAACTTTCCGATGAGTTTGTGCTGCGATTCTTCGGAACCCAATCCCCGCCGGAAAGCGGAAGATATCATAGATGTGGGTTTACTGCAAATGACACGAGGGTACACAGGGCCTTTGAAGAGACGCATTGCTGTAAATCCCCTAATCTATGACATGCGCTCCAGCTTCCGGATATCACGTAAGGGGATGGTCGCGCCTGTGAAGCTGTTACCTCAATGAACGCAGCTGCGGCCTACCTCTGTCAAAGTCGTCACAGGTCAGCAGGCTCGCGGAAGATATTCTCTCGGTACCACGTAAGCTCTGTTGGAGGTAAGCAGATGGGGTACTTCGAAAATGGAGTCACTAACCTCGAATCGAACCTTGGATGTCATCTAGTGCTCTGCAAATGTGACTAAACGAAAACATCGTCCTTGTTCCACTCATACCTATGACTTCCTCCCGAGAGAGCTTTTGGGACCTCTAGCCTTGGATACCACCTGCGGCAAAGTTCCTGGAGGCAACAAAAATTACAGTTTTTGGTGGAGCAGGGGAGCAGGATGTCGGCATACCTTGATCGTTGAAACATCTTTGGCCGAAGTCATACAAGGATGTACCTAAGTACGGTGACAGCGACGAAGGAGGGCCAACTACCCACCAATAATGCTATAGGAAAACAGAGTTAGCACGAATGAGGAAACGCTTCACAATTCCTACCGATAATGGAGCCAATCGACGACCTCAGGCAACTCCTCGATTAAAAATGACCGATCCACATGAACGGAGTTACCTGCAAGAACTGCAGTTCGCGGTTCTGGTATCCATTTTCTGATGTACTGCAGGATGGCCTTCGAAACGTCATCTTTGCTGTACGGAGAGGAGAGGCAAGCTCGAGTCAGGCCTGACTGCACACTTTTCAATGTGTCGTGCTTTTGGCGAGTTTGGCTGTACTTACTTGACCATGATGAGTCTTACACCACTCGTCCATGCTCGTGGAACATGAGAATCTGTGGAAGTACAACCAGAGCGAAAATGGCTCACTTCTCCAGAACGGAACGATCAGTCTTGATGACGAATTCTATGCCCTCATCCACCAGCTCCATATTGCCATTTGTTATGAGGACCTAGGGAAAATATATCCATGCAAGATGCTTTCAACGTGAAGAAATCATACCGCAATCTCAAGGAGTCTATCCTTCCGAGGATTGAGTCCGCTCATTTCGCAGTCAACCCAGACGATAGGCCCCGCACTGAAGTTCATAGGTCCCAGAGTTGCCATCGATGTTAAAGCACTTCCGGTGCGTGGTATGCGTGTAGCTCTGAGTATCCTTTTCCGTCCGAATGCCGTGGCAAGGTTGCGGGCAGAGATCATTGATTTTACTTAAACATTTTTTGGCAAAATGTCAAACTACTATCACTTACACCGTTGTCGGCACCCCCACCCATTCGGCACTTTGGTTTTTTACCACCCACCGCTCAACTACACACAACATTAACTAGTACAAAAATTATTTTATACCACTCGGATACTCTGATAGCTCGAAGCATCGATATACGTGCAGTAGTTGTTGAGATCGCAAAAAATGCTGGGTTGAACGGCAGTCACGCTCATTTGTCACCCAAGTTGTCACAACTGCCGAAGTGGAGTCATAATTCTCACCACGGAATCCATGTGACACCAGAGACATATGGTGACATTTCTGTGACTGCCGAATGGGTGGAGGTGCCGACAACGGTGTAAGTGATAGTACCTCGAAAGGCAACGCCCCTACGGGCTCTCATGCAATACGGATTGGCCCGATATGATGCTAACTGATCTCAAGTCCATGGAATACAGATACACATAGGGAGGTACACTGGAAAGGCATATCTGACCAGAATCTATATCTATGTAGTACCGAAGTCCAACTTCAAGTTATGAAAACTCCCTAGTTTCTTTCCCATACCATCTTTCCCATCACCCAGGTGCTGAGTACTCTCCCATGTCGGTCAAGCACCACCAGATCTGCGTGGGCCCCTGGCCTGAGAGTGCCTTTCATATTCTCAATTCCCAGGCACCTACATTCCCTCGTTAGATGAACTACGTGATGTGTTCCGCAACCAAGTGCTTACTTTGCTGGGTTAAGAGTAGCACACTTGATAGCCTCACCGAGGGAGCATCCAGTGAAGCGTGCAAAGTTTCGGACACATTTATCCATAGTTACCACGCTGGTGAGAATGCAACCTTGAATATTCAAGAACGACTGGAACTCGCAGAAACGTACCTTCCGGCAAGAGTTGTCGTACCCTCGAGATAAAGCTTATCACCCTCCTTGTAGAATCGGCGGCCGTCGCGCCATTCATGGACACCATCCTTGAGATTCGGATCAAGGATTTTCATCGCTGACTTCTTTCAGCTACATTTGAATGTAAACGAGTCAATGTTCACATACCATCCGTGATCAAAATGCATCCCTCAGGGTGTGCAGAATATGCAAGCTGTAAGAATCTTGTGAGACAAGTACGATTGGAAGGCCAGTCCTAACCTCATACCCTGACAGAATTAGGATGTGAGTGAATACCGTCCACAATCAACTCATAAAACGGTCTTTCGAAGGGTGTGACCGGCATCCTCTGGCTTTGTCTGGATCGCTTACTTTCGGGTATGGGTGTACTGAAGGAAGAGTTCAGATGTGGGAAGTTGTGACGTCCATGGGCTTGGGAGTGGTGATAGTCGGACACTAATGGTGTCTCGGGCGGCGTCCGAATGTCGTCAAAGGCTTCGGAGGCATAAGGACCTGGAGACGTCTGTTTCTGATGTGTACTGGGTGCAGGCACTGTAGTTGATTTCACATTAGCCAAGGTAAGCACAGACGGTGGTAGGGTAGGAGGGATGGCGGCCACAAATGGCGAGGATCCAAGGAGCCCAATGATCGAAGGATCACGGTGGTGAAGCTGCGGCATAGCATTGAACAAATGGGTGATACAGCGTGCGCCGTTCTGGATGGCGGCTGTTGCAATATCGGTCGAACAAGTACTAAGGTGAGATTTAGATCAGTGACCACACACCAGTAGATTAAACAAACCTGTGACCAATGTTGAAACATATGCCCATCTTAACAACCCTCTCGATGGATTCCATGACGCCTTCTACTTCAGGTGCAGCAGTGATAATCCGGGCGCCAACGCTACCGGCCCCTGTGAGCCAATCTTCGGTTGCCACAAGGTTCTCGGGCTGAAATATAGCTTCAAAACTTTTGTACCCTTCAGAGGCAGGAATGATCAATGGGGGTGAATGTGCGCCGCGTTTGTTCATTTGAAGAAACGGTCCCTCGGCATGCCAACCAAGTAAATGCGCCGCGTTTGGTGGGGACCAAGGCCTGAGCAGTCTCAGAAGTTTAGCATAGAACGATTTCTCCTGCGTCTACATGTGGAATCAGTTGGTCAATGGCGCTATTAAGGTATGCTTTTTCCTGACAATTATAGTCGGAACCAGAGCAGTCACACCAGTTTCTATGATCCGTTCTGCGACAAGCTTGAGACCATCTCGGTATTTCTGATCGTCACCCTCATATACGGAGAAGTCGAAGCCAAAACCTCCGTTTATCTGAATGTCAATAAACCCAGGGCTGGGCGAGGGCGTCAGGTGGGTGACAGGGAGTGGTAGTGTCATTGACCCCTAACTCTTACCTTAGAACACTTCCACCAAGATCAATAATTTTCTGAGGTCTTTGTTTCCTGAGGTAGAAAATATGCTACTTTCCAGGATAATCTGAGTAGGAATGAACGACAACGTCGATGATAAGCGTACCGACCTGAGCATCAAGAATGACACCACGGTTTGCGTCTATCCACAGGTCCTTGTCGATGAGACTGCCATCCTCCTGCGGCAGGAGGCAGTTCGTGAAACACAGCAGTCCGTTTGAGGGCTCTTCAGTGGGCGTGGACATGGTGGTATGTGGAGACGCTCAGGACGAAAACTGAGACTCAGAACCCAGAAGAGTCAACTGAGCCCCTCTCCGGCTTTAGTCAACTCCTGGAGCTAAATCATGTGAGCGTATTCCGCAGCGAACTGAGTAGCCTATCTGGAGCATGCATGCACACTCCGCCTGCATCTGTGCAAGCTAGTACGATTCAAGGCGTGGCCTTGCAAGTGTACGTCGTCGCAGGATTGGGCCGTAGAACCGACACTCGAACTTCTTCCTTCAGATTTCAGCCCTCCAAGGCTCGATAATGCGCGCACAAACTCGTTCAACCGAAGCTATGTTACCAGTAAACTTATATCCTTAGACAGGCTGCCTGCAGTTCGCGGCATACAAGGATTTGGGTATCGTACGGGCCATCTGCTCCGCTGAATTCCATTCTTTAATTGCAGGGTGTATCGGTAGCGAGGCTATATCGGAATGACGTTTCCAAACGGGTCGGTGAGATCATGTACGCCCAAGTGGCGCATGCAGGTATGTGTTCGATTGGCGTGAAGCTACTGTAACAGCGTTTTCGATAGATTCCGTATGTACGCTGGATTGCAAGTGATGACCCGATCTGTGTAATAGCTGCGATGCTACCACTTGTTTCAAATTACGGGCTGATTGAGCACGCGGCACAAGTGTGCGGCTTATCCCAGACAGTAATTCTACAGCCTCTATTCCAAGTAACTTGGTAGGCTATGCTCGACATTAGGCAATGCTCCAGTGTTCCACGTCTCAGTCTGTCGCAGAACCAGCGTGTGCGACGCCACGCAACTCTCATCATCCCTGGTTTTGTCTTTCTCCCCTGTTGGTCCTGAAGCGGTATTGGAACTGACTTTCTCCATCTTTCTATAAGTAGCGTCGTTCGATTACTGTAAGTGTCAGCAGACTGTTTCATCTAACCTATTCCGCTGTTTCTCATAGGGTCAACCTGTCCTTCCAGTTTGATGTTTACTTGTCCCCTTCTTGTGCTTCCATTCTCTCAGGAACGGAAATCTCCGCAGCGTCCAAATGGCGAAGGCCACGCACGCTACATACTATTTTTCTTGACCCCGTTTGTCATTCACGCCTCCGCCACTCACCGGAAGGCTTCTCACTGCAGCCAACGTCAGTTCTCCGTCACTGGAGCCGCAATCTGTATAGGGAGGTTTCATAAAGCAACCGATAATGCGACAATGAAGTTTTCAAACGCGTGATTGGACGCACTTATCAATTGGTCGGCGGCTGTGAAGCAGTAGAAAGTTAACATCTACGGGAATTATCTCAATTTCCGCCGTCTTCGCGAAATTGCCAGGTTTGTTGCGCCTTGGGAGTCTGTGGGAGAAGGCTGTCAATGAAATGCCAAAAGAAACCTTGATTGTTAAATGGCATCATAGATATTCAACAACAAGAAATTTAGGTATTGTCCAGGACCAATCCAGCTGAGCTCTTGGTGAACATCGCATTTCCTGTCCATCCTCGGAAAATGAACATAAAGGTGAGTGGTCACGGGAAAGTGTGGACCATGTAACACCAAAAAATCACATAATCAAGGGCCTCACTTAAGTCTTGGACCTCCCTGCATTACGGTCACCATCGATACATCCCCTGGGCTATAATTGGCGTGAAAATTTCAAGTAAAATACTAATAGTGGCAAAAGGGCGGGCCTTCGGAAAATTCGGAGAGGACCGGCATAATAGGAAGCGCAAGTGCCCTGAAGCCCTGGTGAGCTTATCCACCGTTGTTTTGGAAGCAGCGTTCTGATCGAACTGCTCAGCGCTCAGATTGTGGGCATGGATCACAATTCCAGAATATGTATTTCATATGTTTAGTGCATAGATCACGTCGACTGGAACCCAAGCAAGTTATTTTACGCGGTGCATGATATTAGGCCAATAAGTGGCCCTTATTCAAGTCTAAGCACTTCTGCGCAGTCATCCGCTAATGAATTCATTGGGTTACATCCGCCGGGAAACTGCTCATAGCGGCCATCGTGTGACCAGATTCATCTAGGGAAAAATCTAGTCTCCCCAAGGCAGTCCAAAGATTCGATGGAAGACAATCGTTCCCGGAAAAATCCATCATGTGGGTTTTCCTCCGAGAAGCTTCATAGCACAAACTTACCGCAAATATAGTTCTTTCAATGTCAGGACGCAGTAATCGTGTGGTATCCTGGAAATTCTCTGTTAAGTGTCTCGGATACGAAGTAATCAGGAATGATTGCAAAGATAGTCTACTATTGATTGACTTCGTTATACTGATTATCTTCCGATTATGGCTTCCTTTTCCCTCTCCTTCCCTCGCCGTCTCGTTATGGATGGTTCTCTTCGATATAGCCCACTCTAGCAGCTAGGAGTAAATACCGCATGGAGAGTACCCGGCGAAGGATTAACCGGACGCCACGGTATTCCCCCTGCGTTTGGATGGAGATATGCGACGAGACTAGTAAAGGATCCGCATGCCATGAGAACAATCGGCTATTTGCTTGGGTATGATGGTGGGGAAAGGATTAGTCGGGTGAATGGATGTGTGATTGCGTTCATTCTGCGGGGAAGGACTGCGGAAGCATCATGAACAGAAGAGACGTTGGGCGAAAGAAATTCGTGGGCGCTGCGAATGGTGCTCGCCATAAACAAAGCAGCACGAAATATCGAGTCAATCACTCGGTGAGAAGACTCTTGCAAAGAAAACTCGATTAGTGCGAATGAACTCCATACGCAAATTAATCATACACAGTGACTACAATCTTTCGCTACATTCGTATGTTAATAATGATATAACCAATGTAAACAAAAATTCAAGCATCAAGCCGCCAGCGAACGACATCGCTTCAAGCGGGTTTTTTCTGCACAAGGCAAAACAAGGATATGGAAACATGGTCGACGGAAAACAAGATTAATAGGAGATAGTAGATGTTCCGAATATCAGCAGACTGAAACCTGCCAGTTTGCTTCACCGCCGAGCTGAAGGTGGAATGCGCGTTCTTGGTACTTTGTCTTGTCCTCGGCGATGTGGTCCAAAGAATTCGGAAACAACTCGAAGGGTTGTTGGTCAGTGACATGGTGGAACGACGGTGGCATGTACGGCATCATAGGGGTATGATAGTCAGGACTGGTGCGCGTGGTGTTCGGTCCTAAGAACCCGCAGAATTGGTTCATGGTTGCAGTTGGTGAGGGCGTGTCGACGGGAAGAGATGGGGGAGGCGATGTCAATGACTGCAACACAAAAGGTTGCAGGTAAGAACTGGAGCTCGGTCCTGACCACGCTCCCAGCGAGGAAGATCTGGACTTATCACCGAGCTTTGAGCGAAGGGGGGGATTAGGATGGGCCATGTTGACCGATGGCTGGACTCGCACTCGTACGAGGCCTTCCTCGGCGGACGTGTCGAAGGAAATGATGAAGTCGCCGAGTGCGTGGAGGGAGTCTGGATCACCATCAGTGCCGGGTGATAGTGGGTTGAACGCTGACAGCTGCTCTCCCATAGCCCTCGGTTCGGATAGTGGGATCGTGCTGGAAATTGGCAGCGGAGATTTAGATGACAGCGAAAGAAGAGAGGGCAGTGCGCGAAGGAGGGTATGTCGCTGCTTATTTGTCAGCATCCGGAAGTACGGTGACAAAAATGGCACGCTGCTCACCACGTGGCCGAACGTCATTGGGGTATTTTGCGCATCGGGTGAATGTACAGAAGATACGCATTCGCTTGACGATTCTGCTTTCACTGCCATGGACGCAGAATGCCTGGAAATCTCCATGGATAGATTTAGCTCGCGTTTCTCAGCGGCCTGGAGCTGCATCCGCAAGCGGTCGATTTCCGCGTGGAGCTCTTCGTGCTGATTCCCCCTTTCAGCAAGATGCTGGAGGCGGGCGTTCTCGTCCTCCAGTTGCCTCACACGTCTGGATCGTCACATTAGTAAACGTTGAAAATGGTCGAGAGTCTGAATGATACCCACACTTCCATAGCTTCGAATTCTTCTCGCTTTCTCTGACGACTGAGAAAGGCAGCTGCCCGGTTCTTGACCAGACGCGCCTCACGCTTACTCAGGCCAGAGACGTCCGGAGGCACAAAGTCCTTAGTGCTGATCCTTTCCACGCTCCCGCGCGTCCTCTTCGCGCCGGCATTGGGGGCGAGGAATTTCTGAGAAAGGAGGGGATTGGCACTCGACGGTAGTTGGTCGACAGAGGGGGATGGCGGAACAGGCGCTTCCGGGAGGTCGAACACTTTTTGGGTGGGTATGCAGTGCTGATGTTCGCTGTCGAGTAACCTGTCTGGGGATTCACTTAACCTCAGTTTCTTTGACGGAGGCTCGGGGGAGTCGCTGAGATGGGAAGAGAGGGAGGTAGGAGGAGAGAGGGGCATCGTATAGTAGCCCCAGTCGGTGGTGTCTATCGAGCTGGCTGAGTACGGAGACTGCTGCAACTCCCACGCAGCCTCGGGGATCAGTGCCGAGGGCATGTCGCCAGTGATGATCTCAGGAAGGTGAAGTGAGTTTTGCGACATGGTAAGAAATGGCGTTGGTGCTAGTGCCGTATATCGGCGAGGGTGGATGGGGTGTCCTCTTCCATCACATCCGTGTATTTTATAGGATTGGTGTCGCCAGAGAGTATACTTGTTCCCCATCCAAATCGAGCCGCAGGGTCACATTGGAAAATGTGGCTCTCACGTGCATTTCAGTTGCCATACATTTCAGGCCGGGCCAGCGGGGCGCATCAGATCTATCGGCTCCTAAAAGGCAAAACATATCATGTTATGTCGAAAGGAACATATCCGACAATCTCTCGATCAACCTATGCTTACCTGACTACCAAACATTAATTTCTCTTGGTTTTCTATAGCACTGGTATTGGAGAACAGTTCGATGTAATCTCGGAGGAAGTTTAACCGAGGGAACCCCGGTGCCATTTGGGTGGCGCATAACTCAAACAGTATGACCCATCCGGGAGCAAAACTGAGCAAAGCGACACTTGTTGTCAAAATTCATTTTCTCCACAGCCTTCCAGTCAAGGTGTTGGGAAGCTGCGGGGAATGCAACCTGCTCCTGTTTGATACGATACCCGGTTGTGGAAGCGTGAGAACTGGGGTCGCATCAATGCCTCCGCTCTAGCAACACGGAACTGGCCCATTGCGGAAATGGACACGCTCCGGTAGTCTACGCCGAGTTGAGGACCATATGGGCTGAGAGTTTCCAGAATGGTTACTCCAGTGGATACGTCTTGACGGTGGTACAGTCCATACTCGAGTGGTCTGGTGGTGGCGACCATTGCGTGCCTATGCCATGAATCTAAATTCAGGCAACTATCTGGGCTGGTCGCAATAAGGGAATGGGTGTGACTTGGGCGACCATCAGAACAATATCAGTTGAGCCGACGACAGACCACAAAACGTTAACGATGGATCTAGAGGCTACTCGTACCGATCATCATCATCTGCAATCAATGTGGGTAAGATCGGTGGACAATTTGGTAGAGACAACCGAATGCGTATATTGGACCTTGTAGGGCAACCACACGCTATCGATGCACCTCGGCAGCTCCTTTTGGAAGCCGATGGCACGGGCCCGCATGTCCCGCCCGAGGATCAGGGGTGATTGTGGCGCCCACCCAGTTCCACTCAACCCACCTGCTACATGTATTTTCCCGCCGACATACCATGTATTGGGAGGGAGATGGCCATTTGGGTCAGTACGGTATAGAGTCGGTAGAGTCGTCCCACGCACTGCGATCCGGGAGGCCATCGCGACAACAGACAAAGTTCAATTCCATCGCTTGGAAACAGGTCTCCGCAGAGGAGATAAATCAAGCGGTCCAGCGAAGCTTGGAAGTTACGACAATAAGAGGCAAAGGCATATAGGTGGTGACGACATAATAGGCTAGTATCATTTGAATGGCAGGGGAAAAGTACAGGATGGAAGACATCATGTCTGCATCCATGAGCATGGCGGCTCCAGAGTATAGTCCGTCGAGTAACTCGTAGTATTGGCATATCGTATGATGGTTAACCGTTGTTCAACTTGGAAAGATGACGATCAATGACTAAGCGATCGAACTTCCACATTCTTGCGAAGCACAATATCGTTTCTCATCTATGCCGTTCAAAAGGTCTATAACACCCTGCACACCCCAGTCGAGTAGCGGCAGTTCCAATGGTGACTGTCGAAAATCGAAGCGCCCGCGCTCAAATTCTCCCTGGAATACCGCGGAACATAGCAAGAATTTGCCTCCCATCAAGATTTACATCTTGTCCGCGAAGTTTGATAGCGATGCTTTTCAGAATCTCGTTGGTCTTGCGGAAGCCCGCCTCTTACGAGATGACCGATCTGGTGGCCCTTCTGTGAATGCGCGCAGTGTAGAGGTGGCTACAAACCTCCAAGAAGCCGACGTCATTGTCACTGCAATCCGCACACGACCTCGGTTGGAGAGGCATGTAAGTTGGTCGCTTGCTGTAGGTGTCTTCGTGTCGAAAAATGCATGTCGTCACTGTTGTGGATCACCGTCAGACGTCCAAGGCGGTTGTCACGCCAGAATGGCTCCAAGATAGCATCGAGTCGGGTTTCTTGCTTCCTTACAGTGATTATATTGCATTACGCGACCTCCGCGACGAGGGAGTAGCACGCCGCCCGGGCAACGATCGTGAGGGAGCTCTTCGCAGGTTAGCGCCCTCACCTTCCAATGATCCAGAGGACGTCGTGGATCCCCGTGACCTTGCTGTTCTGGATCATACGTCACGGTATGCCTGTCAGCGAGCATCACCACTTATTTGCACGAACCAGGATCTCGTGCGTGAGCTTGACATCATACGTCGATGTAGGAACCTTGAAGGTGAAGAGAGAAGTATGCTTAGTTATGCCAGGGCGATTGGGGTTAGTCAAGCTCCTGCCGTTCAAAGCGAAAGTTAAATCATCCGTACTCTGTAGGTGATCAAAGGTCAGCACTGTATGGGCATTAGAACCTACATTCACTCTCTTTGCAGCATACCCTCACCCAATCACAACGAAAAATGTACGGGGTGACGTCGCGAAGCTTCCTTACATTGGTGAGAAGATTCTCTCCATGGTAAGGACTTTTTCCAACCTTTTCCCCGCAGTTCCCCACACCCTCCCCAGATTGAAGAGTATAGTAGCACCGGGAAAATTACCGAAGCTCGTTGGCGAAGTACTTTCTTGTGCCGGGTCTCGCCGGACTGACATCTTAATAGAAACGATACTGTCCTCTGATCGCTTTGTAACATTATCAACATTTACAACTATTCATGGCATTGGTCCCCACACTGCTCGGAAGTTGTACTCTCTCGGGCTGCGGACGGTGGAAGAGCTTGAAAGGTATTATGAAGTTATTCCCGGCGTCACCGCTGAAGAGGCCTTGTCGCATTTCGAAGCGGGCATCACGCGTAGTGAAGAGGCAACCGAAGAAATTACTATTAAAGTTGCTCTGGCCCTTCGGCATGATCTGAGTCAGACGTGAGCTTGTCGAATGCATTACTACGCAAACAACTGATTTTGGTCGACCTACTTCAGTATTCCGCGTGAAGAGGTCGAAGAGATCCACAGCACTGTCATGCGAGAACTGGCTGTCATCGAAGAGGGCTGTAAAAGTTTGGTCGTTGGAGGGTCAGTGTATTCTGCTTTAGTCTCTTAATCCAATCATTTGACATTGTTCTGTATCTTTATCTACAGCTACCGGCGAGGAAAACCGAATAGCAATGACGTTGACATTTTAATCAGCCATACAAACTGGAGGCTGGGGTCGGAAAAGGTGAAGAATATTGGTAAAAGGGTGGTGCAACACCTCCTTGAGCAGAGTAAGTTATTGTCCTCTCCATTACTGGCCACTTAAATTCTCATTATTCGTAGACCTCGTCACGCATGTCATACGTAAGCAATTGAAACTTGTTTCTCGCGCAAAATTAGCGGACTGTTCCAAACAGATCTTTCTGGATTTCATGAGCACAACACGCTCCGTACACACCACTGGGACTCTCTCCAGAAGGCCCTTACTGTGTTCTCTCTTCCACAGGAATCCGGGCGGAGGCGAACTTCGAGACGTGTAGATCTCATTTTCGCAGCCCCGGAAGTATTCTGGACTGCAATTGTGGGGTGGTATGTTGGTTTCCGGTGGAGTTAACATCACTATAAATTATTATTTCAGGACTGGTTCTACTACTTTTCAGAGAGATCTGCGCCTCTGGGCAAAGCAACAGAAGTAGGCCCGAACTTGATAACGGTTCATTTCGAAACTTGATATAGTTTATTTCAGGGGCATGAAGTTTGACTCCTCAGGAATGTAAGCGGGCCGTAATTCTCAGTTCGAATTTGTACTCAACGATTCCATCCCCCACATATCGGAACTGCAAGATCTCGCCGCCGGGACTCCGAATTATTTTTCCCCAGGTCTGAAAGAGAAGTTTTCGAGACACTTGGACTGACATACGTTCATCCTACACTCCGGAACGTGGATGCCTAGTTGGAAGTCTCAACTAGTAGTATTTATTCAGGTTCCGATTATGATCGATGAGGTCCTTTCCACGTGTAACACAGACATGACAGTTGCCAACATCTAACAGAGAAATATTACGAGTGTTCCTGCAATTTTAGAATGGCATGTCAACTGATATGATACGACCTGCCACAAGAGTCATTTGTCCCCACCCCCATCTTGGAATTACCACCTGATCATTAGCCTGGTCAGTGGGGTTACAAGTGCCGAGAATCTGCATTTGATCGCGAGATTTTCCGATTTCACCTTCAAATTCATTATGTCTTCGGGATCATCCTTGATCCGAAAGCCCACAGCTTCCACATGTGGCCGCTGGCAGAAATACTGAAGATTCAAAGGCTAACAGCTGGTAACCACGGTTACCCAATGGGTCGGACGATTTGTAGCGGATGAAATCCATTTGCTGTATATTTAGGAAGTCGTCTCAAGGGAATGGGAAATTGCATTTTCGCGAGAATTCCCCGCTCTCACAAACTTTCCACAGGTTCCGTTCAAAAAGGCCATGTGAGTAAATTCCATCGTAACAGAGTACGAGCACCAAGTCCGCAAGAGATGGATGCTAATTAGCGAAGGCTTGAATTCCAGTCATCGCCTTTCCCAGGATCAGGCCATGTATATCCTGTAAGAATGGAGCCATCATTAGCGACTTCGATAACTGACATCGAGGAACTGACATAAGTCCCTGTGACAGATCATATCAGTGAAAAGCCAATCAAAAACGTACACTGTGCTCACCTTCGTAAGTATTTACGACCTGCAAGTTTGCAACGTGTCTGCCGACATGGTACCTTTGCACAAAATGTGAGACGACTGTTCAGAGATATGTGCGGATTGTGATGACAAGCACTTACTCGTCTGAGGACGCATTTCCACCAAAAACGTCGAGGACCACACGTGCATGTTGGAGAGCCTTTCCACAATTGTTGCGCTTTACCATGCTGATCATTTCAGGCGCCACCTTGCCCGTGTCCTTCAACCTGCCAACCTGCAAACTCGCTAATAATCCCAGGGCGATTTCGGTCTGAGCGTCGACGAGTTTCTTTTGCACAAGTTGGAAAGATGCCAGAGGACGCTTGAACTGTTTACGCTCAAGCGCGTATGCGAGTGCTCTGTTGACACAGTCTTCGAGCGCGCCCATAGCACCCCATGATATGCCATAGCTGATCATAGCGGACGACCAGGTCACAGTAAAACTCTTCCGCAATCAGTAGCAAGACATACCGAGCGTTGTTTAGACAAGAAAATGGAGCACTGAGCCCCCGTCCTTTGGGTAGTAGTGAATCATGGGGTACCTTGACCGAATCCATGAAAATCGACCCTGTGGTGGAAGCTCGCAAGGCGACCTTATTTTTGATCGCTGGGGCTTCTAGACCCTTCATTCCCTGTCCATCCAATGTGAAAAGCGTACAGATTCTAGGCCATTGCGACATGCCTTCTCAAGAACAAAGCCGCGCACTTTTCCATCCCATTTGCAATGCGCCCACACGATGAAAATGTCCCTAGAAGACGCGTCAAGGAAAGTAGCTTTCGGTAAATGTAGGTGCGGACGCTACAGGAGCATTTGTAATCCAGGTTTTGGTCCCCTTCAGCACAAAGCCACCGTCACATTCCTCTGCAGTCGTTTCCATGCCTGAAGGGTCAGAACCATGATTTGGTTCTGTTAGCCCCTATAGACAATCTCAGAGATATCAACAAGGGTATGGTTCTGCGCTGTTGACTTACAAAGCAACCAACAAGTTCTCCCTTCGCTAATAAGGATCGTTGATGAGACTAACTCAATTAAGGACAGACAAGGTAAATTTTACCAAGGCCAGGAAGATAACGCTCTTTCTGTGCCTCTGTACCGAATTCATTGATAGGGTGCATGACTAGGGATGACTGAACAGATGCTGTCGAGCGATAGCCGGAATCCACTCTGTATCCACATCTTGCAGTGTACTAATAATAAATTCAATGGAACAAACCTTTCGATTTCCCGGGCTATGAGTCCATACGCCACGTAGCTGATATTGGCACACCCATATCCTTGGATAGTAGGGCCGAGTAAGCCGAGTTTGCCCATTTCGGGAAGTACGTCGTTGTTAAACTCTGGAGTAACAATCAGAACATTCACGATGCGTAGGTATATTTCTGAGCATCGCACGTTCTGTTCTCCACCCCTCAAGTACACGTGGCAGGAGGTGCTCCTGGGTGCACCAAAAAAGATCAGCCAACCCCACAATAATGCGTCATTTGAACCTACCTGACAATAGGCGCGAGCCGTCTCTCTAGATGATGATGTCGATCAGTGAACTCGGTCCCGAAAACTTGCAAAAGGCTCCCACCGTATTGCAGTCTCTTCCTCTGAGAGGAGAGAGTCGAAGTTCAGGGGATCCTGTGTGTGACATATAAACCATTTATCTCCGCCAAGAAATGGAAATGCATACTCGCGCATTATATTCCGCGTAGCCTTGCGCTTTCAGAAACGCTCAGATGTTAATGGTAATGGGAATTAGTTCCAAGAAACGTACCGCGGCCTGGTCGTGTGGTCGCAAATGTGGCTCGACCTCCCGTGAGCAGGAATTGCCTGGCACCCGCCAAGCGAAATGAGCAATGTAGGAGACGCGGCATAGACGTGATTTACACCAAGTAGCTGGTCACTGGAAGGTTTGGGTTTCAGTCTTCAGGCGTTCAATTGACCAGAGTTACGCTCGGATCTCGGAACGGAACCAGCATCCAAGGATCTCACGGGTCTGAGTCTCTGAGAACGGATGACTCGATAACAAAGTGTTCCCAGTAGCTAGCGCAGATGCATACAACTAGCAGTACCGAAGATACCTACGGTAACATTTCTGTCAGAACCAGCTCCAAAATCCCTTTCCCCCAGACTCCTCGGTAGTGGCAGCTTTCCCTTTCCCACCGCCGGTAGACATAGCCTTCTTATTTACAAGACTTGATGGTTTTTCTTCCTCTGTTCGAGGTTTGAGTGTTCTCTCGAAGCTCTCCTTTAGGCTCGCGGAACTTTGAGCAACATCCAGCTCGCTCTTCTGTCGCAATAATTGCTCACGGGCTTGCTCACGAGCGGCTTCTCGGGCTTTGTCAAGTAAAGTGGCCTTCTTGGGTTGGGGCGGAGTATCAAGTTTAGGTGGAGACGTGGATTTCATTGGCTTCCGTTTTGGCTTGACCTTGTAATCCTTCAGAAATTCCCAGTTGTCTTCCGAAGGCGTTATCTTGGACTGTGGAGCTCCTTGCTGGCCCGCGGAAGATCCCATTGCATTTGTCACTTTGTCAATGAAGCGACTGCTTGGTGGCGGTTCTTTGGTAGCTTCGGCTCCTCGTTTGGCCAGCATCTCCGGGAATGACGGATCAGGTCGGTCAAGTATCTGACTCCATTTGTTGAGCGCGAGTCGCATATTACTCTCCTGTGCTTTGGGAGCTTGTGAAAGACTGGTGAAGGGAGAGGTCTCAAAGAGAGGTTGTAACGGTGCAAAACCTCCCCAATCTAGAAATGCGTGACCTATAGCAGCTTTCATGGCCCTAGACCGTATTGGGGGTCTCGCCGTATTTCGATAGCGAATTTCGTGGTCTAGCAAAGTCGTGAGTGAATTCGCAGATTTCGAACTCAATATTATGACACACCATCTGTCGGACGAACTTCGACGTCAATGACTCGGTGACTACCATCTGGCTTCCCGCCCTCAGTACCTTGAACCGGCGAGGTGGTAGGACGATCGAGTCTACCCCTGTCTTGCGGCTCCAAGAGGCAAAGGATGTCACTTAAACCTGGACCACCCTGTAACTTCTCTTGTGCCGGGACTGGTATTTTCAATGTAATTCCAGTCGTTGGAATAAGTCTCAAAGACTGCGGAGACTCGAATGCTGTCCAGACAATAGCCTGATACTCTGACGGGCGGTCGGCATCCTATTCCCGTTAAGTGGGCCAGTAATATACACCCAGCAATCACTCACCCGCAGAAGACGATAATTTCGAATACGACCGAAGTTTCGTTCGATCTCACGGATTGCTGCGAGGACGTCCACCATAGATTCAGGCACATGGGCAAACCGGAGGAGGGCGATTCGTTTGGGCAATTGGGAGTTTCTACTCCCCCATACTTCGTGACCACGATCATCTATCGTAAAGTGTACTTCGAGACGATTGTTGGTGGTGTTATCGCCATCCTTGTGCGTACCAGTAGATGCACATCTTCGTCGCTGGGCGGCAAAGCGAGTAACTGGTCGACGCACTATCATCAGTTTCGCAGCATAGCCACAAAATGGCGCCTTAGCTAATATCCATTTTTTTTTTCTGATAAATTTTTGATGCCCCAGCCCTCTCGCTTTGCACCATACCAGAATGTTCTCAAGAATCTCTCTGCAAAGACGGGTACACCGTTACCCTCTCTAATATTCTCATTTGCAGTTCTCCATGAATTCACTGCAATAGCCCCCCTTGTCGGTGTGTTTTTCGCATCCAAGCAGCTTGGGCTTGGAGAACACGTCGTCGGCCAGCTTATTCGCAGTGATACCCTTCACGATCAACCAGAAGGGTGGTTCAATAGTCGCCTCAGACAATGCATCGATGAGGGGGAACACTGGGCAGAGCGTGTTGGCCGCCGTTACGGGGTCTTCGGTTTTTCCAAAGGTCAACCATTAGAGTTACCATCAGATGAGACCCAGCCCGGTCAGCTCTCCACCAAGATAGCTGGAGATTTCGCAAATGCAATCCTTGCATATGGCACGGTTAAGGTAACAATTAACATTTTTCCGATATGTCACTGGTTAATATTCATTTCGGAAGGCGTTGCTACCCGTCCGTATTGGACTCTCTCTGTATTGGTCACCTGCATTCTCAAGGCGGGTAGTTGATCCCATTCGTTTGGGTGTCGTTCGGTTGTTTAGGAACAACTAATTCACATTGGTAAGTCAACGTCCTCATTTTTACTTATGATGATTTCGTTTGCCGCCCCAGTCGTAGCCGATGGCATTGACGAACGGCAGAGCATTTAGCCAAAATTGCAGCTCTGACTTCTCTGCTTCTTCAATTCAAACATCGTCACTCAACCAACACTTTCTTCCAGGCGCTCTGTTTTACAAATTCCCCGTTCGGTCTTTCTGGACCAACTCCAGTCTCCCGCGGTGACCGAAGCCTCGGACTTGCCACGCGATTTGTTGCCGTGGCCCATATTTTTACTGTTGCTACTATGTTCATCCAATACAGGATTGCATCTCGTGTATCTCTATCAAAGTTTACATTTACCCCCCGTCCTTGTGCCTGGCAATCAATGTTTTTACACTTCTAATTGCACTTTCCCTTGCGTAGATGAGCCGTCTGGCCTTCGTTAGATCCAGCGTATTTCGTATCCCGCTATAATCATGGGGTTTGCTAATTATTGTGGACCGTTGCTCGGGAGTTGACGATATGCCATCCCCGTCATCCGCGGTCTCACCATTTGTTCCGCCCGTACTGGCATCGGAAGTGAGGGCATCCAGTTCCGTCCTGAGCGTTACCAACAGATCATCAAGGGTGGTCAATGTCTGGATGCACTCTTCCATTTCTTCTATCTTCCTGAACTTGTGACACGCTTCGCTTGCACATGTCTCGATATGTTTGAATCGTGCTGGTCCTAGCAGGGTCCCTCCGAACCTATATATGAACATATTCCATTCAGTGCGAGTTAGTTCGGTGATGGAATATACGGACCATCGACTGACGATCACTACAGCATCGAGGGTCCCTTCAGTCTGCATGATCTTGAGCACCTTGCTTCCAGCCCACTGTTCTCCGCCATCATCGAACCCAGTCCTTAACTCGAAATCATCTGGCCCTCCTAGACCAGTCCTACCTGACTTGAGGACCATACATCTCCATGCGGAGATCTCGTACACCTCTTTCCCCGCGTGAACAACGTTCTTATGGTAGTGAACAGTGGTTTTGGCATCTTCTGCACTGGTGGCACGGTAGACACTCGCTACGAAGATCGAGCCTCGGTCCCTGATTTCTTGCGACGTAGTGACAATCACTGGCGAAGGACGAGATGATTGCACAAAGGTGTCTAGATTCGACATGGTATTGTAGCTGAATGGCCTGTCAGAAGGGGGTGGTTACGTGTGATGTATGTAAATGTAGAGCAGCCACTCAGAATGTGAAGAACCTGTGTTACACAAGGAAGAGGCCAGACCTTCAGATTGCCTCGTCATTTGTTCATGTAGCTGCAAGTGTTGACATGAATTTTATCAGTCCATTTAGCTAACACCAAAAGATATATAAAAAAAGTCCGTCTGAAGAAAATGAGTGAAAGCGTGATGACAACATGAGCGTAAGGAAGTATATAAGTGACAAGCCCCTTGTCATAACAGACACCAGGTGTAAAAACAACACAGCTAGTACCCGTGGTGTGCACCATGTCCCGCTATGTTTCCTTGGGACAGATTGGATGTGTGATTTGATCCCTGGCGCGGAGGAGGGTACGGTCGATGTAGTGGTGCCTCCCTGAACCCTTCTGAAGGTGCTTGGTAGGGAAGTGGCGACGCGAAGCGTGGTGGCGGTCCCTGGGGAACGCCCTGGGGCCTGGGCGGTCCATAACCGGATTGAGGAGGGCCAGGAGGTGGGGGGAAAGACGGTGGCCTCTGGGCATCCATCGGGTAACCCTGCCCATCGAGTAGTGGCAGATGGTCTGCACTCAGGCCAAGTTGAGAGAGCTCAATCTCGCTCCGTATATTCTGACGGTTGTAACGATCATAGGTAGCCAAGGCAGGGGATGCCCGACCACCATCGGTCGGGTGGATGTACGACTGCTTTTGAAGTGCCGAAGCACTGTCGCCGCGGTCGTGACCAAAAATGGCGGTAGAAGCCATCGATCGTGCATCCCAATCAAGTTCTCCGCGGTCTCGCTGATATAATGCGGGATCGTACTCAAGGTCGCGCTGGTAACAAGAATTTAGCTACGCAGGATATGTGGGAGTTCTGTGACCTACCTGCTCGATACCCGCAAACCTGATCCCACCCTCAATGATTTGCGCGTCCATCTTTTTCCCGCCGTACTCGTCCAATCGTGCCTTATCACTTCCGATTTTGCCCTTATACACATCCCTCAGGAGGGGCATCATCTTGGCGTGAAGCATAGGCGTGAAGAGATCCGCGTGGAGGGCGGGGTGCCCAAAGCGTTTTTCAAGGCGATGGCCAGTTGCATCAGCCCGGGAGCTGTGGACCTTCGCCAGACGAAGTTCGTCTTCCGTTGGGATATAGTAAAGGAACCGGTAGTAAAATGTTTTGTTTAACCAGACCTTGAAGGCGATGACAAACAGGATAGGAGGGACAGTACTGAGCCAGAAGAAGGATTTGAACCCGTACTGCAGACCGATAGCTTAAAAACTGTCAGAAACATGTATCTGCCCTCTACACCAGAACATACTGAGTACCATGAGGAGCTGCATTAGAACGACAGAAGCGAGTATCCTGTTGACCACCATATTCCAGAGGCGCTAAAAAAAATTGAGCTTTCATGGGTTTTATGCACAGAAAGTAAGTCTACGTACACCGCCACTCTCCACTTTGGAGATGAACACGAACATGAGCTGGTATTTGTACACCCAGGAGCTCATCCAAAATACGACCGCACCAGCCAGGGCTACCAATGGTGCCAGGGGAGCGAATACAAATGCAACAGTGCCCATGAATAGCTGTGGATAATGTTAGAAGGTAGTGTCCAGTATTCACTGATACCACGTACGAAATTCGAGCTAATGAGGCGGGATTGTCAGGCTGAAAACCACAAGATCTTGGCAATTACTCACTAGTAGACGGCATATTCGAATTCCTGTGGTTGTGTCCATTCCCGGATGTCCCGGGGGGTTCGACCAAAGATGCTGATGAAAGAAGGTCAAAAGCGTCACCCTTGAACTGAAGGGTATACATACCGTGTCTTGAAAGATATCCATAAGAGATTGAGAACCTGGGCGAGATCAAAGACGGTGAGGAAACCTCGGAGGCTGCAAGGGACATATCAGTACAGATTCCACTTCCGCTCAGGAGCCATGAGACTTACGGGAAGAATGTCAGCCAATATGACGATTGGTTAATGTAGGTTGCATTAATTGTCTCTGGTAGGGCTGCCGAAAAAAAATTAAGCCACGAATTTGACCGTAACAAAATACATTACTATGCAATTTATCGATGATTTCGTTGAAACTGGCATGTTCGCCGATCTCATTCACCACTTGTTCGGCCGCAACTGCCAAGCAAATCAGACCTAGGCAAATGAATAAGGGACAAGAACCTACTGAAGCCAACCCCAATAAGCGTGAAGATGACCAATTGAGATATCACCAGGAAAGCAAAATAACGAGCGACAACAGCACGGTCCAGCCTTTGTAACCCATTATTTAAGTCCGTCGACCTCCCAGAAATATATGGCTCACCGGCTGTGAGTAAGAGCACCCTGGAAACGGCTGAGGTAACGCATGATAATCGGCAGGAAGAAACCGAAGAACGCAGATATGGCCGGCGGAAGTACACCGGAAACAACTGCGAATGAAGCGGGAGACGCTTTCGACCATGTACCGAGGAAGCCGACATACGCAGATATCTAGCATAGATCAAAGTCATAATATGTAGTCAACTGCCAGGAGGTACTTACCGACGACAAGTTAGCAAGGATGGAGATAACGAAGAGTGGAATTGTGTTGAAGAAGCAAACTAGCACCATCAGTAGGAAACCGATTATTCTCTTCTGGAATATTTCCGCAGGCGATTTGTGCATGTTCGCCCATATCTAGGAAATAGACCGTGTCAAGATCACAGAAATAAATTAGAAACAAAACAACTAACAATATCTTTGGGATTCGGGGCCAAGGACACATCAGTGCCTTTGAGGCGCTTCTTTCGAAGGATATTAGCTACTATATGAGCGTAGGGTACAGCGGCCATTGAAGCGAAACCATAGTTTTCGGCTTGTCGGCTATCGATTTGCTGGCGATAGTTTTCTATCGCTTCCTCCGTGCGTTGGAGTTTGGCACTAAGTAAAGGCTCAGCAACATTGAACCCGACTCCAAGACAACCTTACGTGTAAAAATCTATGGCATCCTTCTTAACTCCACCCATTCCCAAAAATCCCCCAATACGAATCGTAGGTCGGTCCTTCGCAATTTTTCCACCTTTGAGGTATGTCACGAGGACTTGTTCAAGTTCCCGTACAGTAGTATTATGGTATTCAATGAGCTCTGGCAGGCGGCCGACCTTTCGACCAATATGAACCGAAGTGGTTGGGTATGGTGCATTTGCGCTGTCAAATATGGCACGGATACCCTCGTCGGATTGATATTTCTTCGGGACATGCATGAGGGAAAGGGTCCGGGCATAGAATGACTGCATGTATTCTGGAGAGCGGAACCACTCCTCGCGGAGACGGAGCATCACTTTCCAGTTCTTCCAGACAAAGGCCATTACGACAGCAGTTATTAGATAGGTCACAGCTACATGGACAAAAAGGTATGATCCTTGGACATCACGGATGGTGAGCATGCTGAGTATGTCGCGTCCGGTAGATGGAACGTGGTTGAGATTGTAGATGGCGTTGATAGGTAGGAGGATTGCGCAACATAAGAGCGCGACTGTAGCGAGCAACGAACGCATCATACGGATGAAACGGAGGAAGGTGACCGCGTCCAGACCGACTTTGTCGAGAAGCTCAGGCTCTTTGGTACGAACAAGAGGAGGTAGCCATCCAAATAGCGAATCGGATATTCGTGGCGGTTTCTTGTCACCGACGTGATATTTGATCTTGGGTTCATAGATGACCTGTCACGTACTAAGTATTCTGCACTGAGATGAATGGTAATACGTGATTAAATACCTTGTTTTGGGGTCGAAGGACATTGAATGCCACGACAGTTGCTGTCTAAGAGACGTTCGTAACTGATCAAGTGCAATCCATAGCCGGCCTACCGAAACGACAATCATAAGGGCCACCTGGGAGGCAACAGCGGCGGGCGCCAGCGTCCTTGAAGTACTTTCATCGATTATTTTCCCAATGGTGGACATGGTTTAGGGGAAGGGAATGAGTCCAGCGACTCCAACTGTCGAGAAAGAGTGAAAGAGGGTTGTAAATGAGAGTCTGGCGACGGCGACAAAGGACTGACAAAAGCCCGAAATCGTGGGATGGAAGGCGTGGTGCTATTCTTGTCTGAGCACTATTGTTCCAGCTTGAGTTGGCCTTGTAACAGAACCAAGGCTAATTCCACTTGCCCTTTGTTCTCAATCGTATCGAATGTCTCGACGGGGAGGATCAGGACGAAGGAAAGCCGCTAGACACTCGACACCTGTCCTATTCGTTCCTTAACTTCCTCCGCAACAGGCATTCCCGGGAAGGCTGTACAGGATCACACCCAAGGTACGCATCGACAGACAATAATGCTTGATATTTTTATGTTAGTGTGGTCCAGAACCCGAAATTATGCACTGTGTAGAATGGTCCTATGATCTCTCTCCTGCTGCTGCAACGCACTCGTCGCCAACTTGCACCAGTCTTTACATAGCCAGCAGTGCTTGCGGACATGAGTTACCGTTTTCCCAGCCAACCATGGTAAGTAAGCATGTTCAGGCACTCCACCTCACATGCCGTGTTAACACTAGTACTCGAACGATGAAAGCTAGCGAGGATAGTAGAATTATACTGCAGTCAAGCGCAGGCTCATGTCGGCTTGTCTAGTGTCCACCTGGTTCGTGTCCAGGGACCACGGACTCTGTGCTCTGGCGCCCAGTACCCAGTATGGAAGTGCCACTCGTGATCAAAGGCTAGGATCGATAACGCGCCATAACATACGGGTTGGGAGTTTGGTACGTCTGTACGCTAGACGATATCACCTGAGGTTATCCTGGAACCTAATTTGTACCCGGCATAGTGCGGCGGTTCTTGCGTGCCGCTATGAAGCTTTTCCACCAAAACCTATAATTTAACCATGGACTGCGACGGTCGGAATCGGTGGACCATTAATGGGCTGGCACTTATTGCAATGTCGCATACAACAGAAATTCATGTGGGTCCCCCATTCTGGAAGCAGGATACAAACCTGAAACAAAGCCTGTATCTTCCGGTCTCCATGGTAATCCGGAGAGGGCACCATCGACCCAAGATTTAGGATGGACAGAAGTCAACAGGTACCAGGTCAACTGGGCCATAGAGATCGTTTAACGACAACTCTCAATCATGGAGGGCAGAATGTTATTGCTGATGCAAGTTGTGCTCCAATCCTGCAGGTCATCGAGTCATCGAGATAGTCATGGAAATACAATTTTTTTGGACGTGGAAACGGCACACACCCTGCATGATTTGCAATCGGAAATTATAATAAAACTGACCAGTGAAAACGGGCTAGTGGTGGAGATGACTTTAGCACGAGATTTCGCCTCAGAAATTGCTCGGGATGTATGAGGCAAGCGGATTCCGACGAATGAGCTATATATATATAAAAAAGGATAGTTTTGTTCTTGTGTACTAAGAAAAGCTTGAAGGCACCATGGAAATCTGTCTAACCACCATCTGAATGCCCCCTTGTCACAATTCCCTAGGTTTAAGGTCGGATAACAGTTGGAAAAATGAAGTGCCCTCCGCAGTTGACATCTTTATCCTGGTAAGCAGTGGCTTTGCTTGAAGTACAACCTGGATCAAATCTTCCCACCGGTTATGCCGGCGACACCCATGTTGCCTACCGGTTAAATCAGCTGAATGAATTCGAGAGTAGCGTTGCCAACAAGCACCCCAGTATCCCGTTTGTATTTGACTGTCGAACACCGCAGAGGACATGAAGTGGATTGCTTCACGTATCTGACTGTGCGATACGATTAGTGTCTCATACTGCAGTAGGCACGATGTAGTCCATATGCAATAGATGATGGGTCAATGTGACGCTGCAAATGTGATCATCGAGTTGAACTGCTGAAACTGAATTTAGAAAAGGAATAGTCACCAAAATGCGCCACAAAGACGAGCAGCGAACTTGATAAAAATCGCACCACCATACGCCACAAATGAATTGATATTCCTACGCGTAGTGTGAGAGTTCGACTTACGTGGCATAAAGTGGCCAACAAACCTACGGTGAAATCCTCGGCACGAAAAAACATTATCGGGATTGCGCACCCATAAGAGCGTTGAGTACCCTGACAACCTGTCCAACAGCCTCCTGTACCCGATCCCTATCGCTATGGAGCACTCTCTGCATGATGCGACCTTCAAATTTGTCCGGATGAAACCGTAGCATGGCTTCCTTCAATTTCTCCTTCTTTTCCTTCCGCTCCCGTTCATCGGCACCGGGGGATTGGGGCTCCAACTTGGTGGAGGATGGTATCAAAAATCTTGAGATCGCCTCTCGTGTGAAATCCTCGTATGTGGGGTGGTCGGCTGCATTACTGTGTACAGACAAAGAAACGGGAAACAGTGGCCAAGGGATGTCCATATATGCTAGTTGCCGCGTATATTTGGCATGAGGGTCCAATAACACTTTCCACTGTGCCTCGTAATGTTGTCGGTATTCTTGTTCGCGTAGTCTTGCTTTCTCTCGCGTCTTCTGTTCCCTTCGCTCCAAAGAAGCCTTCTCAAGGCGAGCAGTCTCAGCCCTTATTTCGGCTTCACGTGCACGACGAGCCGCCCTCTCCGTTTCTTTCCGAGTTTTTTCTTCGTACTCGCGAGCATGTTTCCTTCTAGTCATGCAAGATAAGCAATGGACAGGAGACAAGTAGATATCTGGCGCACCTCCACATCCCTTCTCTGATCCATTCAGCGTATCCATCATCATCCATGTACTGTGGATCTTGTGCGAGATGACTCTCGCGCCCTGTACGATCATCGCGCCATCTGTCGGGTATGTGGGTATAGCTCCGAAAGCTTGCATCTATGCTGTCCAGACGCTCATCCTCTTCGAGGGCTCCCCACATCTTCTCCATGAACGCGTCTTCTTCTACGTTGGTATGGACAGAGTGCGAGGGATTGTAATTGTAATCGTCATCACCAGCGCGCCGATGTTTCTTCTTTCGAGCTTTTCGTGAGCCGCTACTGTCTGTAGAAGTATATCCATCTGCCAACGATGTCCTATGTTTCTTGGATGCCTTTCGTGCTGCTTTATGAGCTTTTCGATGAGCTCGCTCCGCCCGTTCGGCTGATGTGCGTTTCAGACGCAATTTCGACAGCGGGGGACACCTCTCCTCCATGTGTGGTCCTTATGTATGGAAGGACCCTATCTTCCTCTAATAGAGGCTTTGGAAGACTGAGAAGGACCTTTGTCTATGAGTTTACTCCCAAATTGGAGGGGTGACGCACACCATATTAAGTCAGAGAGATCGCTTACATAATCTTGTTGTCTGTGTGTTTATCATATTCGTTCTTCTTGTCTCCGTCCGATGTTTATCCTCATCTCTGCGGGCTGACGAGGTATTTACTTGGTTTGTACCCGAGCTCTCGTAGCGTTGCCAGCCAATCTCTCATTCCCAGGTTCAGTCATGCACCCAGCATATGATCGTCAGTGGACTCTCTACTTTCGTCGAAAGTGCTGATACAAACCATTCCTCAGTCATAAGAAAGGGATTCCTCTCCGTAACTCCACCTACTCTGCTAGCTCTATTTTTTGTGGATGCTCCGTTTGGGAGGTTTGCTCTGTCCAAAGAGAGCGTCTTCAGTCTCGATGGAATAAAATCGTGGATTTTCATGGAGGTCCCCTCTCCGATCATTTTCTGCTATGCACTCATTAAAGCACCATTACTGGGATCAGAGGTTCCCCCGCTCTCGGGCCCACAATTGTTTCTCGCGGCCTTGTATCTTCTCCACTATGCAAACCGTGCATTGATATCGCCATTGCGGACGCCTTCCCGGTCTCGATCACATGTATCAGTCGTCTTTTGCGGCATCTGCTTCAACGTTCTCAACGGTCTAATGATGGGCACCTACTTTCGTTCGTCCATCGCACACTCCTTCCTCTCTGGTGCATTCGCACGCCCTTTATTCTGGGGTGGAACCCTCCTTTGGCTTGCAGGTTTCTTCGGAAACTTATTGCACGATGAAGTGCTCCTCAACATCCGTCGCAATGCAAAGATGAAGGGAAAAGCCAAGGACGAAGATAACCCAGCGAAGCGGGGAGAATACTACGCCATCCCCCGTGGCTATCTCTACCAATACGTATCATACCCCAATTACTTCTGCGAGTGGCTGGAGTGGTTAGGCTTTGCTCTCGCTGCGGCGCCTTTACCTCCTATAACGTCTTTCTCTGCATTTGTGCAAAATGCTCAAGCGCCTTGGGTCTTTGTCATCTCTGAAGTTCTCTTAATGTTGCCTAGGGCTTACAAGGGACACCAGTGGTATCTTGGGAAATTCCCGGACTACCCTAAAGAGCGTAAAGCTGTCTTACCCTTCATCATCTAAGTATCATCGTCTACATTATGTTCTTGATAACATTTGAACTTTTCAGGCGATTTTGGTTGCAGAAATCTTTATGTCTTTCAACTTACTATTGCCAATGTTCCATGTTCCACTATTATGTAACAAGTGGCCAATCTATTGTATCACGGCGACGACGGTCGTATTTGGCCGTCTCTCGTGCCATGGAGGATTACCAAGCGTGATTACCGCCACCTTCATGAGAAGAGTTCTCCAAACTTTGGTCGAATAGAATAATATCCGCGGTATTCAGGGTTTTTGACTAATTAAGTAAAACACCTACAGTGTCTTAGCAACCATGGGATGGAGAATGCATCGGACATATCCAGAGCAGAACCATGGTTCAGTGCTCCAGAGAGATGGAAGTCCGTTCGAGAGGCGCACGGCAGGTCTCATGGATACAATCTAGGGTTTCTGTGCAATGAAAGTCTGTGTGAAGCAAATCAACCCGCGAATCGAATAGGAGGCACAGATACGTAGGAGACGACTATTGGGTGGACCAAGTTTGAGAGACTGAGCGTTTTAACCAATAAGTACTTACACCAACGCGTTGGCGACAAATGGTCGAGATCGGAGGCAATCAAATACGTTCCGTTGCACCTAGGATCAAAAAATAGAAGGCAGTTCCGCGTATCGGGAGCACGTATTGCTGCAGAGGTGACCGAAAAGCTCGTTTGCAGAGCCCGTGGTCGGAATTTCAAACTCCGTTCTCCGCGTCAACCAGCTACAGCCAGTTGTCAAACGCGTTCAAACACGGTGAACGTTGTTCTCCACCATTTTCTTTACGACTCACAATGATGTCTTCGGATGAACCTACTGCACCTCCCACGCTGCAAGCAGCGCAGGCTCAAATTTCAAAACTACAGCGCCAGTACCAGCAGACTTTGGACAGATGGACACCCCATGTCCTCCAGCGCTGGTTGGGAACGCTGGCGTTGCTCATTACCTTTATGTTGAGAATTGTTCTCTCTCAGGGCGTGAGTCGCGTGCACCTATTTTATCGCAGTAATATCTGATCTTCTTCGCCCAGTGGTATATCGGTCGGTACATGGTTCTCTTGCTATTTGTCACACTCTGACCGAAGTTTACTCTCTTTGAATAGTGTGCTGTACGTTCTTTTGGTTGCCCGTGGTTTGCATTATAGCTAACAGCTATATTAGATGCCCTGGCAATCTATCTTCTCAACCTTTTACTGGCATTCCTGCAACCCAGATTCGACCCTTCGCTGCAGGATGACCTTCTGGCTGATGAAATTGAAGAAGGAACTGGCGATGATGGACCTACTCTCCCATCGCAGAGGGATGACGAGTTCCGACCTTTTGTAAGGAGGTTGCCGGAGTGGCAATTTTGGTACGCCAGCCAGATTTAAAGTCAAGTGGACTAGTCTCACCCTTTGTATTTTCCAGGCTAGGCTCCACTCGAGCTGTGGTGGTTGCTCTCTTCTGCACCTTCTCCGAGGTCTTTGACGTTCCGGTTTACTGGCCGATTCTTGTGCTCTACTTCTGTGTCCTGTTCGCTTTAACGATGAGACGCCAAATACAGTACGTTCAGTTTCCTTGTTATGTTTTCATACTGACTCTTCTGTCAGACACATGATCAAGTACAAGTACATACCATTTGATATCGGCCGCAAGGCGCGGTACGGTGGAAGCAAGTAATGATTTATTTCCCTCATCCAGCGTAGAGCTTCGTTACGTGCGGGATACTTTCAAACCGTTGCATTCAAGATTGCTTTTTCGATGTTAGATCGTTGGCTGTTGGTACCCTTTTAAATCAGTCTACCCATATCTATTCGATACTGTTTGCTATAATACGAATGGCTACGAAGTGGTGCGGCGGACAAGACACCGCTACACGTGACGTGGTCCATGATGTCCTCTGTCCTATACTATTCTCTGTGTCCGTCATGTCTTCTTTCCATCCACTTGTAGTGCGTCGCATGGCAGAACACATTCTCGATTGCTTGAGAGAGCATCGTTCACGATCTGCTGTTGGACTCCGATGTCCACCACTCTTCGTCGGTGTCCAAGGGCCTCAGGGGAGTGGTAAGACCTTTCTCACGTCACGCCTCCGTGAACAACTTGGGACCTCGCCGCACTCGCTCACTGTCGCCGTGCTATCAATCGATGACATTTACCTACCGCATGCCGGCTTGACTGCTCTTGCAAGGGCACATCCTCTGAATCGGTTGCTTCAAGGGCGTGGACAACCAGGGACCCACGATCTCGCTCTTGGAAACGAACTCTTACAGAAGATCAGAAAAATTAATGAGTCTGTCGATGGCACAACCCGAGTAGAGCTGCCAGTGTTTGATAAGAGTTTGTTTGACGGAGAGGGGGATCGGCTTCCGCATGGCAAGATTTTACGTCCACCTGTGGATATTTTCATACTGGAGGGTTGGTGCGTTGGGTTCTATCCGACGAGTACATCCGTCATCGAAGAGCGCTGGAATGCGGACGTGTCAGGATTAGAGGACTGCTTTGACATGAAGTCATTTGTGAGGATGGAGGATGTCCTCGCGATCAACGAACAACTAAAGGCCTATGTTGCATGGTGGGAGATGCTGGACACTTTCATTCAGGTAAGCGTCAGGTTCACGCATCCAGCCATTGACAGGTGGTATGTGGAACGTTGTCAGATCAAGGGGCCTTCATCCTCACCGTACAAAATAATATACAAGTGGCGATTACAGCAAGAACATGACATGAAAGCTAGGAATGGTGGGCGGGGAATGACTGACGAGCAAGTAAAGGGGTCAGTGTTTTCTTGTCCCATCCCTATTCCATTCATATCTGTTCATTAGTTTCGTGGACCGGTACATCCCAGGGTATGTCTTCTTCGCAGACGGCGTGACCAGTGGTCCGGGTGAGAGAGGCAAGACCCCAAGATGGATTTGGAATGGTCTAGAGGTAGTTATTGGACCAGAGAGGGAACTTATCCACACGTCCAAGTTCTGATATCAATTTGCCCCTCTTCTGTTAACCGATGAAGGAATCCGTTATCGATATCTAGAGCTGGACGGGAAGAAGAACCTAAGGTTCATTTCCCAAGGTGCATGCGAACGTCTCGACGGGCGAATGGCATATCCACCGGCTTGGAATGTGTACGTCACTTATCGAAGGACACGCTAGACCACGATGGAGATCACCAGTGCATGGCTCCTTGCATCCAGTACAGCCCTCATTTCCATCAACTCACTGTACATCTTGGCTTTACTCTGCGATAATATTTATGCTGTTTTTCCCTCTCACGGACCTCACAGGCATTAGGTTTCATTGGCGTCGTTATAGCGGACGTAGATGATCTTATCGAGGCGACACGACGTCTCCCATGGTCAGTCACATGAAAATGGGCTGACAACCACGCTATTCTGATGGATAATCACTTGTATGATGAACTTTGCCACTCGTGATTATCAATTTCAAGGAATCAACGTTGTCAACGCTTGCTGTGGTGTGTGCGGTGTGACTCATGCCTGGAACTTCTTTGACGCCCATTTTCATCGTGTATCGCAAGGGTCATCAACATGTCAGCCTACGGCACTATATCCCGTGCTCCTCGAACACCCTACCTTCCATCTACGATATGGCCGTGGCCCGAACAAGCATCACGCTTGGACTCGAGGCAAGGCCCCAACCCAACCTTATCGGACCCAAGCCAGCGGAATGTTAAGTTCAGCACCATATCCATCCACCACATCGACGAATATGCCGTTAGAAAGGGCCACGAAGGCCTGTTCGAGTATCTGCATTCCGTGTTTGCAAACGAGGTCGATAAGGGAATGACCTACCCCCAGGAAGACGTTCATGACTCCGCCATCTTCACGAGCTATTTCTTCGTAGCGGATGTTATCGTTGCTGTCGCCGGCACCAAGGGTGACGGTGTCAATGTGGGAACGGTCGTAGATGGGCCAGGAGACCAAGCGGTGGAGGAGGTAGACATGGGTCTCGACGAAGCAAGGGGAGGACGGTCATGGGAGGAGTGTGTCATTGGGTTTTACTATGTTCGTCCTGTCCCCTATGTGAAATACCAGTGCACTGAACCGTACCCTTGACAGGTAAAGCCCAACTACCCTGGGCGTTCGTCACATGTGAGCCTATCATCTCCTACTAGTATTGCACTGCGGTGGTCGGGGAACTCTTTCAATTCCACAACATCCTTGAGGCCTCCCTCCCGTTGAGTGGAAATGAAAGCTGGGATGGAATGCTAATCACGTTCTGAATAGATCTGCAACGCCGGATTCGTAATCCCAGAGACGCAGCGCGGACACGGCTACGGTCGTGTCCTCGCCAAGTCCTATCTGCACTACGCCCCAAGGCTCGGATACCGAGCGAGTGTATTTAACCTCGTGTATGTTAATAACGAGGCCAGCATCAGGTCAGTACAATCATTGTACTTTCATTTATTTCAGCTGTCTGCCTTGTTCCTCTCAGTTCTTTTCATTGTGCTTTGTCGCCACCCCACGCCCTTCTTTCACGCAAATATCCGATGAGCACATCGGCTGATGTCTTTTTTTTTTTTGTTTCCTCAATTTGGCAGACTTTGGGAAAAGCTTGGCTTCACAAAAGCTGGGCTGATCCCGAAAGCAGGGCGACTCAAACGTACGGACGGTAACGGGGAAGAGTATGTCGATGCCTGGATTTTCTACAAGAGCTTTGTGGATCACGGTGAATAGAGCAAAAGTGGTGGAGAGAAGAGATCCCATCACTTCATGTCAACGGACGCATCCCATCCCGTCAGATCTTGGGGTATTGGTACCCTCATGTCCATGTTAAAAGTTCTGGGCCATTCATTCGCGACATGTTTACCAGCCTCGCTCATGGGCAGTCCACCTTGGGATTCTATGCATGGATAGATCAATCGCAATGAACCGTACCATGACATGACGCAAGAAGTCATATGAAACTGACCGCTTTATGTCCTCCGGATCGGTTCGCTCATGAGCCACCATTTTGGTGGGGAATATGCGGGGTCCCCGACGTTCTGACATCAATATCTGACAAGCACTGACAAAGACTACATACTTCTCATCAACCTCGTGATCAGAAATTATTGCAATTACGCTGTTGGACCGTCGACGTATGACAGACGTGACAGTTCTTTCTTTTATACCCATTGATCAACTGAATAAAGCAAATAAGAGCCAAAGCACTAAGCCTAAGTACGACTTCAATAGTGGTTCGTGATTATCGATCGGACAAGGTAGGTCCTGTGGCGTTGCAAACTCCTCCAAGGAGTCCAAACAAGGAAATTGTATGAAGGAACTACTAAGACGGAGGTGAGAGTATCGGTATGAAACCAACACACCATGCTAGCACGCTTGGCCAGAATGGCAACAATCATTCCGACGATCCCTGTGAAGACCAAAGTAAGCACACGATAACAGGAGCACCCTGTATTAGCAGCGTTATTTTAACAGAGCAGTGGCCCCAAGACACCTGTCATTTCAAAAGAGCGGTCCGGGTCCTGTAAGCGTTTGCCGATCAGCAGACTGAGAGGTCTGACTCTGAGGAGTAGACGGTGCCTGTGCCATGATAATTGGATGGCAGCAAAATACTGTCTTCATACGTACCTCCCTTGAAACGTGTAAAACAAAGTACAGTCCACGACGAAATAGCCAAAACTATGCGGATCAGCTCGGCCGGAGTGCTATCGTGGCGCAATCAACAAACGTGATGTGCTCGATAAAGCCAGCTGGGATGCACGGACTCCGTATCTGTATCCGTCGAATATTTTATATGGCCGTGCAGTCAAGTGTGGGACTGCGCAATCTAGGTGTCAGCATTGTTATCCGTATTCGGTCGCTTCCGCAGTGGTGACCGATCCACTACTAGAAGAGAATGCACAGTCGTCAATGAAGGAAGAACGCAACCCTAGTTTCCATTATAGTCAGAGTATTTTATGCCGCGCGGTACTCCGCCTTGGTGAGGCAGCGATCATCCGTAGTACCACAAATTTGTCATGGTGGTGATCAGGCTGGTCTGGCTACTTCAGCACCGTCCCAAGTGCGCCTAGTGATGTCCTGTCACGCAGTACAGCCTTCGCCTTGGCTTTTCTTCTTATATGAGGAACTCCAAGTGAATGCAAAGAAAGGCAAGATGAAAAGACAAATACAAACGGAAACAAACGCACCAGTAACCTTGCGACAACAGTATTTCGCGCAGTTGCTGCATTGAGGTATGGAGCAGTCGAGTTCGACGATGATCCCCTCTACCACCAATGACAGATCAGTACTAGCACCGATACTAGCAGGGTTAGGGTCAGTCTTAGGTGGTCAGGGGGCTTCCTCGATCCGAACAGACCGTAGCTTGTCGTACTAGCGGCGTCTGGTGACCGTCATATCGGGTGCGATTATGTCTACTAGGAGTGGGGGGTGGCAACAGTGATGCGGAACGCGATCGATCATACACTGGTTACCTGTAAACACGTATGTTGCCTCGGTGTTTCTAACTCCTAGTTCGATCAAAGTAGAAACCTAGTAGCTATCCGCATACTAGGCGTGACTACTACCGGTAGATCACTGTGGATGTCGACCCATGTTACGTCGATATATGTATAGCCCAGTATTAAACCCGGGTGCCAGTGTATGTGCACTGCCAATGAGGACGAAATCAAATATAATAACATCCCGCCGTTCAAGCATAGTACATACCTTGGTTATCATAATGTGCCCCCACAGTCACGGAGCCGTACTGCCAGTGCGAGGCCCATCATCCAGGGTGACCCGAACTGTACCGATACAGAACGTTCTGAACCGCGTGAGGATAACACAAATCCACGGATTGCGGCGGGCGGCCATATGTATGCATCCCGTTCCCGTACTATGATCACCGGCACCGCCTTGAAGTGATCATCCAAGTCTGGTAGTTGAACCCCCGAGCAGGTATCATCATAGTACACTGGGTAGTTTATGGGCTGACTGTATCACGAGCCAGCGGCGGTAAGTTGGGCGCAGTTGATGCATTTTCGCCTAGATATTCCGTGCCATTCGCGTCCGAATCCATCCATACATCTCGGTTTCGGGAATTATCAGAATCCGGAGTATGTAGCTAACGATGACCTGCGCCCATCGCCTGGCCATGTCGTGTCATTCATACCTGGCAGCGTCTGGCATCCATTCATAGTGGGAAGGCGATGCGTCTCGGTTTCTGCCACGGCATCACCTGAATCCGGAGTCGACACTGTCGATGCCGAACGCAATGCAACCTTAGTGTGCGCTATGTTGCCAAGACAGCTCCGCGCATCTAGTAGTAGCCAGGCAGGTTCAGCTACCGTATCAGCGAAGCACAAGCACGATGGGTCCCAAATCGATCGGCTCTGGACGTGGTGCTCCGGTTGCCAATCATTTATTAGCTCAAGAAGTTCGAGCTACATATAGAGCGCCTTTGAGATGCGCCTTGTGGCATGGGGGGAAGGGGGGGTGGAAGGAAGTTGGCTATAGTTTGAAGCAGAATGCCACCACTGAGGCACTTAGGCGTCGAAATCTGAGCGCCCCCCGCAAAGGGACCGGTGCCAGTCACAGCCTGGAAGTGAAACGAGGAAGCCATTTGAAGAATGCGGCTCGTTCATGGGCGAAACCAAACTCGAACCTGTGTTGGATGTCCAACGTGATGAAAGAGCGACTACATATGTAGTAGGCATCAGGGTTTTCGAACGAGTCACCGATGTTTCATCTTCAGTGCGCTACTGATTGCTATTGCTTTAACTTGCACCGGCCGCGGGCCAACTGAGTCCCCGCAGAATCAGATCAGGGAGGTAAGAAGCCACTGTTACAGTGACAGTTAGGTGGCATGCACGGCCAATACAACGTACATACGTTCTACTAGTGCACCACCAACTGCATGGCTGACGTATGTCAGTACGTATTGCAGTCCACTGCCATGGAGCGCCACACTGGACGTATCAGAGCTGGATGTTTGAGATCTAGTGGGACTCTGAAGAAGTTCTCGTTATCTTTCTGCTACACCATGACACGGGGATAATGGACCTGGCCAAACTATCTCATGGTAATATTTCGCAACCTTTCGTTTCAATATACAAGTGTATTCAGACGTAATTTTTAACATGTAGCCGAAAAGCATTATATTCAATGAATGTGTGGAAGTGGCCACAGAATCATGGTGGTATACGCAAGCGTTGGAGCCTTCAGCGTCCGAGGCGGAAGACATAATGGATAGCTGGCTCTTAGAAATGCCCTTCATTGTCATCCCAGCGCCGTCCATACGACGATAAGCCTTGAACTCAGCCCCCGAAATTGGCTGTATGCCACATTGCAAGAATCAACGGAGTACGTACGTACGTATCAGAATACGTTGAAGCTCGACACGTGTTCACCGTATCATATCTCAAAGGTTGTCGCCACAAGCTGTATAGAGTGCCTCTGGTACTTGCGTAGAATGCGTGTCGCAGTGTTCCCTATCAGATTCCGTTAGAATGGATACGCATGGGCACGTTGCACGAGAAGCCCAGGTTCCCGTGTGGTCAGCACGGACCTCATCATTTCTGGACTAGGACACTCGGCGGCTAGTATATAGCTCTTTGTTCCGGCATGGTGCTGGCAGACAAAGGTAGCACCCCATACGTACACAAAGTGCGGAGGCGGGAACAATGCAGGACGTCGGCATCCGCCGCGGTAGGACCACGAGTTCGGGGCAGTTCATTTTAACAGCACATGCATTGTTATAGAGTCCCCTATCAAAATATGTTAGTTTGACGTGCAAAGAATGGAGACAATGGATCAGTACATAAGGCGCTGTGAAAGCGGCCCGGATCGACGGTCAATGAATTATAACAGACGGAGCGGGTTCCCACCACCAAGGGAAAGCGGAAGTATTTTTTTAACTTCTAGTGAGAGGCCCATCAAACGAATTCGGCCATGAGGTTGTCGCGTGTTCGTCACCTCCCTCCCTTCTCAGCCCCTTTTCTCCCTCCGTACGGTTCGCTCGGGAACAAAAGTGGGAATCGCACTGGTTGTGGCAGGCATTGCGAGCGAACGGGGACGAATTGGGACAGCATCTCGAGCCACGGTTCACATGAGGGAGGCGAACCATCATAGAATGAAAGGGGAACTTTAAACTTTCCGATCTGTGAGATTCGAAACATCGTCTTGCTGTGCGAAGTTCCCGCCCGTCCGTGTACCACCTAATTCCGAGCGTATTTGGCCTACTAGCTGTGACCACCGGAGGGTTAGACCCAGTGACAGGTATTGTTAGTTTGCTCGCCTCGCCCATAATCGCGTTTTGGGGGATGCGGCTAAACAAGCGTTGATGCGCTGATAAGCTGAGACTCCGACCAGGTAGGCGGCCCCGAGGGACAGACGTCCAAGGGACACAATCACGAAGTCTGACTTTGGCAGCAAGCTTATTCCTGTGGCTCCACGGAGGTCTGGACAATTACTTGTCAGGGGCTAGGAAAGCCATCCACTGGCGTTTGTGCTCAGCTGGTACAGCCAGGTACTGAGGTTAGACTAATGAAACTGTACGGATAGGCGCTGGCATGCTGTACATTTCCCACCGAGGAGATAACAAGGCCCGTGTCCAGAAACGTATGTTGTACTTTGTACGAGCGCTGAAACAAAGATATCATGATACATATAAGATGAAGCGTCGAAAATCACGCAGTCGCTATCTCGACGAGAAGACGATTGATAAGTCAGCGGAAGAATCACAAGAAGCCTAAAAGTCCGGATCGCACGATGTGCGAGTAGGTAAGTGTGGTATGGCGGTTAGAAGGCTTGCCTCAGGTTGGATTGTGGCATGATGGAGGTCTACTCTTTGACTCATCTGGACAGGACCTGGGCCATCACAATAGCAGTGATACGAACCAAGTCGTGATCGACCATTGGCAGAGCCCTTGGCCTGTGGCGAACATTGGCGGTTTCACAGGAGTCACTGAGAAGTCGTGGAGTGATTTCGTACGCCCCCGGCCGACACAGCAAACTGACTTTGGGGACACGTCAGAGGGACTATTCTCGAAAGACAAATAGGAAAACCTGGAGTGGTGGCGAGCTTCTAGCGGTCATTAGATCATTTCATTTCATCAGTGTGTGTGCATTGGAATCATCCAATCAGCGATCGAAGGTGTGAAGGCTGCACAATCATGATAATAGAAAAGGGGCCTCCACAGTCACAGTCCACATTCCAAAACAACAATGTCCGAATAGTAAATGGACTGGAGGGATGGCGATGGCGATCGTATGTATTGCACACACCGTTGCAACATGGCTGGTGCACTGCAGTGCAGAAGGAGAGACGCCCAGACCCCAGCGACCATAGTAGGCTCGATAGATTAGGAGAGAAAACTTTTCCTTTGGACGGAAGTAAATATGTATGGACCCGCAAAAGGCAATGCCACCCTAAGGAACGAAGTGCTTCCGAAATGCACGTGACGTGTTCTACAGAGAACCTTCTGATAGAGTAACGGTGACAAATGACACGATGCGCATCATCTGACCTGACTGCAGCACCATCGCCTATTTTGGAAATTAGTTTGTTGCTCTCGCTGCAGCAGGAAACAAGAGCACCTACGTCGCCCTCAGCGCAGGTAACGAGTCGGTCCAATGTGTGCTTGGGTGGACGGCCTGTGGCGTCGGGGGACCGGTGTTTCATGTGTGCGTCAATCAGGTCATCGCACAGGGACGTCCGCCACTCTAGTTCGGCTGTGTCTATGAATAATGTGCGCTCGTTGCGGGGTACCAAGTGATTTGATCGCGTCGTCAACGTACAGGACAAAATGTTCAAGGAACTTACCTTCAAGTGAGATGGGGATGAAGAGAAGACGACTCACCAGTGTCGAACGACTCGCCTCAAGTTCCCGCTGTCTGCGTAGTTAGAGCACTTTTTGATTCTTTACATGATGTACATATGGGCGCTCTTGACAAGCTATGCAGGTATGAAGAACAACAATGGTGTATGATTAATATGCCAAGTTCAGTATGCAGATGAAGCAGAAAAAAAAAAAGAAAAAAAGACAAAGTAAACAGAGAAAAATGGAACAAGACATGTGCGACAAGGACAGGATCAAAATGGAATGGAATACCGCCCAGAAACTCGCCTGTGACCAACCCAAGTAAGAGACACGACGTAGAGGAGGGGTATACATAGCAATTCTTGTCCATTAAATAGCGAGCGTGTGCCACAGGCCAGGACGGTGACGGCGCTGTATACGATATCGGGCTTCTTTCGTCGAGAAGGAAGCCTGCTCTAGATGCAACTGACAAGTGAGAGGTGTATATGTACAGTATTACCACACCGCCGGGGAGGCGAAGGCGAACATCTTGCTTTTGGTTGGTGGTGCGTGAACGTGTTCGGATAGCTTCGTGTACCCCGGCGATGAGGAAGCGGACACGATCTTGGCGGAGAGATCCTCGATGCCGATTGGGGTGGGGGGTGACGCAGATGAGGCGGGTGACGATGTAGAATACGAGGGGGAGGGAGTCTCTGGGGGCGAGTTGAATGAGGGCAGTGAGGGCACGTACTGTGCATTGGGGGGAGAGTACCGTTGCTCGTTGGACGGCGACGGGGTGAGGCCACAAGCGGGGGCGGCGAACGGTATGGCTGAGGGCGGTGGAGTCGACTTCTTCGTCGGCGGAAGAATATAAGTTGGATAAGGGCCGGGGCCCGCAAAATCCTTGCGTACCATGGCTTCGAATTCCTTCAACGTCGCCGGATCCACGTTCAATTCCCACTCTAGATACTGGCACATCTCTCTCTCCATCTGATTTATCTCCCTGAGCTGGAACATCCCCTGGGCGACGATCGACCACGATTTGTTCGAATAAGTATCGTCGCAGATGACCTTGCTGGCCAACATGAACGCGGATACGAAGAGACGGTGGCCCGATGATCCCCGTGCGGTGGGGAAACGGGCCTTGAGTCGTTGAAGAAGGACAAGTGCCGCAAACGTGACCGAAGGGTGTAGTTTCGTCCGATGGAGGGCGTAGGCGATAAAATAAGGCAACTTCACTGTCGACCCAGAGGAGGACGGGGGCAACTCGGGGCAGGCGAAGAGGTGGGTGACGAATTTGGCGCATAGGCGCGATATGGGCTCGTGGCCGTAAAAAGGGTCAGGTTGCCGGGAAACAGACGCTGCCGATTGGGGTTTCTGATGTGTGTTGGAAGGTGTAGGGAAGATAGAAGGGAGTGAGTGCTTACCGGGTGAGGATAAGGTATCCGGGGGTGAGAGGCGTTGTGCAGAGCACGAAAGGGGGATGGGTGGGCTGGTTGGACAGGCCCAAGTACCGAAGCCATGAGATGCGAATGGGAGGGATAAGACTGTGTGGGGGAGGAACGAGTTAGCGAAGGGCCAGGGTATATATCAGAGAGGAAGCAGACAGGCGAGGCGAGCACGTTCTGCGAGAATATCCGATGCCTATTTACCGCGAAAAAAACGAGGTGCCCAAATAAAAAGTAATTACATAATACGCCCATGCCCCGCCGAACCGAGCGAGAAAACGGAACAAGCACGAGGCTCATGCCGTGTTGATTGTTGGGACCTTGCTGCAAGGACCCCAGACAGTCTCAAAGACACTCACCCCAACTCTGCCAGGCTTGTGGTAGTAGTAGCCTATGATCGGTAAACTGGTTTCCTCCAGAGCGACGGTGGGAGTCGAGGGTCGAGGAGGGACCTGCTATCCAAGCTGTGTTATATACTCCCGCACGGCCTCTCACAGCGATGATTCATCGTCCACAAATCTGCGGTCCACTTCGCCATTGTCCTTTCCTTCTTTGTGATCACCTCTTTGTCAACTAACCCGGTTCGGTTCACGGGCTGTGCCGGCCCCTCAGCTCTCGTTCCAGTCGCTCATATCGGATCACCTTTGCATGCCCGGCCTAGCTTTGACCCGCACATTCCTTGCGTCAGATTCCAGGCCCAACTAACGGCTGGAGCTGTTCCGGCGGCAGACAGCACCGTTACTTTTCATCCTTAGTACCATCGCCTCTCCCGTCCTTCGGCCCATGATGCGTAGTAAGCAGTGTCTCGTCTGTCCGATTCCGAGGGTTTTTCCATTCCATGGCTCTGATAATCGAGCAGCTGCACCGAGTACATAATTGTCTTTCGTGTACCTAGTATGTTTTGGTAGATACCGAATTCCCCATGGAAGTAGCGGCACGCTTGTGGATGTGATAAGGGAGTAGTAGCTCGAGTAAAAAGTGCGGTTAATCGCACATTCTGCATATCCCCGGCGGGTGCATTCGGACGAAAACGTGTTCTGATTTGGAGCTCGTAACGCGTCGACTTTGATAATCCTTCGAATCGCTTACACACCCAACACTGATCTCAGAATGCCAAGTATCCCCCTTCCCGTTCCTCGGCGATGGACGTACGTGGACTCGTGGAGCCCGAGCCTGAAGACCGTCGGCGCCCTGCCCGTGTGTGCAGTGCTGCAGTGCCTACGGCTGTTGCTACATACTTGCGATGTCGTACTTGCTCCGTTCGATCGCACCACAGGGCTATAGGGGCTCGCATTCCCCGCAGCGCACAACGCACATCACGCACCTCGTCGCCTCAATGGGACATCGATATGCCTTGGACGGGCTACGTAAGTCTACACAATACAAGGATGAACAGTATATCCTTTCGTGACTGACTTCCCCCCCGTTCGCAACGGACAACGTTGGCGACGACATCCTCTGACGTCGACCGTGTTCTGTTCTTCTTGGTGTTGCCTCCCACTCTTCTTGCACTTCTATTTCCCTCAATTCATCTTGTCAAAGTCTCTGATATCCCCTTATCAGAGCAGAAGGAGTGACGTATCTGTGGAGAGGGCATCCACTCGTCAGGGGTATATGGCGAGGGAGTAAAGCAGCTTCCAGCACGAGACGAGTCCACCGGTGTGCGGATCGTTCGAAGCACCGGTCATTTGTAAGCTCACTGGTTGGATGAACCAGCGTGGATACGACACGCATCGAAACGTTTCTGCCTCAGACGAACTGAGCGATACGTATGTTATTATTATAGTCTTGGAGCCCGTTTCTGATAGTCGAGTGGCTACCCAACCTTGACACGGTACCGCCCCTCTCATTTCCCATTTCATGACGTTCGGGTGACCTGCCACACATGATGATCATCGTGCCGACACTACTCCATGCACCCATGGGTCATGCACTGTAGCATTGGATATGCAGACACTGCCCAGGGCTGCCAGACTGCGTACACCCGCCGGTGTGCTGATTGAACGCTCACGTTTCAGACACTATTAGTCTGATGTCCAGACTTATGGCGCACATGACCAAGGGCCTAATACCTAATACGTGTAGCCCCTCACATTGGAGATTTGAATGCCGCATGGGGTTCGATCAGAGGTGGTGCCACCCATGCAGGGAGTATATCCACCAAGATCAAGCCCTTGGATTTTGTTCTCCACCTGCGCTCACACGAGAGAATTGGGGATTGGGGATCAGTACATACGGTGCACGCACATGATCTGAGATGGGCGATCTGGGCTCGAGCCTCCAGAGTGCTCCGTTCGGAATGGTGCTCGAATTTCCTCGAGTCCCCCAGTTGCCTAGTAGAGGATTGTATTCCACTTGCCTATCATGGCATCCGTGAGATGGAAGAGCGTGATCAAGAGGGTCCCCAGATCTGTCTGACCAAGCTGTGTCTGTAGCCATTCGGACGCTGTACGCAGGCGTGCTCGAGTCCAAGGATGAACGCGCTGTCCCAGACAAAGAATTCTGCAATGGGCACTGAGTTATTGCCTCCGACACACCTGTCCCACAATGTGATCTCGCTCGATTGCCACTAGCACCGACCAACGGTGCAGTACAGGGGCGCCTTGCTTTCGGCATTCCGAAGGGCTGTTGCACGCAAGGATGGTTGCCATTCGGAAGTCGTGCGATTCTGAGGGAACATATCCGTATGGGCAATGAGCACGGGTATTATGATCAGTGGTATATCGTAATTCGGTCAACATCGTGGCACCGCCAGCGGTTTTCATCCATTTTCAAGTATGCAGGAAATGGAGTGATACTGCGCGTACTAGTAGTATCCCGAGTAATCGCAGCTGATCAGGACTACTCATCAGTGGGCGATGCATTATGGGCAGTGGGAAATACCGTCTGGTGTCATGCATCATGTATGCTGGACGTGGAATCGGGAGAGATGTGGGGAAACGCACATGCGACACATGCATGAGTCGCTGCCGGGAGTGAGTGAGACTGCACGCACTGCAGTGTGTGATCCGTGCGCTTGATATGATGATAAGTTTCGCGTACGACGAGGCGATGCACAGACAAGGACAATGTGCTTGGTCGTGTAACCGCGTTATCGACCAACGGGGCGAAGAGAAGATTGTTGGGATATGATAACACGGATCGATACGAATTCCGAAACGTACCGCGTCGTACGTACTGGTATGCCAGTGCATCCACCTTCTTTGCCGTGTGCATTGATATAAGGCGCTTCCCGCGATGATATAGTCAGCTACATGGGAGTACTGTTGAATGGTATCAAAGGCTATCACAAGTAACACCTTTATCTTGTGAACGAGATACATGGCGGGGGTCATGTCGTAACCATCAATATAACGGATCAGTCGACGGGGATCCCGATGCTGACGTTTCCGGTCCAGTTGTCTGTCCCACGGTCAGCTGGCTCACTTGGTTTACTTTCTAACTTGTTAGCCTTGCGTTGGCGGCGGGCGTCGTCAGTCTGTGTTTTTTTTTTCGCATTGGGACACCCCCTGGAACGTAGTATGTCCACGTCACCTCACTAAGAAGGTGCGACATCTTCGCTGCCGCATGTTGCCAGCGCCCGGAGGCCGGTCCGCCTCGTGCCACGATGTGGTCACAAGACAAGGCAAGTACATTCCGTGGAGGATCCGGGGCAGGATGATATCACCTGTCTCGCTCCCTGTTCCACCTGCGACAAAGTATGTCGTTCCTTGTCTCCAAAAGCACGGATTTTAGTTCACAGGGAACGTTACCGGTTACCACCTGCAAAGTCGTCTCAAACTTGGTCACCGAGTGACCGAGTGCTGTCCGATGTCGTTGGAGCCCTTTTATTACAGTAAAGCCGAGCTGCTCTTTGTGTCGGCGCCTAACGACCTATCATCGATGTCATCCTCGTAACAGTTGTGATGCAATTAACAAGGGACGCGATCCACGGTTGGATCGTGTCACTCATTAACTGGCATGTCCACTTCTGGTATCTTATACTGTAGAGACTGGGACCGTTTCGACACTGTCTTGGATACATGGGCCCTGGCTTGAAGTCTTTGGTACAGGTCCGCCATGACGTTGTGGTCATCGACACGGAAATGATTGCTTGCACACAAACGGGAGGCCTTAAGCGACGACGGCTCCGCAATCGCCCCGCTTGTCCCCAGCTTTTACTTATGTAGATTGGCGAGTGCACCAACTTTTTGAATACTTAGTGCCGATCGACTGACTGACAGCAATGATCATGATGACCCTGGGACTAAATCCAACCCACCGGACCATTCTATTGAACAACTATATTCCCAAGTTTGGAGGATGCGGGACTCCAGCCACTGCCCTGTTTTACCCACATTCTAATCTCAGTACTTCCGACGTTCAGGCGTGCCATGACGATGACGAAAGGGAAAAAGTTGAACATTATGAAATTTTTTTGGGGGGTCGTGTCGCGCTCCGCGGTGACGGGGGTTGAAAAACGCTTGGGTCGCCAGCTTATAATACATGAAGGGTTCCACTGCACAGTGTGGCCAGTACGATTGATATTGTATCAGGTGCTCTTGTGCTGCGCATTGAAAAAAAAGAAAAGAGTTGTTCGAATCGCACGGACTTTGCGGCGGTAGACGGTGATGCTGATGCTAGTCGGTTTTCAATTGATAAGTAGCATCTCCCTCGTGCCAGTTCGAGTCTGCTCCTTTTGAGACATCCGCCCCCCCCAATTCCCGCTTCACTTCATGCCACGTTCCCCGCATGTATGCGATTCAGACGGGGACTCCATTCTTGTCCAAGATATCGCATAATGAGCTGAACTTTCCTCTAAGCTAACCCGGACAATAGTCTCACTAACCGCCATTGTTCATCTCCGTTCCAGCATGTACATAGCCAATGCACGACCGTGACATTCATTAAGTATTTCGCCCTGCCTCTTCCACAAAAAGACTCGCATACGTGACTCTGAGGAATTGCTGACAGCTGAGGATCAGGATACTAGGTCTCGTTAACATAAGTATGTACTGGCACTTCGATGGTAATAGTATGTGGCAACGTTCCAGGGCCAACTCAGGGTGGACCCACGGCAGTTGAGGGTCCCTGGCAGACGAGTACAAGTCAAAGTAACCATACGTATACAAGTTGGTGCAGGCCCTGACTCGGAAATGCAAAGCCGAAGCGTTCATGACATCCTCCTATGACACTGTACATGGGCATTCAGTTTTGTTTCTGTAATGAATACTTGCACTATTGAAAGTGGCGTTTGAAAAACCTCAGCCAGGTGAACCATACTCGATTTCTTTGCGCGTAGTACGGTACAGATTTATGTCAAGACGCCACCCCTGGTGTCCTGATGGGCCCTGCCGCGCCAGCGCCAATGTAATAGACATTAATTGTTACGTGGCGCCAGCGCGTTATGGAGGAACCATCCACAGCTTCATCATTGGACCGACGAGAGCCCACATACTGACGCCAAAACCACCAACGAGGATCAGTCAATGGACTCACCATAGCCCACACAATGATGGCAACCCCACACTGGTACTGCCAATCTGTCAAACAGACTTAACGTTAGCACTCGCAGAGTGGTGCAGGTGTACAGACTTTTGGAAATGTTCGGTCCAGTGGGAGTGGCAGGTGCTGGATGGAGATAAAGCTAATAGCGGCCATGTTTCGAGTTGACGGAAAGTGTCGCCATTCAGCGCTTATCTGGCCCCAAATACATGCGAGCGGCGTTGATAAATTTGAGATCTGAGCTTGTACATTTCATCCGAGTTACTATGTACTGTTCGTCCCGGTACTCCGTGAGGTGATGGTGGTTGCTTCACAATGGGAGAAGACCCGATTACAAATGAATGGTCGTTCCGCGGAGGTAAATCGAGTATGAGGACGTCGTTAAGTGGTCCTATAAAGACGGGTGTGTTTCGGTGAGAATGAATCGTGAATCTCGCGTGTGGCGTAATCCTCTGAAGTCGGCCGAATTGGACAGAGTCTCGAGGACCGTTTACTTGTCTAAGGCTCGAGTGCGCCAGTTCGTTCTGATGGAAGAGCAAGCGAGTCAAGGGCTGGCACTAATCAATGTGATGGAAATATTCAGACACAGCGAGGCTCATTGAAGTAGGAAGAGGAATGGACTGGCATGGGTCCTGGGTCGCCTCGAGGTGTGATGGGAAACGGGCCGAAGAGCAGAAGAGCCTGCCGTTCCGGGGAAGAAGGGGGGGTCAAGGGAATAAAGGGTGGGGGGGTCCATTCCTATTTACCCCAGACACGTTCCAGGGCACAAGGGGATTTACGGCCCCGCGACACGAAACGTGTCTTCCTGCTACAATATTTCGCAATGAATGATGCATGAAAACCTAGTGAACAACATTCAAGTGCGGATGGATCGAGGCATGGATGCAGCACTAGCCTTGATCCGTATCATTAGTGAAACCTGGATGAAGGGACAGCAATGAGCCATCGAACGAGGGTCTCTACTTCACGAGTTAGCCGACGCACTTACTGCTTCAGAACAGAAGGATGCAGGGAGGCTGTTCCACGCAGGGTCCATTCTCATAACTGATAGTCATGATATACCCAAGATATGGATGCACGGTCTCCGTTTGTGATCATATCTTGTCGAGCGTTGCATAATGATCAGTGCTAGGAATCGCGTGGTTACAGCGAGTCGCCGCATCCATGGTCGACTACCAACTGGGTGGGGGAAAGATCAGGCCAAGTTGGACTACTCACGGGGATCTCTGCGGCGCAAGTGATCTGGGACTTCATGAGCTCCATGCATGGAAAACAGCATGAACGTCGAGCCTGTGCGTGCCGGCTTTCAATGTGGGCCGCAGTGCAATATCCCCCCGCCCGTAGGTAATAAGTGGGTTTGATCTCGGCTGAAATTCAAGCTATCCACTGCCTTCAGCCTACTATACGTAGTCCTTGGGCTACGGGTTAGGCCAGCAGCCTATCGACATTGCGCAACATGCACGTACTCAACTCACTATTCGACATCGAGTGCGGTGAGGGCAGATTCGGTGTTGGCGAGAACGTGGAAACCAACAGCCAAGGCTACGCCCAGTAAGCGGACACAACTCAGACTTGTTGGTGGTCGGGCATCTGTCACCTTCTCACTCCAACGCTGCGCACAAATTCTCTTTCTGTTCTCTTTATTTAATCCCTATGGTGAAACCGCTACCCTGCTCTCAAGTTCGATCGCGTTTCAATGTCTCAAGGTCACCTTTTCACCTCGCTCGCAGTCGGCCAACTGCCAAGTCCTTGGGCATACCCTTCGACTTCCCATCCTACTTGCAAGGGGTTAGTATATCCGCGTCTCGCTCGTATCGCTCAGATTTCCGCGGGCACGGCTCTCGTAGGCGTTTACAAGGCGCCGTTGACTCTGTTTCTAGCGACAAGCTTCACGATCATGCATCGTCCTCTGGCCATGAGCAGCAACAGAATTCACGGAGCTTGTACACTGGCAGAAGCAGTGTATTTCCAATATCGAATAATCCCTTCGTTGACGCAGTGCTGACTTCTATAGTCGGTCTTGGAATAGGTGAGTCGAATTCACTCTTCCTAACGCGCTGCAGCAACGCGTTTTTGCTTCCCTTGTTCGGCCGCGCCCGATACGATCTTTAAATGCCCTTGGGAAAACTCCAAAGTGGCATTCACGCTGCGCCAGGGTATTCCCCTCGAACTTTCGTGGAGTAAGGGTCTTCTGGACGCGCTGGCCAGACGGGACGATGTCCGTTCGCTGCGTAGCGTGGCGCACTCCTTAGTCTTGGTGACCTTGCATGCCTAGGCCTCAGGGGGAGTCAAAAACGGTTATCTTGAAGACATGTGACTACTTTGCCCGCCCTTCCACTCCACGTGTATTCACAGTCGAGCCTATTCCATGCTTCGTGTTCCATGGAAGCATTCTTGATTGATTCCACGCTTATCACTACTATCACCTTGGCTTGCTATCAAATACAGCTCTCACACGTTCATCTCACAGTGTTCGTCGGCGGTGTTGCTTACATAGCTTGGTACAAGGAAAACGTGCTGAACAAGGTCGGAGGTTCTATCAGTCTTATCCCCGGAACGGATCATTCACATGATGTCGTTACTGCCGTATGATTTCTTTAGATCGAGAAAGCCTTCGATGGAGGATACGACCCTGCTCTCGAACTGGCTAATTTTGGGGAAGAGCTGGGGCTTTCCAAGGGTCTCGATGAGGATGGCCACCTTCGCCGGAAGGATCAAGACTTGATCGACGAGATTATCAAGGGCAATGTGAGGGGCCACTATTATTTTCTCATCGGTCCAAAGGTGCGCTCGCCACTTCGTGCCGTTTCGTCGACTCTGAGGTGATGTAAACGCGTGAATATGGGTATTTTTATCCCAGGGAGGTGGCAAGTCGACCATGATGTTAGATGCGATGCGGTCAATACACGCGGAGGGTGTGTCTTTCCTGGATGCTCATCCAGATCTCGAGGTCTTCCGCCTGCGGCTGGGCAAGGCACTCAACTACGAGTTTCACGAAGACTCGCAGACAGGCCTGTTCCAGAGGCGTGATCCTAGGGAGTGTGCGTGATTTTCATGGTTAATAAATGTCCTGCAGGCTGTGTTGACAATGTTCTCTGTGACAGCTGGCCCTGCGCTAGATATTGAGCGAGGTACGTTCACGAAACGTGCTAGTCATATTTCCTCAGACAATATCGAACCACAGCATTGAACAAACTTGAAAAGGTGGCGCTGCGGAGAGCGAAAAAAACTAAAAAGCCCATCGTGCTGGTCTTTAATAATATCCAGCACTTCAACAACGATGAGAATGGTAGGAACATGCTGCTCCAGCTCCAGCAGAAGGCAGAAACATGGGCTGCTGGTGGTAAGCACTGCCTCAGAAGCTGTTGTCATATGACAGTACTGAAATGACCGCTGTCGCCACAGGCATTGTCACGACCGTTTTCAGCTCGTGAGGCGCATTGTTCTTCATTTTCCTGGCAGTCACGGACAGCTCAATATACGCCGTATTCAGGGATGATTTATGGCCCTTCCTGCTAATGCGTGAGTCCTGCTGAGCTTGTTCATATTCTTTAATGCAGCTCTATATGGACCCCCCCTTCTAGGCAAGTCTGCCACCAGGATGCATGTATGCTGATTCAGCGCCTGGCTTCGTCATTGTCATCTCATTATTCCTCAAGGTCGTTTCCATCGGCGACCTTTCGTTTGAGCAAGCTCGTCATGCACTAGCTCGAATGCGCATGAATCGGCGCAAGTCACAAGCTGACCAAGAAACTATCGATGAGGTTGTATCGCTCGTCGGAGGACGCATGTCGTTCTTGAGTAAAATGTCCCGGGCAGAAAATTTGCTCAAGAGCGCGCAAGAGGTTGCGGATTGGGAAAAGGCTTGGCTGCTCAGTCAGATAGGTCTGATCCCCGACTGCGACGACGATGTCATGGATGAGGTATGGCTATCGAGTATACTGGCGATGCTTTTTCGTGACAAACAACGGTAGCAAAAATGGAGTTCATGCTCTTGGTTGCTATTAAGGGAATTCGTGAAGCTGTACAGACAGCGCCAGATGGACTGTGGGGCTGCTGGACAACCCTGGGACCCTGCAGAAATGCCGTCCATACCATATGTCAGGAAAACTTACATGTTCAAGGAGCTTGATGCTGATTGGTGTTTGTGTTTAGGAGCGTTGTCGCCAGATCATGACGAGGACGGATTTTATTGAAGGTCAGTGTCTTGGTTCCTGCTGTATCGTCTCGTCTATTGTAACAACAATTTCCATGGACAGAACTTGACAGGTCAAATATCATCTCGATTGACGTGGGTTACAAGAGGTCGTGTGTTCATTTTCCTAGCTGACTGGGACACGCATAGGTCAATCTCGACGTGCGTCCTGACTCGATGCTCATCCTGCATGCTGCTTGCCAAGTGGTGGAAAGGGATGAATTTGATGACATCTTGAACAACGTCCGTGATCGAATAGACGAGATCGAGAGTCTACACCGGACGAGAGAGCTAACGGTACGCCCCGCGCTTAAACTTTTTTCAATAACTTAGTGAGCCTGGCTGAAGTTCAAGGATGTGCCTGATGGTGGTAAAATCAACTTGAAGCTCCGCGTAGAGAAGAACCCATCTCAGTGGTGGTAGTCGAGTTCCCTCCGCGCCCTGGTAGCAAAAATCATTGGTTATGCTACATACTCCTAGGAGGTCTGTATTGGCGACTGGTTCTGTCCCAGAGCTCGACAGACAGTTTGTAACTGGAGACTTCTCGCATTGGCTTACTTTTACCATGAACGTTTTGGCGATGCTCTGACTCTTCCAAGTCAACCGTTGGTATGAGTGAGTAGTGCTGCCGCCAAGTCAAATGATCATTCACTCCCCACCACTTTCCACCATACAAGACATACATACGTCTGGTTGGTAAGAAGTGGATGAATGGATGTCTTGTTGTGAATCCATCATAAATAACCTGGCCCTCCTGCCTGTTGTTGTTTACCGCCTGGATTTGCACTCTAGTGTCCTAGGTTGACTAGATTCCCATCGGGGCATCCAAACTCGTACGGAGGGAACTGTCGGGAGTTTTTCCTTTCAAGTATTTTGATAAGCTATCCATTTGACTGAGGTCTAATTCCTTTAACTGATCTCCGCGTCCTGCCAAGTCAATAAAGCTGGTGCATCACCAGCCCCGAGTGGTCACGTAAAAACGTCTGGAATATCTTCTTGTCTTCTATACACCGGTATAGTATCATTGCTTAATGCATAGGTGTGAGTTAGGCGAACCTACCACTTGTCTTCTTGCTCAAAACTCGTACCTGGAAATTAGCTCAGGCCACTCGGTGGTCGCCAGTAGCGACGTTTCGATACATAAGCTCTCTGCAAGCCTTGTTGAGGCTGGTTACAAACCCAACATTCCCTTTGAAGCACCGGGAGACCGTCTCCGAGTTCTTGAGGTGCACATCCAACAGAACATTCACATAAGTCTTGGGAACCACTCCGTCTGCACCTCCGCCAACCACCCTCGATACAGCAGTCTGCCCGGCCTTCTTCACATGCTCCTCGAATATCCTTCTCAGCGGAATCCGTGACAACAACGCATACATCCGTTGCAGACCTTCGTCCCTGTCGTAATCGAGGAAAATTTGGAAGCTCTCCCACATGAGCTCCGCATGCTGGCGAATGAGAACATGCTCGCATTTGCTGATGAGCCGTTTTCGGGTCCCTGCGTTGAGATAACGGTCAACTCGGTCCTCTTCCCCCTGAAGACAATCCTTTACTTTCTTGAAGTAGTCGGAAACACTGTTCTTTGCTAGGAAAGCCTTTGATCCCTGCTCGTAGTATTTCTCGGTGACCTCCAAGAAAGGGATTTCCAAGTGTTCCCTGTAAACATTCAACGAAACCTTGTTTATATCGGTATCGTCGAGGCCCAAGGAGACAACCGAGACAACGACTTTCTTGATAAGATCTTGGTTGATAGTCTCTCCGTTTTGTTGACGCTCGACGAGCCTGAGAATAGTACCAGTGAGATTGTTTTGCATTTGAGAGAAGAAATGGATTTTCCACAGAAAGAGAGCGAGCTAAACGCGGCAATTGGGACTCATCAGTGACACTAGCCTCGGAACTTGTCAAAAACCGCTTACAGTGTACACTGGATATAATGCCTTCCGACCTTCATCTGGCTCGCGCTTTACCCGACGGTTATTGACATATACAAAAATGTGGTTGACGTAGTTGGCACCTATGGCGTACCTATACCACTCGTCAGCATAATATCGCAGTAGAGTTTCTTCTTGAAGGAAGTCCAATTGCTGTTGAACCACTCAGTAATTCCATCCAGCTTCCAAGTCTCCGGAAGCAACCTCTCTTAGGCCCTTCAGATGAGTAACGAAGTACCGTGTAAGATTGTTGTATTGATGAGAGGACGTCAAACTAGCACCTGCTACTATGAGTAATGACGAATGTCAGCCTCCTGGGTCGCTCATCGATCCTGCAGTGGCAGATAGAAAAGCCTGCTTACTGCAGTTTTCAAGACCTAAGGCGGAGTCAGCTGCGTCGTGCATCCATCTGGATGAGGTGCAGTAATATTCTGCTACCGTGTACAGGCCCCATCAACTTTGTTTTGGAAATGCCTGCCTCAGTCGGCTTGATCATGATGTGGTTGGAGCCCTTCTCGAGAAACGCCCATGTTGTTGCAAGGTCTGCAGACGCAGGGGGCATTTGTTGGACCGCATTGTTACTTGCTGCAGACGAGTTCATCGACACGGTGGTCGTGTGAGCCCAGTATACCCCTATCTTGCCCCTCCCCACCAACCGAGAAATCGTGGGAATGTCAGCCCTACCTGGGCATTTTTGGGTTGATTCGCAAGGTTGCTGTAGGTGTAGCTTGGTCGCTCGTCCGTGTAGCGGATTAGACCTTGCACGTACTTGCAGTAGTATGCCAAATGAGGTTTGAGCTAGCGCCAGCTGGCACTTGGATCCCAGGTATATGATATGCATGTGCACTGTGATTGCAATAAGAGGGTCAGATTGTCTGTGACCACTTGACCGAGTACTTTTGTACTTACAGACACTGATAATCCAGGCTCAGGTAAGCCAGCGTGCCTTAAGTGATGGTTCATACGCATTCTGTCAAGGGTACTATCATTGCATGCCTAATGCATAATTTTGACTATTCATTGAATAACTCCACAACACAACAACTTGAAGACCCTGGCTTTCAGCCAGAGGTGCCCAAAGGTCCTATCTACAACTCTGTACAAC
>Ga0307518_10000095_pt1 | contig 61204 bp, 88 predicted proteins | sample 25_EM_MG_FD_203889 | JGI IMG/M metagenome (GOLD analysis project Ga0307518, IMG submission 203889) | Populus trichocarpa ectomycorrhiza microbial communities from riparian zone in the Pacific Northwest, United States - 25_EM | ecosystem: Host-associated > Plants > Roots > Unclassified | place...
GCCCCCCCCCCCCCCCCCCCCACCCCCCCCCCCCCCCCCCCCCCCCCGCCCCCCCCCCCCCCCCCCCCCCCCCCCCCCCCCCCCCCCCCCCCCCCCCCCCCCCCCCCCCCCCCCCCCCCACAGTTTTCTGTCCAGGACTCCAGGTTCTGAATTCCTCAGGTCAACCTGGTCAAGTATTGTGTACTATCATGATTCTTTTTTTGATGGCAGGGCGGCAGGGGACAATGAGTCAATTGCTACTGAAGCGCGGATGCTAGGGATGTGTACAGAAGTGTCTACTGGATTACAATATGTACATAGTACAAACACAGAAAAAATCGACAACATACAAAAAACTGCTGTATCCATTCTCAATGCTATGAGCATACAGGGATTATTGGGAGATCATAGGGTATGACATAGGGTGTGGTCAAGGGCTTGGAAGGCTCCGAAGAATGCGCTTCCAGTCCTGGATCAAGTCAGATTGTGATCACTGTTTTGACATATGGGACTCACCTTATGGTTGACCGTTTGGAAATCACCCATCAATGCGATGTGAACCATGTAACGTGAAAGTTTCTCTAATTCTCTGTCAGCCTGGGCCTGCTCTGTGTGGGCGTGCTTGAAAGCATGAATTTTCAGTCCTTCCTCAGGGTTGAGGGCAAAGTTTCTGCTCTGCGTTTGAAGTGGGTGGTGGGATCTTAAAAGTGTACTTTTGCACTTACCAAATCGTCTACATGGATTGTATTCCTTGCACCACTACATCAAGAACTCACAAGTTCACAGTCTCACACAAGATAGTATAAGCAGCTACTTACAATTGAGGGAACTTATTCCAAATGATCTGGAGTGGTTTGACGTGGTGTGAATAGGGTTGTCCATTACGCTCGGAAAACACGGTGAACATGCACGTTTTATCAAGAACTAGGCTGAAGGTCATCTCCACGTCTCATAAAAGGGTAATGGGATAGTCACCGAATGAGATCTAGAAATGGCTCAAGTTATGAAGGTCACAGAATGAATTGAAATGACCTCGTATGCCCGTGTAGCACCGATCATACCAAGCTCAACCAATTTGGCCTCTAGCCATACCCAGGTAGTTTGTGACCTATAACAACGTATAAATGAGCTATCTGACATTGGAAAACAAGACAGACCAGATGCATATGTCATAGTACGGGTATATATTTTCGAGAAACTGGTGTAAACCAGGGCGGGCGCACTCAGCAGGAGGTAAAGAGCCCGAAGTAAGGGGCTTAGTGTCCAGTATCGCTTTTTGGAAAGCGCATTCCGATTAGCCATGATTCACCAGCGAATACTTACGGTCTTACTGTAGTCAAGGTCAAGAACAAGCAATCGCTTTCCTTCCCGCAGGGGGTGGATAATGTTGATTTCAAGTTTCGATGTTGCTTCTCGAATTTTGCGAATATTCCTTGGATCATTCTTGTATCTTGCTGCTGCCTGAGGGCTTTCGGTGACGTCGATGTCCAGATCATTCACCACGTCAGGTAGCGACTCCAGTTCTAAACAGGTTCAAGTAAGTATCCCAGCAACGGGTCTGTTCGAAGACTTGCGGGAGGGGTCTTTGATCTCATCTCCGGCGGGAGTTCCGATTAGGGTGAAATTCTTCCCAGGAGTGATTTTGAGGTCCGAGCTGACGATCGGAAAGTCATGAGCGGCTACATAGGTCGAAGGTAGACGTGACAGCTATACATTTTGCCATCATCCGGTGGAAGTTTCCCCTTCACAAGTCCGAGAATCTTTTGTCTCTCCGGAGGGACTGTGGTAAGTGTCGAAAGCGCAGCCTTCAAATCATATACTCTGTTATGCCATGAAATGAGAAGCGGATTTACGCATCGCAGACTAGACATACCTGTCTGACTCCGCCAAGTCGAGGCTGAAGCTCTTTCCGGCCCATGAAAATGATAAGTGTATCCAAGTTTCGTCCACATTGTTAACCTGTTTACGCGCCGCTTTTCAGCGGGGTGTATGGTCAGATGGCAACACCAACGTATGAGCGCACCTCTGTGGATGGGTCGTGTTCCGCGGCAATACCAGTAGTGAGAGCATCTGCTAGTAGCATTTCAACGGGTATCGCCTGCCAAAGCTGCGATGAAAGTATGCGAGTCTAAACAATACACAAGGTTCGTAGGGTTAAGGAGCAGTGAATCTACATTGTACCCGGGATCACGTGTGCTTTTGCCGACGAGCCCGATTGGCCAATTTGCTTCCATGTCGCTGGTGTGCAGCCTGTTAGGCCGCCCCTGGTGCGAGCTCCCTGGCGCGAGGTTGTATAGGCCCACTGACTTTACCTTGGCAGCTGCAATCCTCGACTCCTCAACCACATCTCGATTGACAAGACACCATCCACTGTGTCAAGTGCCATCTTGTCTGTTCTAACAGGGCGTGCCAGGATGTCCACCATAGTATCGGACGAACCCCGCCCATCTGCTAGTTTGATTCTTGTCAATGAACATAACGAAGTTTTACTCGTCCAACGCAACCCTCACGCACGTTCTTTTGCGGGCACACACGTGAGAAACCGTCGTTGCGTCTTTGTACCGGACTAAGCTGTCCGACCCGGAAGGTCTTTCCTGGGGGGAATTTCGATGCTAATCAGGATACGTCCTTAGCAATGACTGCCATCCGAGAAACATTTGAAGAGACGGGGCTGCTCATTGCATCTCCAGTGTCTCCCCGTCCTATAAGCAGGTCTACATTGGAGCAGGCCAGATATGCAATTCATGAACAGAAAATGGACTTCCAAACGTTTCTTCACCGCAATGGATGCGAGGCAGACGTATCGTTTCTTTATTCCTTCACGACTTGGATTACCCCGCCGATAAATTCAAGGTGAAGAAATACCACCTTCGCTGCTTTATCTGTGTTCATTCAGCATAGGCGTTTCCGGACTCAGTTCTATATCACATTCCTTCCAGAATCCTCGAAAACGCCACCCTCCGAACAAAGCATAGACACGATACCTACTCCAGACGGCGGACAAGAGGTTATGTTGACACGTTTCATCCGACCTTCCCTCGCCATCGCAGAGTTTCGGAAAGGAAGCATCAAGTTACCTCCTCCACAATATTATCTCCTCGAAACCTTGTGTCCATTATTGTCAGGTAATGTCAGCACGCGCGAGCAACGAGAAAAGATATTACGCTTGTCTCAGGGGCCCTTTGGCCGGTTAGTTATACAGCCCAAGCTACATCGTGATCCGGAGTCCAAGGCAGAGATGTTTCTTTATGAAGGTGATGAGCTGCGGGGTGGTCCTTCAGGCCGACAACACAGGGCCATAGTGAAACGACAGGGGACGGTAAGGATCTACAGACGGGACAATTGGCATGATTCTGAGTAACTCCCAGGTTTTCTCGGGAATCGAACTACGACGCAACTTCGACATTTTCAAAGAAGACGTCTCTGACATCACTACCGCTAGATTGTAATAGGTATTGCAAAGTTATTCTTACTACAAATCCGGGTATCGTAAAAAAAATCTGAGCTACACGATTTACTAGCAAACAACTTCTAATACTTACCGCTACAATATGTTGTATACCAAAGAAAGTTGCAAAACGACAAGGACGTACAAGGTGCGAATGAGATTAAACAGAAGGGTGATTAAGATAGCATACGTTACCAAACTATCCTAGATATTGAATACCTGATAGTCATACTGCACACTGGCACCCCAAAAATTAGGAGTGCAGGCGCCGACAGGTGCTTCTCCAGGACTACCAAGAAGAATAGCGTTGACGTCGGAGACTCCGGCTGCCTGCCACTTGGGATACGGGGCACCAGAAGGGTTTGGGTCCCCGACGTACATGAATGACTTGTACCGGGCCTGGATCTCAGTTGTTAGCGTGGACTGGGCGGAAGTAGGGTTTTGAGCGGTGCCAAACTACAAGAGTTCATAGTCACCAATCCACTTGCGGATGAAGGGACAGAAGTGGAACTTACCACAATTTCGATGTCGTCCTGATGACAAACCACACCTGGTTGCGTGCAAAACGGAACTTGCGAGTTTCCTGGGTAACTCGCACCAACTGTGTACAGTCCGACGTAGGCTGTACCTCCGTGGGATGCCCAGTTACGAGCAAACGTCCATGTCGGGCAACGCCACGTGGAGTCGGTTCCCAGTACTTCCAACTGTGGTCTGTAGTCGGAAACAGGAGACTCCTGAACCGCATAGGACTGTGCGTGCATAAGTGCTTTGCTTCGAGTTTCGCCGTATGAACTGTTCACGATGGCCTCATACTGGGGTTGCGGAACTGGATCAGTGAAGGTACCATATACTGCGAGTCCAGCTTCGTTGGCGACGGTTGAGAGCAAAACAGTTTTGGATACTCCCGGGAAAGGCGACGTCGAATCCAGAGTAGAAGTTATGAAAGAGCCGTCATTAACTACGCGCATCGGCTCTGTTTGTGTAGCTGCAGGAACAATGGTGCACGCATTATAAAACTGGTTAAGACCGATACCGTTGACGATCTCGTCGACGGGTAGCGCATTCAAACAGGCGCTGTCAGAAGCCTGGCAAGGCAAAATGGAAACGAAATAGTCCTGCAGCAGTTGTTGATCTGACGCAGAAAGGAAACCGTAATCCTGGATGTATATGAACTCTGATAGACTACACAATGTGGAATGAGACTAACCATTGGGTCAGATTGGAGGACTGCTGCCTGGAAAAGCGACTGCGCAGAGGGTACGGCTAAGAGTGCGCGGATCATATTTGCACCGCTGCTTTGGCCTGCCAGTGTAATCTGTGATCCACAACCTCCGAAACTCGGGAGGACCTTGTCTAAGAATTGAAGCGCATTGACGACATCTTTGAGGCCCAGATTAGTTTCACCATTAGGAGCGATGAAGCCAAGCTACACAAAGCATTAACGAGTGCAATGAGGACACACTCAAAGGCTTACTGCGCCCAAGCGATACTGAACGACTGCGACGATGGAATTAGTCGCAGATGCCAGAGCAGACCCATCGAGACCAGGACCACTCGCTGAGCCAACCATGAATGAACCGCCATGAATCCTGCATGTGTCCGGTCAGATATAAGAAACGAGGTGAAGACAGTTGTAGTTGGCTTACCACATCAGTGTAGGGATGCGGCTCTGATACGGTAGGGATGTTGGGACATAAAGAATCATCGACAAGCAATCCTCCGAAAACGCGGAGCTGGACACAAAAGGTTGGGGACACATGGGAGGCAACGCAGACGCGTCCGCGGAACCATTTCTGCAAGGGGTAACTATATGTGAGGGGTCATCGGTCACCAACGTCAGGCAAAGGATATACATACGGGAGCTGCCAGGTGGTAACCAGAGTGGAGGGCTGCCATCGCTGGGCAGAAGCGTATTTCACAACGAACCTGTTCACAGAGGGTGTGTTGACAACACCATGGGCATCACCAAGGGGTGTCTGTACAGCTATCCCTTGTGTAATTGTCCCGCGTGGACAGAGAAACGTAAGGTAGTGGCAATAATTGGCCCAGAAGCTATTGGCAGCGGGGCCCCATAATCGTGTGTCCTTATGCTGCGGTAAGACTGGTGTGGCCAGCACGAGCGACGTGACGGAGGATAAAAACACGCAAAGATGGAGCAACACTGGAGAGTGAAGCATGAAGATGATCCACGCAGGATTATCCTGCCTTAGCGCCCCTGCGGGTTCGAAAAAGAGGGAGAGAGACTGAACCTCGACCCTGCGAGAAAACAAGCTGCACCACAAGCGCGACGCAAGATGGATGACAAGGACACTCCCATAGTATTAAAGTTGAACAATGCTGATGCCAGCGCCCACTCAGCGCCTGATTGGTCGGCCAAGCGACGCCGGGCGCTGCCAGGGGAAGTCGTCTTTTTGTTCCGAATATATCATCTCCCCTGTCCGTCGTCGAGGTCACCATTCTGCATGTCTTTTGCACACCGGTAGTGAGTCCAGTTGGCGGGATCCGAATCCATAGCGCCAGTCTGTATGTGCCATACTTGTCCAGGACTCTGCTGATCAAGATTGCATCGCATGGCTGCCTCTACATCCATGTCAGCTATTCACTCGGAGCGTTGAGAATGAGTCTAAGCAATGCAGCTGGCAGCCCACCGCTAGTAGACATAAGTAGCAGCGTGCGCCGTGACGACAATGAGTCTGACGTTCCGTCGTTCGAGACCCTCAACCACGTGTCACGTGAGCTTAACTTTCGATGGCGTCCCCCGTCAAGATGTAAGTCAAGTTCCATTCTACAGGGTGTCTCCCTCACTCTATATCATCTCTAGACTGACTGTTGGCTCTGCGTTTGGTTCATTGCGTGAGCTCTTTAACAAGATAAAATCTATAGATGCAAAACATGGCAAGTTCGATTGCGTGTTGTGCGTCGGCGATTTCTTTGGTCCGCTGCAAGCTGCTGGTGCAGACAGTGCTACCACGGATGAATTAACCGATCTACTCGACGGAGCTATACCAGGTATACTGTTATGCTACTTTCCCGAACGTCATTTTGACTCACCATCTAGCACCCGTAAAGTGCTACATTATGCAGGGCGCAAGCCCCCTACCAGAACCCGTTATTGAAAAGTATGCACAAACGGGTGGTGAACTCTGCAAGGATGTTTTTCTTCTGAGTGAGTAATATTTTCAGCTCCGGGTATCGACTCCTTAACAGCGACTGTCAGACAAGTCTGGTTTGATCACAACTGCTCACGGCCTTCGAATAGCGTGTCTGGGTGGCATCCACAATCCAGGAATATACGACTCCTCAGAAGCAGCTCCAGTGCGTAGCTTCAGATCCATTTCTTGCACAACTAACGCGTTTAGCAGGGGTTTGCTTCGCCATTCTATACGACCCATACAGTAGAGCGCTTGCTATCCAACACACTCTCCAAGTCACCGGCGGATTTCAAGGGCCAGAACTATAGCTCCCTTGCTTCCATTCGCGACACGGCATTATCTTCGCAGCTTGTGGACATCCTCATTACACATGACTGGCCTGTCTCGATTACATCACACAGTTCTGTCTCTCTCCCTTCTCCAGAATTTGCGTCCTCCGGGTCACCTCCCCTGGATAGCGTAATCCAGAAAGTACGGCCACGATACCATTTCGCGGGCGGAGGTGGTCATCCACCTAGGTTCTGGGAACGAGAACCATTTACGTGGGTGAATGAAGGTGGCAGGGTAACCCGATTTGTCAGCCTGGGGGCGTTCGGAGGTGAGCAGGGGGCAGGAAAGAGGGAGAGGGTGGGTCGTATCACTTCTTTTTTGGCGTTTAGTTGTTCATGTTCTCTCAGTGGTTCTATGCATTCAGCATCGTTCCATCCGCGCCGCCCGCCAATCAACCATCCAACATTACCGTGAACCCCTTCACAGAGCCTGCGTCCCGCGTGCACAAACGACCCCTTGGTCAATCAGAGGGTCCAAACTTTCTTTGGGGAAATGTCGAACACGCTGGGAAGCGTCCGAAGACAGGCAGGGCATAGAATCCCTTTTGATAACTGTCGCTGATCATGGATATTGCAGATGGGCCAAATAATGAAACAGGCAAACCACCGCCTGGATACGAATGCAAGCGCTGCAAATCAAGAGAGGTGAACCCCATGGCTTCAATGACTCAAGGCCATCTTTTCACGTGTTTCCCAGCACTTCATCAACGAGTGCCCTGAAAGAACAAAACCGCCAGAGGGTTACATATGCAGGATTTGCAATGTTCCGGGACACCTTGTCCGTGACTGTCCTACCAAAAACGCTGTCGGGGATACTGGCGGGCGCAAGCCAAGAGAGGGATATGTATGTCGGGCTTGTGGAAGTGAGCTGCATTACATCGAGGACTGTCCGGTACCGAACGAGAGGAATTCTTTCTCTCGTGGTGAAAGAAGTAGAAAAAAGCCTCATAAGGAAATCGGACGTACGTTATCGTGCAGATTTTTGATTGTGTCTAACTCACTTTCCAGCGGATGAGTGCTGGTTTTGTCTGTCAAATCCCAATTTGGCGTGCGTTTCGTTGATAACCCACTTGTGTCGGTCTTCTTATTGTTCACAGAAAACACCTCATTGTTTCCATTGGCACTGAATGTTATGTGACTCTACCTAAAGGACAAATCATCCCTACACAGTCGGCTTCTACATGCAGCGATAAATTCCTTGTCCCTGGGGGTGGCCATGTCTTAATCGTCCCCATCTCCCATCAGCCCACCTATACAACCATTCCCCCAGACACTGCGCCGCCTATCATTGAAGAGACGGAGAAGTATGCTTACTTGTCCCCGGTGATTGTCCAGCTGACTGGTGAACTTAGGTACAAAGCTGCCCTGAGAAATTTCTTTGCCCAGCATGGCGCTGCAGCTGTATTCTTCGAAGTTGGGCGATTAAGTTCAAAAGGCGGACATGCCCACGTTCAGGCCGTTCCTGTTCCGGCTCATCTGGAAGACAAAATCGAAGATTGCTTCGTAAATGAAGGTCGCGCACATGGTATCGATTTCGAGCCCGACGTGGAAGGTGCATTGGTAGCCTGCAGTGGGGGCCAACGAAGTTACTTCCGTGTTGACCTACCGGACGGTCGAAAGATGGTCCATCTGATGAAAAACCACATCCCATTTAGTGTTCAGTTTGGGAGGTAGGTGTGCGGCAGTGTATATCCCCGTGCATTACCTCACACCTTTCGTCAGACAAGTTTTAGTAGCCCTTTTGAATATGCCAGAAAGGCTTGACTGGAAAGCATGTATGCTGACTGAAGAGGAAGACAAGGCAGATGCAGAAGGCTTCAAGAAGGCATTTGCGGTGTTTGATCCTTCACTGTAATACTATTTTTGGTACATTGACACTATTCTACGTTTGCAAAATCACTGCGTTTGTACCATACTCAAATTTGATCACCGGTGCCGCTATCCATGCTCTTCCTATAGTTTTGGCCGAATTTCTTTGTGCCTTCTTTCCGGGCTGTTTTGACAACCTTCTCAATGGCATCGAGACCTGCAACAGCTGTGTGAACTGGGCCCGTGGGAACCAAAAACACCATACTGACCTCTATCAAGCTCCTCCAAGGGAGGTCCGAATGACAGGCGGACGAAGTGGTGACAGGGAGAAGCAAACAAATTCCTTCGATGCGCAGGATTAATATCGAAGAAGATGCCAGGTATAACGATAGTCTTTTCTTTGAGAAGCTCTTCGAAGAATGTCTACACCAGCTTTGAGTTCACGTGCTATGTACCCAGTGTAATAATAGAAAGACACACCAAACCATTGTTCAAGGGAGGGGGAAGCTTCTCTAGATTAAGCCATATATAGAAAGTAGCTTGAGGTGGGATGTCCACGTCAAGGTGAACCTCCCGCAAACGCTTCAGAACGTGATCACGTTTCGTCTTGAAGTGCCTTTGGAGAGCGAGCTGCACAGAAGTCCAGTAGGTAAAGATGTAGCAACAAACCCATCGAGAAGTACCTTCTCAACTGCAACGCGGGCGGGGTCTAAAAGGGGGATCGCAGCAAGCTGCAAGCTAGCAAGAAAGGGTGCTCAGATGAGAACTAAGACTTGTCGACTAACGTACGGGTGGTTAGCTCCACCATCCAAGAACGAACCTAGGGCCTGGTTAGCTCAACGTATGACAAGTGGTTGGGGAAACCAACCAGACTGAGAAAGGGCGGTTATCAAGTTCTTCGGCCCGATCACCCAACATACACGCCAACCAGGCAGCCGCCAGTTCTGTGCAATAGATCGGATTACTGTAATTTCCACGGTAATGGAACTTACCTTGGTGAGTCCGTCGATGATAACAACAGAGTCATTGTTTACATCCTCGATGTACTCTGCAGAGGACACGGACTTTCCAAAATCTTTTTCATGGTCATGATATATGTACCAGGAATAGAACTGACATAAAGGAACACCGAGATCAATATGCAAAAGTTATTGGAACACAGGGCAGTACCAACCTCGTCAAGAATAAGTGTCGTGCTTTCTCTGCTCAGGGAGACGAGCTCCTTCAACTCCTTTCCACTACGCACAAGCGAAGATTTAGTGGTGACTTCACAGACACTGAGATGACATACGCAGTCACTTGACCCGTAGGGTTGCGGGGGTTTGAAGCGATAACAACGGCAAGCCCTTGAGTACGTATATCTCTCTGGATTGTGTCAGCGGAGAGGACTCCAGACCCCTCGTTACCGTACCTTGGTCTGTTCAATATCGAGACGGTACTTGTGCTGGGTTGCTAGGAGGTCAGATAAATGAATAGACTCGACACGTGAAAGCTATGAACCTTGGGATCAAGGCTAGCAGCGAATCAGCGAAGAATTAATAAAAGTGATACGTACGTACATGGTAGGGACTGGGACGAGTCGTTTGAACGCACTGAGAACTTGGTCGTACGCTGTGTAATCTGGAATTTGATATGACTTGTGCGAAAATTAGCAAGGACAACAGATTGGAGCGAGGAAGGACAATACACAATATACGTCTCCGATGACAGCAGCCACTCTGGACAACCCAGAACGACCACCAGGGACGATGCACACGTTCTCATAAGTGTATTGGCTGGCCTTGCCCTGCCGGTACATGTGGTTGTACAAATTTGCAACAGCCTCTCGCAGAGCTGAAAGCTGTAAGAAGGAAGAAGAAATGAAATGTGGAAGTATACCTTTGACACCGGTAGTTGGAGCATACTCCAATGAGCTCACAGGTACGGGGATCGTGTCCAAATGGGGAGGTGCATTTGGAATGGGACCGACTTCTGGGGCACCTTGACCGAGATTGGCCCACTCTTTAGTATTGTGATAGCTGAAGCCATTGGCCATCGCACGATCGGAGCAATAGATCACACCAGTGCTGCCGGGGTGTTCAATTCCCGGGACCGTTTCCTCATCCTGTTTGATTGAGAAGCAGTATAACGAAATAAAGTGCAAGATACTGACAGGGTTGATCGTATCGGGTATAATGCCCTTGGGCTTGTGCCCAGCTTGTTGACGGTAAATCTGCGTGAGAGATTGAATTTATGGATGCCAAGAGATCAGACCGATAATGACCTGATGAGCCTCTGATTCTTTTTCATGCCTAAAGTGCTTCATGATGTCATGCATCTGGTGGGAAACGTGTGGTATGCAGGGTAAGTGAAGGTGCATCGTAGAGGAGGAAAGGGGATTTTGGGACACTCACTATGTCCCTTAAATGCGGCGTCCCACTTCGGGACGGATAAGCAGAAGAAGATCTGCTGGCAGACGTGCTCATTCCGTGGGTGCGTCGATTGGACGAAGGAAAGACGGATAACGATCGATGACGCTGATATCCTCAAGTATTTATATGTTGTGCGGGTGCATTCCAAAGAGACAGAATTCTTCCATCAGGCAACAGACCGAGTTGGTCTAGCTGGACGACGGGCATCGGGCGCCCATGTCAGTCCACTGTCAGGCACATCTGCCATTGGCGGGAACTAGTACAGGAATTGTGCTTCCATCAACTACATAGCACTGATAAACTATGAGAACCATAATCTCCCGGACGTTGCGTTCACCGTCAAAGCGAAGGTCAAGCAACTGACTCGTGTGCGGCACTGCTGTCAGGCCCGCCTATCCTTTGTCCGCAACGCTCACCCAAGTTAACCCAGAGAGTCCTTTCGTATCAGCGTATCGGAAACGTCGCAGCGGATGGCTTTGGTAGTGCACAGGGAGTCGGCTCGCCGAGAGAGAGCTCATCGGAAAGCGCCGCAAAACGGATCTTGGTACGCTTACCGGGAATCGGGATAGGTCAGCTCCACAGGCAGCCTTGTTTCATCCCATCTCCTCGTCCATTTACAATGTCTGCCCTCGCCAACAAGTTCCTTCCAAGTCCAAAGACCATCGCTGTGAGCTATCTTGTTTCCAGATCTTTCTGACATGCGTTACTTACCCAGTCATGTACACAGATTGTGGGCTGTCCATTCAGGTGAGGCCAAATTACCATAAAGGGTTTCGAAACCGTTCATCCATCCCTATCGTGTAAAGGGGGGGCCAGGTGCGTGTTCGCTCTTTGGACACGACTTGGTCCGCTAACATATCTCAAAGCCCAAGCACGGCGTTGACAAGGGTCCAATTCACCTTGTCGAAGCGGGGCTGATTACTCAGCTTGAAGAGCTAGGCTGGCATGTCCTTTTCGACGGTCACCATCAGTTTGAGGAGGTCTCTACTGCCGTGGACCCACCGATTGGCATCCTCAAGAATCCGAGGCTCGTGTCTCGCGTGTGTGAATGCGTGGCAAACGTCGCTGGCGAACACGTCAGGAATGGCCAGTTACCGGTCACCTTGGGAGGCGATCACTCTCTTGTGCGCGAATCGTTCATAGACTATCCTTGTGTTTTTAAACCTTTGGTCGTAGGCCATGGGTACAATATCCGGGACACTGAAGTATGTATTTTCTATGGGCCTTCACACACTTTGACATTGGCAACAAAGCTCCTACCCAGATGCGTGCGTCGTGTGGGTGGACGCCCACGCCGATATCAATACCATTGACACAACAACCAGTGGTACGTATCCTTGGCAACCACATCGGTCGTGTGTATGATTGTGATGTAGGAAACATTCATGGCATGCCTGTTGCATTCCTTCTTGGGCTGGAGCCGAGGATACCCGAGTTTTCGTGGGTTAAACCCTTGCTGAGACCAGAACGCCTCGTCTACATTGGTCTGCGTGACCTGGATGCTGGAGAGAGGAAGCTTCTAAAGGATAATAATATTAGAGCTTTCAGCATGCATCATGTTGATAAATACGGCATTGGGCGGGTTGTGGAAATGGCGCTCGACCACGTCAATCCGAACCGCGACTTGCCGATCCATTTAAGTTTTGATGTCGATGCCCTTGATCCCTCGGTGGCGCCTTCTACCGGAACACCGGCGAGTCCACTCCCCCCTGGAAACGCTGCCCTAATTGACTTGTCCACAAAATAGGTGCGCGGAGGTTTAACCTTTAGGGAGGGTCACTATATTTGTGAGGCAATCCACGAAACAGGACTTCTTGTGGCTCTCGATCTGATGGTGTGTGACTTATGGATTGTTGGTGGCTACGGTTTCAATTTCTCACAATACCATAGGAGGTCAATCCCTCCCTCGCAGATGCGGAGAGTGTGCGGCAGACTGTAGCAGTAGGCTGCTCGCTCGTCCGATCGGCACTGGGTACGTTTGCATCAAAAGGGGGTGGTCCCTTGCTCATGTTCTCCGTTAGGGGAATCCCTGCTTTGATTATTCACAAATTTGCCGTAACGGTGGACGATGGGATCGTAATAACCGCGTGCACGGGGGTACTACTCTAACAAATCCATTGTGAAATATATTGTCACCTCTCAAAGACATTTTTTCAGTGCCTAGAGATGTGAAAACTAAGAAGGGCCTGCAACATAGGTGCGGGAGAACCCGAGGGTCCGCCAAAGCGTTTTCAAAGCTGTGCGGTCCACATGGTCTTTGGTGCGTAATTCATGAGCGTGATTACCTTTTTTTGCCATGTTTCCGTTCAGAGGGACAATGGCTCCGCAAAGCGATAGTCTTGCTTTGCAGCATTAGAGCTTTTCTGAATTATTGACACGACAAAGCAGTCGTGGAGGGCATATAAATTCAGACGACCTTGCCCTCTTGCCCTCGTTCTTGACCACAACCATCTCTCAGTATTCCGGCATCACTGTTTGATACATCCCCATGTCTGCTGCTTCGGGAGATCGGGTTACGACGCGTCCAGCGCGTAACAACGCGTCTGAGAACAACAACGCACAAGCCGGACCTGTGCGTTTGATTTGGTTCGATATCTATCCCCCTTCGCAACCGTTGGAACCTGGCATAGAAGTCTCAGCCCCATTGCTCAGTTTGCCACCCTTGCCCCCGCTTTCTCGCCCTTCCTCACGGACTTCCTCCTCTACGTCGCACTCCTTCCCCGCTACACCATGCCTACCAGGCTCGATGCTGCCCAATGTTACTATGGCTATCCCCCAAGACGCAGGACAGGATAATCTCCAAGTGCCAGATGGAGATTGGTCCACATCTCCCCTTTACATGCTAGGTCCAGATATGGTGTTCCCCCCAGAAATCGCTGCTGGGATAGCCATGCCATCCGCCCCTGAGTACCAGCCTTCACAAATGTACAACTCTGCAGGAGTTTTATGCGCTCCTCCTCAGTTGCACTCTTCACAAGGATGCAGTTCCGCTGGTTCTTCCTGCGCTCCAACTCAGACTAGTCTCAATCCCCCCCAAAATCATGCAACTGTTACATCCAACAAAGATCTCCAATTCCCCGCAACAACAAACCTTCCTGAGTCTTACCAGTTCACGTTTACCGCGCAGCCACAGTTGAAGATGCCGAACCAGTCCTGTCTGGACCCAATGGACGTCCACCATTTTCACCCGTCTCTTTACGAATTGTCCTCTGATTCCCCCTGGGATGCCGATTCGCATCACTTGGTATCTACGTTGATCAACTATGGCCAGAATGAGAATCTCGACGTGACTGCTCAGCAAGAACAGGACATTGGACCCGCTACGGGCTTAGAGATAGATTCAATGTTTCCCGACTTTACCCCGCAAGCTCATGGGAACGGAATCTCCACCAATGACGACACCAGCTGGGTAGATGATATAATGAACGAATTGGCGTCAATGCCACCCCCACCAGATTCGGCTTCGCAACTTCAGCAAACTGCAGGTTTATCTGCCGCTGGGCAGTCCACAGTGCCGGCATCGGTCCTGAGAGCTCAACTCAAGCGCACCAGGGACGAATCCGAAGGAGGTGCTATTGGGGAGGCCACAGAGGCGCCTGAGCCTACGAATCAAAAGCGCAGCAAAACGACAGGCGGCAGCAGGCATGCTCCTTTAACGAAACGCCGACATGCTGTCCGGGGAGTGAGTTTTTATTTTATTTTAGCGTTCCTGGTAAGTTGCTCAACTAACTCATTATCTGCAGGCCGATAGGAAGACGGGAGACCCCTGTGGTCAATGCCGCAGTACAGTGACCGCAGGAAGGGAGTGGCACCACCGTCGAACACGAACTCATGTAGAAGCGGTCCACCCTATCGCTCGACAAATACCCGGTGCCTGGCAGTGTCCGATTTGTGGGGCGTTGTAAGTCTTCGATCCCGCTAAGTGACCAATAGCGGCTGATGAGGCACAGCTTCTCTCGCAAGGATTCTTGCCGCCGTCACAAGATAACTACCCACGGCGAGAATGTACCAGGAGACGTAATCTACCACCGTGAGCTCGAAGAGCTGATGATGGAGATCGTTGAGGCGGTACAGTTAAATGGAAACTTGAGCCCTGAGCTGATGACGAAGATCCACAATGTGATCCAGTTATATGGAACATCAAACTCTACATCTCTATGATGTGCCCATCTCAATCTTTCGCGCACGTCTTTTTACGGTAAGACCTTATGCGGACACATTACATTCTCTTCTACCTATAATTGATTTACCTGTACCCAATACCCCACTACTAGTACTGTGTTGTAGGACCACCCTTGGTTCCAAAACGAGTGGAACTCATTATACCCGATGTAGCCAACGAAATTATGCCCTTTATGTTAACACAAATTGTATCGTCTTTCCATATGCCAAGTATGCAATCGTTCGTAAAACCCTTTTGGAGCCAAATTGTAGGTCACCATCGAACATTTTGGCAACGTACTATGTGCTACATGAAAAAGTAGTGGGTTGAGGTTTAGTTTATGTAATGGATACAAAGCATAGGAGAACTCGAACGCTGGAACCCCAGAAAGGATCCGAGTGCTGGCACATACGCCTACTGTACGAATGGTCATGAGGAATAGAAGAATCCACTAGAGTTATGATATGACGATCCCAGACTGCGGAGGTTCCTCTGGGAACGCACAGACATTGGATCCGAGGATAGTACAGGGAATACCAAATGAACATCACGTATTCCAAGTCATGGCGTGCCAGTCTGGCTTAATCTTTGGTAGAAATTTGCCCCGTAACCACGGCGTGGCTAGTGTGTTAGTCCAGGTGAAGGAGAACGCTAACTGTTCAGCAGTCGGTTGAGATCAAGGGATGGTCCATGAAAAATTGACGATACGTGTTGTGCTAGAGTACATGTCAACAGTGCATTGCACCCGATATACAAAAATGATTGATGGGTTGGTTGCGCCTTGATACAGATCCGGTTAATGTTCATGGTAGTGGACGATACCTTATGACTTAAACTCTTCGTTGAATTCCCTTCCGATTAGCATTCGCCGTATCTCCTGGGTGCCAGCCCCGACTGTATATAATCGTGAATCTCTTAGGATTCTGCCCACCGGATAGTCTATTTAAAATATGAAGCACGCTGGAAGATGACTGATCCGCATTACACTGACCGTTGATGTACCCATTTCCACCGAGACATTGCATGCCCTCCATGGCTACCTCAACAGCTCTTTCTGTGCTGTAAAATATGGCACCTGCGCAATCCTGAAGCCAACTGTCGGCGTACAACACAGGAACCTGGAACACGGAATACGTACGCGTCGGCTAATATGGCCCCTATCACATGCCCGTGCAACGGCATAAACGTACGATCTGCTGGCATTAATCTTTGTGTACATGTCTGCAATCTTGGCCTGCATCAACTGAAAGGTGCCGACTGGCTGACCAAATTGTTTTCGTTGGTGAACGTATTCCACTGCATAGTCAAATGCTGCCTGCATCAAACTTATTGAAGTAAGCACAGACCAACGCATTCGGACCTGGATGAGATCGTACCCAAGCGGACCACCACTTAGAACGAGACGCTCAAGATCGAGACCTGACATTAGGACACCGGCTCCTTTATTTACCTCGCCTAGAACATTCTCTGGAAGGAACAAAGGTGGAGGTATAGAGGATGTAGTAGAGGTCGTTCTCTTACCGTCGGGGACTTCGCAGTTCTCAAACACCAGCTCACAGGTGTCACTACCTCTCATGCCGAACTTGTCCAGCTTCTGGTGCGTCGAGAAGCCAGTAAAATTCCTTTCGACAATAAAGGCCGTGATCCCCTTGGAACCTTTCTCCGGTGCCGTCTTCGCGTACACCACATACGTGGAAGCAGTGGGGCCATTGGTGATCCTACCGCCGATTAGTGGCAACTGCAAACAAGGAACCAGGGCCTCACCAAAATTTGTTACCGTTCAGCCTCCAACCACCATCGATCTTATCAGCTCGCAGTTTCATGCTAACGACATCACTCCTAGAAAAGTGCTTCATGATGTGCGATAAACGCGTTATACACGCTGACGCACCCGCTGCCGGGTTCGCTCATTGCCAGGCTGCCGACCTTCTTGCCGGAGATAAGATCAGGCAGATACTTTTCCTTCTGTGCATCTGTGCCGTGCCGATGAATCTGATTCACACACAAGTTGGAGTGGGCACCATAAGAAAGAGCAACTGATCCAGATGCACGCGAGAGTTCTTCCATGGCCAGCGTGTGGTGAAGGTACCCGAGTTCAAGTCCACCGTACTTGGACGAGACGGTCACTCCAAGCAAGCCCATGTCCCCGAGCTTTTCCCAGATGTCCTGTGGAATGGAGGAGATAAAGGACTGGGGCAGTGAGACAAACGGGTAAACTGACAGCTGGGAAAGTGTTTGTTCTGTCAATATCTGCTGCTCTATGAGCAATTTCACGCCGAGCGAACTCTGACACAACATTTCGGAACTAAGAGATCGAGCAATGGGAGTTATGCTTGGATCAAGCTAGACACCTACCTCAGCTTGGTCTTCGGTGAGACCTGCAACATCCACATTGTATGTAGAGGCGTGTCTAAAGCTTGCACGACACCTTACAGTAAGCAAGCCTGTAGACCGTACGCATGCTCTTGCAGACGTTGTTGAAAGAAACATGAACATGGTGGTAGTATTAGCTGGTACTAAAGCGGAGCATACCCGACGCGAACAGTAAGAATCACATGATCAATGTCAACGTCAGGGGGAAACAAAGAATGTAGTCACTACGTTGTGTTGACCTTTAGTACACATTACATTACAAAAGACATTGATCGATACAACGCTTCTGCTGACTCGCACTCCTGTACCGCGTGACGATTGTCCTGTCAAGTTCCTCCCATTTCCCAAGCCGATTTATTGGCTTTTTATCTAGATCGATGACGCTAACTGAGTGGGCTGCGTGTGGCGAACGGTCGCCTTCCTTGATCCTGAGGATGATGGAACAGTCCTTGAATGTAGCTGATAGAAGATATGCCATCAAATAGGATTTGATGTTCGCAGGATCGGGGTTCGCGTGGTCCCAACTACAAAAACCAGCCCTGTAAGACGCAACAAAGCCGCGCCAGTCTTCGTAAGTCGGATCGGTGGTGATCGACGCCAGACTAGATTGGGCGTTCTCCGACGATGATAGAGCATGCAACTTGGAAAGGCCTTCGATATCCAACGCATCCAGCATGCGTTGCAATGTAGATATGACTTGTAGCACTTTACTGGAAAGTAGCAGGGGTATGAGCGCTGACATGAAAGCGTCTTCCTGATCTGATCTGGACGTCGAAGGGTTTTCTCCAACCAGTAAATTGACTAGGCGACCATATGAATCCTGGACGACAAATCAGTTTGGATAGGTTCAGGATAAGGAGGACACATACTTGTGCGGGTTTGACCATTTCCCCAGACGCGAATATCCTTAGGTTGTTCAGAGAGCCATCGCTCCTGTCCCAGGCAGTCCATAGATCATGGAGAGCTTTCCTGACACGCGTTTCGGTCTGCGAGTACAAATCCAAAGGACAATACTCTGAGAGAAAATCGCCCTCTTCCGATCTGAGATACGTGTGCATGCAGAACCGACACGCCGATGTCTTCGTAGCCGCTGTCTCTTCTGATAAATGGTGTGCTTTTGGCAGGAACCCCCACTTGGGCTGCGCGGATGAGATGTGTCGATCAGGATGGAAACCAACTCAGTTCTGACCTTTATTTCTACTGCGATCGTGCCCTCTCCTCCGATAAGATCGGTCGCGAGGACACCCTTTCTTCTTCCCTTGTCGATCCCATCCTTCATCCGTCTCTCTAGGGGGCGATCTCTACCCCGAAGCGACTCAAGCAAGTACAGCCATGAAGGGTTCAACAGAACGACAATCAGCTCCGGGAGGAATGTCTGGGGGATCAATTGTGAGACAACGTCTTTCTGAAACGAGACCATAAGATCGTCAGGTTCTTCCTCATCGATGTCGCAACATGGCGTTGCACCGGATCCCAAGAGACTGGTTTTGCGTAAGCGGAGTACTCGACCATCAAAACGAGGGTCTTCTCGACCTCTGTAAGAAAATACGATGGTTGCCCCACCCTCGGAGACGTATACCCAATCGGTGGGCTGAGTGTCAGTAATTTGGATGCGATTCATCGCAAGCTTTGGTAGTGGTTTCGGAACCGATGACCTATACAGGTAATCGATAAATGATATTATTGAAAGTACTAGGTCGCCCTTTTCGCGGCAACCTCAGGCTCGACAAGAACAAAGCAATAGAGGCCCTCCCTGACAATAACGATGGCAGAGTCATGATACTTGCGCGCGGCCACTAGGGAACAAAGCAAGGTGCACACCATTTCGGGTGTACAATAGCTGCACAGGAACGAGTCCACAGACGGTCAAAGCAAGCCCTCCACGGACTTATTGGCCAAGATGGATGGTCAGTGTCGACCCATTATCGCAGAACCCACCTTGCAAACACGAGCTACAGGCAATAATAATTGTCACTTCCAACACCACCAATGACTACCAGAAGCCGTGTCGCCTCTAACTCATCCTCTCCCCGCAGTACAAGTACGAAAGGAAAGGCACGAGCCCAGAGCAACGAGGCTCTGAAAAAGAAACAACATCGAGAATCCCCCCCTGCCACGGTTTGTCTATATACCGGCGGTTTCTCTCGAACCGCATTAATCGACGTCTCGTAGGATCGCGTTAAATTCCATGGATTCCATGGATACTACAAGGGCCAGATGGTTGCTACACCAGAAGACATCCGACCGAAGCCACTCTCCCTGGCAGATCTGGAATGTATTCGCACACTAGGTAAGACCGTGGCTTCAACCATTGCGACGCGTGCACCATGTCATCGTGGTTGTTGTTTAGGTCAAGGTGCTTATGGAAACGTTGTCCTGGTGCGCGTACGGCCACGTTCCAATCCGAACAAGATCGAACGTCCAGGCTCGCTCTTCGCCATGAAAATATTGAGCAGGGCCGAGATGCAAGGTTTCGATGAAGTGCGCCATTTTTTACCCCACCCTTCGCGTCGACTAACGTCCGCCTTGCAGCGTCATCCTGACGACTCCGACGTCGAAATAGCCAGTCTTTGCAAGCTTCCGTGGAATCCATTCGTCAACGGGGTGATCGCCTCCTTCCACGACGCAACAAATCTATACTTGATGCTCGAGTGCATCCCCTCGGGTTCTTTGCATGACATCATCCATAAGCGCGGCCCGGTAGATGCAGCGACAGCGCGATTCTACTTTGCCAATATCGCTTGTGCACTCATGTTCCTCCACGGACACGGCCTTGTGCATCGCGACCTCAAACCGACCAATATATTAGTGAAGCCAGATGGGTACCTCGCTCTGGCAGATTTCGGGCTCGCCAAGATGGAGTTGGATACCTTGAAGAACAGTTGGGTGATGGTTGGGACACCGATATATATGGCGCCTGAGTTGATCCGCTTCCAAGGCTCAGTCGGACGAGGCATCGACTGGTGGTCAAGTGGTGTTATACTGTACGAGATAATGACGAAGCGGGTGGTGGGTACGCGGCTACTTGATCCGTGCGAGACACTGATGCTTTTCTCTGAAGCCGTTCTACGGCAAAGGTGAAGAGGAGACTTACAGGCGTGTCGAAGCAGGAAAATACAAGTGGCCGAGACACATTCGTGTTGGCAAGACCCTCAAGTCATTTGTGGCTGCGCTACTTACCTATGATTCCAAGCAACGACTGGGCGTGGTGGGGCTTGTAATGGATCACCCATGGCTGCAAGGCATCGATTGGGATGCGATGGAGCGACATCAGTACGTTGTACGTATTCTTTCACCTTTCATTATAGCAGTCCGGAGCTCTGAACTTAATGGCTGGTAGGCTCCTTGGGTCCCTGGCATGCCCCATCTATCGGAGACGTGGCTAGACAAACCACTTCCCGAACCACATACCCTTCAGAAACTCCAGGTCGTTATTCCCCCTGTCCACCGACAGCATGACCACCGGCAACCAGATCCAAAAAGCGACGACTTGACGTGACTACATATTCTATCCTCGTCGAAAAATTATGTCACTAGATAAATTCGAAAAAGAAAAACCACTTGCGCTAGTCAGACCTCAAACACAAATGCTTGGAAATAAAGGCATCTATGGGCCGGGCGATCCGGTGGGACATATAGCAAAGCAAGGGGCTATGTTTTCCTTCTTGAGCAGAGTGTGTCAGCAGGTTTGAAGAATCTGATTCATTCCCACCTAATCTGTGGTGTGTGTTGTCAAGCCTAGTGGGAGATCTCAACCACACCTGATCAATCCATGATCGACACTCATTTCGAAATGTCCCACGTTATGTAATACAAACGCTGTGTCAGAATTATTAGAGTTGATGGACACTCAGATGACAAGATCTCGTCGCCCCCGCAGGAGCAGGTAGGAATCTGGACATGTGACCCCTCCAGATGAGTGTGCATCGATGTCATTTTTCCAATGACCGTCAAATTCGTCGCAAGGCACCAGATTAACAGCGCTAACAAGAACAAAAAGATCTGTCGCACCGGTGTGAGAGTGGACTAGTACCCATATGTAAAGGTAAGTGGCCGCCGGGGGGAACTACTGATTCCTTGCTCCCCAGCACACAATAGACTCGTATGTCATGCCAGGGGAACCAGATCCCGAAGACTTGGTGCAACGACACAAGGGGCAAGAACGTGAATTAATGCATGACCTCGAAACAGCGTGTAAGCGTCCGTTGTTCGGAATCTGTAGAATTTGCAAAAGCCCCAGTGCTTACATTAGCTTTACATTCTGATAATAGCAACAAGGCGACATGGCTTGGCTTGTGTTTGATGTGTCATTGGGCATGTGCAAGTCCCGCTATTGTCTTTCTTACAGCTATTAGCATAGATGCCAGTGTATTATTGGAGGGGATGCTAGTCCTGATATCGCTTCGTGGACCCACGCCGTGTCACCGAGTGTCATATCAATGGCGCAAAACTCGGTTGGTGATGGGTTGGGTGATCGTTTAGCAAGGTGCAAACAGTCTATGCGGATGACGTGCATAACTTTGACACGAGACGACAAAGAGTCTTTGCTGGCTTATGTCGTGCGATATGACGTAAATGGCTTGCTAGTACCGCGTTAAGATAACCCGATGAGACAATTACATTGTAAAACAAAAGGAGTGCTCCTAAAACAGTGAAGACAAAAGAAACGATTAGCAAACTACTATACTACTATGACTGCAAGTACACAGTCTACAGTACTGTGACTCGAAGAGAACGAGTGCGTCCGCGTTTGGTCAAGAATGGATGCTCATCCGGTATCTCTGGATCATCGACGGATTCGACGAGGGCCAAGTCGTCGTCGCCATCGTCACTGGATGGGTGTTTATGGCACCGACGGCGCGCAGGCAAGAGCCAATTGTTGTACCACCGTCCCAGAAAGATCTTGATATCCGTCGTGAGTCCGAGGTACTCGACGTTCTGGGCGAGTCCTTCCCAGTGCACGGCGCCTTGTTCGAGACAGGTCTCGATGTGGTCCGTGCGACCAAAGTAGATCCAGTGGATGAGGAGATGTATAGAGCGGGGATCAGGCACGGGGAGGAAGATGATAGGGTGAGACGTGGAAGAAGGCATCGTGCGCGGTGTGTTGCTCTGGGGAAGAACTGGCGATGACGAGGATGACGACGAGGATGATGACGACGAGGACGAGGACGAGGAGGGACGTGGTGGCGGCGAGCGCTGGACAAGGTCACGGGGGGAGTCCCCGTTGAAGAGATCCCGGAAGAGGGATGATTTCGCACACAGGTAGTCACTGTGTAACTGCTCATCGCGTCAGTAGGGTATCTGAACGCCAACATGAAGACGTACACGTAGAGTGAGATGGGGGACAGACTGAATTTCTGGATCGGTCGCTCGACGGCGGCTCGGGGGGGTAGGAATGGGGACGACTAGAGGCATGATGTAAGAGGACGCGGAGACCCTTGGCGCAAGGAGGACATACCTATGACGCAGTCGGCAGTATCGGGTTTGTTCCAGTAGTTGGAGGCAAGATGATGGAGCTGGTCGACGATGTACTCGAGGGGGACATCTGCGAGGGCAGGAGGGGGGAAGGGGCGGGGCGAGAGGCACTGCGGGGAATCCATGAGGGAGAGTGAGACGGGGCTGGGTGGTGATTTAAGTGCACCGGGATGCGATCTCGCAGATTGGGTTTGTCCACATCACATCTGAGACTGCCCAAAACAGCCACAGATCTCATCACGTGACGCGTGACTGCCACCCGCCGGCCAGGCACAGCTGCCGAAGGGCACCGTATTGGCCCCGCGTGTCTCACCCGCATCTCACACCGAGCCCAGTCAATCTCTGCATTCCTGCTACACAGATCTTACACCCAGTCGTCCTGTCGAGCCCGTCACCGCAGACACATCCCACACCACTAGCTTGCCATCCACCCCGCTCGTGCTCACCCGCGTCACCACACCACTCCCCCGCTCGTACGGCCGCACGCTCGTGATCGTGTTCTGGTGAATAGTGAGCAGCTCCGTGCTCGTCACCGTCTCGCTCGTGTGTCCGCGCGTGTCTGCATTCCTGAACGTGTTGAACGCCGCGCTGTTCAGTCGACCAACCGCTCCTGCCCGCCCGCTTCCCGCCTTGCTAGCACCCGACGCATCATCAAGGCTCCCCACCAACGACCACCCGGCCGCACTTCCAGAGTAGACAACAGGCTGGCAGTCATGTCCAGCTGCCACGATCATGTCTTCCGCCGTCCACGTCAGCGTCACACACGGCAGGGTTTGCTGGCGAATACTGTAGATCGTAGGTCCATTGGGATAGACTATGTTGATAGAACTGTCGTGGCCTAGCAAGAACATGCTGAGAAATACGATAATACCGCGCTCGATCGACTTACTTGCAAACGCGAGCACGTCTCCGGATGGCGAGAAACCCACTGCATGGACCCACCCACCAGCAGGACTCGCATATTCACCGCACACCGTGTTGAACGGCAACTTCTCGCCCCATACCGTCGGAGCAGGCCTGTGAAACTTGCTTCGAGCACCGCACTCGACGTCGCATAGAAATGCACCCACCTCTTGTCCACGTCTTTGATATAGGCAGAAAATACACGCGCTTTCATATCAGCGCTTCCAGCAGCCAGTAAGACATTGTTGGGGTGCCAATCGACCGAAAGCACCGTCGATCGGATAGGCTTCTTCAGCTGCCGTGCGACCCACCAGTTATTCTCCGGGTCGAACGAGCAGATCGCAATCGCCCTGTCATCCAAGACTACATTTCTCACCGATCCAGACAGGGACACCGTGAATACATACCTCGCACCGCTCGCGACCGCGAACTTATCTTCGTTGGGACTCCACCTCACAAACGTGGCCGCGCGGTTGATCCGCAGTAATACAAGGGTTGGCTTCCACACCATCCGGCCCGTGTCTGCGTCGGGGGATTGCGACCAAACATAGGCGTTCCTGTCCTGCGAGGCCGTCACGATGTGGTTCGTACGTGGCGCCCAGTCGATCGACGTGATCGCTTTGTCGTGCTGTGTCGCGCATCCAGTTAGCTATCTGTCGGGGTCGGATGCCACTCACCTCGCTCAGCGTCTCTGTTAACTGCCACTCTTTGCCGTGTTTCGTGTAGATGTTGACATTATTATCGTTGAGACTCAGCGCCAACTCTGAACGGGGGTGGCATGGTACACACACCGTCACCGCCGACAGTCAGTCAATCAGTGAATAGACGATTGCATTGGACGTACGACGGCGGTCCGCATTGAAGGCATGACAAGTGATGGGGGTCTGTGCAATTGAATGGACCTCTGGAGTAGACATTGATCCTTCTGTTGTTGCTATAACTTTCGACGAAAAGATGCAGAGGACTATCAGTCTACTCTGATGTTGACGTGCACAACATACGGACCCGGATGACTTGCCATCTCGGGTTTTGCCGGTCCCGAGACCACTAGTACTTATCAGACTAAGTCAAACTCAGGATGGCCAGACGAAACGAACGGTCAGGTGCTTTGCTTAATCCCACTTAAAGATTGTTCAGACGGGGTAAACTCATGGCTGTATTGGAGGTAGGTGCCATTCTCTTTCCATTGAGGCTGGCCACTCCCATGCTGGCACTCTTCTCGTCGCGTCGAAGCACAACGATCTGGTTGAGTAAATATCTGCCTTCCACTCAACGCAATGTACATACCTCGCGTCTGGTCACAGATCAGTGACGGACGTCGATGGGTCTTCAGATGTCCTTCGCCGTTGGTCAGATACCATCAGGCCATCAGAGGTTACGGTCTCAGGGGCTCACAGTGAAGGCCCTCCGTTGGCTGTTGTCCGTATGTAGTGGACAACACTGCCCATTCAATTCTCCTGGTAGTTCAGTTCTCTTCTGCTTGAGTCAACTTGTCACCCTGATTTCTTCATTCTTAGGAACGAAACTAGGTCCCTATGCAGTAACGCTGATTAAAGAGCAAGTGTTCGCCTCGTGAGGCGGATGGCTACTCCATTCGCTTTCGTCAGAGCGGCACTGTTCTCACTGCGTCTGTCTGCAAAACTAAGCGTCTCTGCGGCGACGTTTAATTGAACTACTGTGCCGTACATACCCTCAGCCGACTTGTCTCACCCGATCAGAGAGCTCACCGAAGTATTCAAAAGTGTAGTGTCACTGAGGGGGCTCTCTCGGATGTGATGTCTCGGCGTTGAGTCTTCCACTCGACGCAATTATGTCTTGGCCTATTCGCGAAGTGTTATTCCCTTGCTTCTGGTCACAAATCAGTGACGGGCGTCGGTGGGTCTTCCAGAGTCGATAGATGCCCGTCGTTGTTGGTCAGAAATTTCGCGATCTCAGGACCAGCGGTGGATAGCGCGCTGTTGATGTTCGTATTTATTTAACTTGCTAGTTCGGCCTGGTTGTGCTCGAGCTGACTTGTCACTCTGATTTCTTTATTCTTAGAAAGAAACGAAACTCACCGTGCAACCCACTGATTAAGGAGCAAGTGTTTGCCTGGTGAAGCTGATGGCTATTCCCTCCTTGGCAGACCATTTGTCCGTGGTAAAATGGACAACCACATTATGTCCAAAGAACCAACCTTAGTCAATCAGGAGATGGATTGCACAGGACCACACAGTTTCGCAACACTCCCCAACGCCGTGTCCGCCATACCAGTATTCGAATTGCGGTAGCACGGCAGAATATGTGCTGATTTGATAGCTCGACGGCTTTCGATGGTACGGAGGAATCTGGTCTTGTAAACACGAGTAAGCCAAGCGCCTTCGCCACGAGCCAGAACAATTGCTGACCGACTAGTCATCTGTCAGATGTTTATCTTCCTCTCCGGGTCTGTAACGCGGATTGTAAATTGGGGAACGGTTCAGTCTGCGAATTCGAGAGAGCACTCTGTCAAGTGGTATTGGTAGGTTGCATCGGTGGGGTTTCTGTACAGCCAGGCTGAAGAAGTCGTTCCTTTCCCACTAGGAGATGAAGGCAGAATACATCGTCCAGGGATCCTCTGCAATGAAGTTTGCGTCCAGTGGTGCCGTCGATAACCAAATACATGTTCTTTGCCGAATAGTTCACAGCTCTCCGACCCTTGCGTACCCTTAGCTCGCTCCCCTCCTGATCTGCAAACAACATCCCACCATCTTAATTATTATACCTAGCTACATACATGGCCTCCTCAGAATATTCGTACTCCCCGAACCCTTCGATGGCTGACGTACACACGAGGCTTGGAGCTGTGAGGGGACATGGGAGAGATAGCAGGCTGATGCGACCACCGATGACACGGAAGGTATCCAATGCCTTCAGAGCACGAAATGTGCTACGGTGGTGACGGAAGCGCGGGACGGAATCGAGTAATTGTGGAGTTGGGATCGCGGATCGAAGAAGCGGAGAGTCCAACTTGGCCTTCGATGGGATCCTCTTATATGCAATGCCATCGTTGGTAATATGATACATGATATCGTGCATAGCAGGTTGTCTTGCCTCCCGTGTATACGGAGACTCTAAGATACTGTAGGAATCGACCCGACTTGTTCGACTGTAGTGCATGTCCGCGTCAGGAAATTGTGCGATTCAAACGTGGGAAACGAACGTTCACGGCGCCCCAAATGAGGAACCTGCCCCGCCTGAATTTTCATCTACCTTATTGCGAACTTCTTTGGCCCATCGCAGCCCGCAAGCGTTACATAACGTCTTGGGTCCCTGAGGTCCCTGTTCCAGAAACCGGTTTCTGATCGTTTCTGATTTCATGCACTGTGCCGCCTACCTTTCGCCACTCTGGGGAGTCGGTCCGTCCACAGGTAACACAGACGTGTTGTTCTGTTCCGTGCGTCTTGCGCATCTGCGGGGGAGACGGGTGAATCAACATACGTACACAGTAGTAAGATCGTCAGCAACCTTTTTGCGCCTCGAGGTATCATCTCCAGCATCGTCCTCTGGCTCCACCCCAGAGGAAGAGGTGTACTGTGCTCGAAACGAGTGGGTACCTTGTGGATCGTATCCAACATTTCGCGTTTGATGAGCAGTTTGCTGCATCGTGTCATCGTAAACCACCTTCGTTAAGTGGTGATGATGATACGACCCAGACATGTCGGCGATGCCCATGCGAGCGTTGGACGCTCCATACAAGTATCCACCCTGGACGGGGTTCCCTGGTGGGGGGACAGTGGGTGAAGCAGTGCGCACACGCAGCTCCGCGAGTCGCTGCTGCAAGCGCTCATTTTCGATCTTCAACTCCAAGAAGGTGTTGAGCCTCGAGATGGGAAACAAGCTCAGCATCATGCAAAAAAAAAAAAAAAAAAAAAAAAAAAAAAAAAAAAAAACTATTGATGCAGTGACTATGATGACCTACATAGTGACATTCCGACTTGGAAATGGCTTTGCAACGGCGAAGAAACAGCGAGGGGTCGATTCGTTGTCGATATAAAGTGGATACCCCTTGAGCTCGAATAGCACTTGCGATGGAGACGTGTGCTGGACGGCGAATCCATTACTGCACTGCAGACGGATGTATGAGTTCATCTCCATGCGTGTACGGAGTGATTCCTGAAATGCGACATGGAACGTCTGCTGGTCCTCGGCTGTGGAAAGCGGCATGTTGACGAAAAGTGCTGCGCCGACAACGTATGCACCACCTACCGTTGACAATGTCCGTAAAGTTGCGATCAATGAGGTCGACATCCCTCCAGCCAAGAAGCTCAGAGACGGCTCGGCCACAAAACCAGACTTTTGCATCGTTGGAGAGGACAAAAATGATAGCTTCGGAGAGTTCGTGGATGAGAAGATCAGCCCAGCGCTTTCTCTTGGTGAATTCGAACGTGGCGGATGGTATCTGGGATGAGTTGTGTGACGAGGCTGCCTTCGGTTGTGACGATAGGTGACGAGCAGACATTGAAGGAGGGAGGAAGAATGGACAGACTTGGCTCAATGATGGCAGGTTGGCTTGGTCAAATATGTCTCTGTTCCAAATGACGTAGAGGCTCGCTATCAACACATGCCGCCGGCTGAAATGACCTAATTAGGAGACCATCGTGATCTGCTCCCGCGCCAAGGAACCTTGATTACGTGAGAGACACCCTACGAGTTCGCCGCCTTGTCATATGTACACCAGCTCCCTCTAGAGTGAAATTGCAGTCGACAACCTTCGGGTGGCAGATTGAATTTTAGATCGGAACCTCCGAAAGGCGTTAGACTCCTAGAAAATGATCCGGCGTCTCCCTCGCCGACATCCCCGGTCACCAGCCTTGCCAAGCTCTCGTGGGGATCATGACGACCCGAGTTACGATCCAGAGCATAGCCTTCCTTGCTTTGCATACTTGGTCCGAGAGAGAGAACCACCATCTTTGAACTCGCACAGGCTTTACTCACCAAGAGTACTCACGGAAGCACGGATAGGCTCGCACCTTCCAGTACAGTGCACCCATCGTTATGAAGAACGCTTTCTTTCAAGTCGACGGTTCCTTCGTTGAGGAGAGCATACAAACATACGGCTGAAGGAACACCTGGCGACAGAACTACTGGTAGTTGTTGTGGAACGAATGCACAGTTGTGGGTCCAAAGTGGACCGATCTACAGCATTGGCTCTTGCTTATTAAACAAATCACCAGTGTTCTGGTCATATTATAACATGCATAGGTTGTCAGTTAAGCGGTACTCATAGTAGATCATATAAGTAGATGAGCCAAGGAGCGGTAAAAGTTAGACTCGCAAGGGTATCCGAAGTGGAATACGGCGGGAAAATAAGTGCTAGAAAACAAGTAGAGGCCAAAAGAAAACACACGATGGAAAAGGCAGGTTATACCCATCCATGCAGAGAACGAATACGCGCAATCACGGCTAAAGGCAAGCAAACTTGGACTTCCGCCGCTGAAGTTCTTCCATTCGAGAGTCAAGTTGTGCCCGGGCCCGCTCCTTCGCCCGGCGTTCCTCGTCAAGTTTGGATTCCAATGATTGCTTCTCTTCCACGATCGACTTCCGCACCGTAGCAACTTCTCGACGGGCTTCTTGAAGTTCATTGCGGAGACCATCCACCTGTGCACTCAGAGAGTCCCTCTCCCGAGCAAGTTCGGTCGCTTGTATCCGCGCTTTACGGACTGGTAAAAGTGTACAGCGTCAGTGAAAATGGTTGAGACCAGAGGCAGCTACGCACGGTTCTTCTCCGATTCACTCAAAGACGTCTCCAGCGTGCTCACGAGGTCCATGTGAGTAGCAAGGTCGCTCTCACAGTGAGACAGTTGCTTGTTCAGTGTCTTAATCATGGCCTCCTGTTCATTGATAAGTCGCAGGTCTTCTTCAATCTTTGCAGCAGCCGCTTTAGCGTCCAAAGGCGGGACACCTGGAATGTTGATAGATACAACTGAGGTTGCCGGAGAATCCGTGATATGAGAATCCTTCGAGGACGACGGTGAGATTATCGACGATTGCGTCGAAATGCTGAAATTGGATTCCTGTGTCTTAGGCGCGGGGGGAGGCGGAACAGAAGGTGGGGGTGTTGGGGGCGGGAGCTTTCCGTTTAAGTTGTTTATCCTGGTGAAGGAAAGGTTACGGTCTGGGGTAGCTCTAGGCGTCGACGCTTCTTGAACAACGGAATTGCGCGCAATCTGAGCCTGCAGATCACGCAACGTGTTCTCCTGCTTGGCTTTCTCTGCCTGCAGCGTATCATTTTCGTCCTTGGCACGTTGTAAGGTATTTTGCATCTCGGCAATAAGAGATCGATGTTTCTCCAGTTCGTCAACAAGAGACTCGCGCTTCGAGGCCTCATGGGAAAGCTTGGTCTGCTCAGCCTGAGTCTTTTCAAGTATGACCTTGAGTTTCTGGAGTTCAGCCTTTAGTTTCTCTTTCTCGAAGCGAACGGCTGTCAAATCCTCCTCCATGGTTACCACTAGCCGTGCCTTTTCAGACATCAAGCGTTCTTGGCTGACTCGCTCTTCCGCAAACTTATCCGCTGCTGCTTGGTGTGACTCGAGCTCTTTCTTGAGGGAATCAACGTCCTTCTGCATCGCTTCACGTTCGCTAGTGTGTCTGAGCTGGGACTTTTCCAGAGACAATGTTGAGCGCCCTCTCTCCGCCTCCAACTCCTGGTCATGTTTCTGCTCTGCAGCTTTGGCACTGCTACGAGTAGCTTCAAGCTCCCTACATAGCGCCATATGATCCTCCTCCAATTCACCGTGGCGCGCCAAATGGCGCTGTTCAAGCTCCACAAGAGCTGCAGCCAAACGCTCCCGTTCTTGAGCCAATTGCTGCTCAGTGTTGGCCTGAACATCTTCAAGAGCGTTGCGGTGGCTTTCCTGTGCATCGTTGAGAGCGCAGCGGGCAGCTTCCAGGGCAGCCTCATGCTCCGCTTGGAGTTCCCTGATTGCATCAGAATGGGACGCAACAAGGGCCTCGCGTTCTTGCGTGATTTCCGAAAGAGTAGCCTGCAACTCGTCAGCTTGAGTCGCTTCCACCCGTGCAATTTCGACTTCGTGTTGGCGGGTCAACTGCTCTATAGCGGCATTATGTCTATCCTGGAGTGCCTGAACGGCAGCATCGTGTTCCTCACGGGCTTTGGTGGCTGATGCTGCGGCTTCCTTCTGTAGCTGTTCGATTGCCTTCGTAAGGCTCTCGATTTGCACCTCGGATTGTTCTCTGAGCAGGGCCATCGCGGTGGTATGCTCCACCTTCATATGCTCCCGTCGTGACCTGTAATCCTCCTCCTTGCTTGAAAGAATACGGGTGTGCTCTGCCCGGAGCTTTTCCATGTCCTCCGAATACAGAGTCTCCTTCCGAGCGATGGCCGCGGCGTGTTCCTCCTGAAGCTCGCGGAGAGCTTGGTCACGGGCAGATTCCGACTCCGATAACGAACACTCCCGAGCTTTCTCGGCCATCCGCATCTCACTTGCGTGGTCCTCTTTAAGGCGTTCAAGCATCGCAGCAGCTTCATCGGTCTGTTTTTGCAAAGCCTCAGCGTGGTCATTGCGTAACTTTGTGAGGGCGTTGTAGTACTCTTCCTCCGTACGGTGGAGGTCGGCGGCGGCAGCTTCATCTTTACGCTTCATAGCTGCGTCATGCTCGGCAGAAAGCTTCGCAAAAGAGGCCTGATGTTCTTCAGTAAGCACCTGAAGGGCATGTTTTGCTTCTTGAGAGGAGCGGTGCAGTTCAGATTCATGGTCTGCTGCCAGTTTTCCAAAGGCTTGCTCATGGTCGCGAATCGCCTTGTCAAGCGCAGCATTTGCGTCAGTAAGTTGGGTACGGAGCGTTTCAAAAGACGCTTGATGTTCATCCTTGAGCTGTGCAACAAGCTCATCAACCTCTTTGCTCTTAGCGTCCAGAGCTTGGTGATGATCAGCCCGTAGCGCCTCGACAGCAGCGGCATGGTCACCCTCGGCGTTTTTGATGGACTCCACCAGATCGTTTTCGCGTTGACGAATGTCTGTAAGTTCCTCATGAGCTTGGTCATGCTTAGCATGCAGAACTTCCAGTTCGGTCGACATATTGAGAGCCTACCGATATATATAAAAAGGTGTCAGAAGCCATCCACGTTACTACGGATATATAATACCTGGTCGCGCGACAATATCACGAGTTCATCGTGTGCACGTCGGACCTGGACCAACTGCTGATTCAAGGAATCGACCAGTTCTTTGTGCTGGGATTCCTTCTGAGCCATAGACCTGAAAGACTAATAAGGAGTGTTCGGCATGAGCCAGAAGATAGAGGTCTTACAGCATAAGTTCATTGAGTCGGTCAAGTGATTCGTCGACCTCGGTGTCTGATGTGGTACCGTTTGCAAGTGGGGTAACGCCGTGAAGCTCCATGTTCTTTCGAATAGCTTGAAACTTCTGTGCCGTAGTAGGTGAGAGATGGGTGGAAGGATCATCCGCATCATTGGGGGATTGGCCAATTGTAGACGAGGCCGCAGTGGAAGAGGTCTGTTTCTGCTCTTTCAAAGACGCTTCAAGTGACTGGATCTCGGCTTCCCGCTCTTTCAGAACTTCTTGCAGCCGCATGATTTCTCTCTCCATGCTGACGGCAGACCGCTGTTCAGTGGGTGTACTTCTTCCATTGACACTCGAAATCGATAGCGACGTATTGCAGCGATGCGGAGAGGGTGGGCTAGTAGAGGTTCCATGACTTGAGCTGGAAATTCTGCGCGACCGTGCCAAGGATAGCTCCTGCGACAATGAAACTGACGGCGAAAGTGACTGCGATAATGATCTGACAGCTAATGAGCATGCACCTTGAGAATATAAAACGGCGACCATACTTCGAATGGAGAGATTCCGAGGATATCGCTTGCCTGAAAAAATGCCGTCTTCCAGGTGCCTCGAGCTGAGTTGGATCACCCGATGTTTCACGGCTTCTGGAGGTCGTCATCCTTCTCCTGATAACTGGACTCTCCGTGGTTTCGTCAGGGGATTCCGGGATAGTGGGATTGGAGAGTTTAGCTTCTTGAATCTGGGCAGCAAGATCAGCGATCTCTTGCAGCGCATTGCGGTATTTGGAAGAAACGGTAGCGAGATCAGCCAATGTGGCTGCATGCGTTTGCTGCAAGGCGATGAGTTGGGTCTCGACAGAAAGGTCGGTCGTTACTGGCGTATTCACACCAGAAGAGTCCACAGAAGGCCCCAAGTCTTCCAGGTTGCGTTTCGCTTGTTCGACTTCACCAACCATGCTGCCGAGACGCTCGCGATCTTCTCCTGCTTCCTTCCTCTTCCTCTTCCACTCTTCCATCTTCAATTCCAGCTCCTTCACTTTCTTCTCCCGTTCCTCTAGATCTGTTCGCCAACTCTCACCATCTTTCTTCAGACTTTCTAGCCGCGTCTGCAACGTTTCCACCTCCGCTCGCCTCCGTTCACACTCGCCCTCGAGGTGCTGCACTGTTTGCTGCAAAGAGAGAACAGATTCGTCCGACCGAGCAAGGCGTGCTTCTAGTTCGGTAATGTATGTGATTGACTGTGCCTCTGCTTCCTTGTAGCGAACGACTTCACGTTTCAAGTCAGACAGCGACTCGCTGGAGGACACAGATGTTTCATCATATGATTTCATCTTCTCCTCCAGGTCACGAACATAGGCCTACAGAGAATCAGAAAACGCAATGTCCTATATTTGGATTGACTTACTTCAGTGGACGCTTCACGTTCACTCAGCTTTGCCAAACGCGACCTCAGCTCCTCCACATAGAGCTCAGTAGCCGCATGCCTCTCAGTGATCTGGGAGAGTTCCTCCTCTTTCTCTTCAACCATCTCATTGGTAAGACGCAACGCGGCACGGTTCAACCCAAGTTCTGCTTCCATGGCGCTGATGGTTTTCTCATACTCCTCGATAACAGGCCCGACAATCTCCTCATACTTGGCAGTACCTCCCACACACCCACCAGAAGATTGCCGGTGCTTTTCACCGAGTTCGCGACGTAGCCTTGCGAGTTCCTCTGTCCGGTCGACGTATTTCTCGCGGAGGTCTTCGTAATTGTTCTGAAGCTCTGACATCTGCTGGAGCATTCTCTTGTTAGGACTCTCTGTTGACTCAATGACAGTCCCCGTTAAGTCGTGAGACGCAGACGTAATCCCGCCCTCTTTGAGAAGTTTGAGTTCTTTACGCAGTCGAGTAACAGTCCCCTGAAGCCATTCAATGTCGTCCCATCCGTCCTCTTTTTCATTGACCACGGCGCGATTCTTGATGTTTCTTGCACGGTTAGCATACTTGAGTGTGTTGACTGTTTCGGCAACATTCCACTCCGTTGGACTGACACAGGCAATCATCAATGTATGGGCATTGCCTCCGAGCGAATCTTGCAAAAGTCGAGTGAGTTTGGAGTCACGGTAGGGAACGTGGGAGTTGGTGTGAGACTTTGCTCGAGACGGGTCTCCGAGTGCAGAAATGACATTGCCAAGAGCCAGAAGACCACTGTTAATTGAAATGCCCTCCTTGATACGTTCACCAGCCGCCGCAGTCCGCTTGAGCTGGAAACGGTGTCAACAACTGGGAATGAATCCACGGAAAACATGATTACCCGCTCTGAACCAGCCAAATCCACGAAGTGAAATTTGGATACTATCGTTGTCCACTCTCCGGAGTCGTCATCAGCATTGTCTGACCGACTATCAGGTGGCCGCAAACCAAGCGCACTAGATGGTCTCAGTCCACCTCCCCTTCCCATTGCGACCTGGAAGCTCGGAGTTGCAGGTCTGACCGGGGTTGGAGATGACACCCGTGCAGCGGTTGGCGAAGATCCATTGGTATACAGCGAACCCGGGCGGGCAATCCGGGAAGGCGAACGTCCAGATAGGGGTAAAGGAGATGACGAACGAGGAGGTATACCAGAACCGGTGTATTTCTTTTGGGTCAATGTCAAAGAAAAAATGGCATGTGAACGTGACGACTGGGCATTCATGTCGGTCTCATTTGTGCGCCTAATAGATGTGCCCTGGCGAATGAGGCTGCAAGTCGGTGGAAATGAGAACTCGTTTTCGTTTCGATGACGACGGTGATACTTACTTCATGACTTCAGCGCTACTACGGACGTTGACCTCCCGGAGGCCACCCCAGATGATAGATCCATCCTTCGCTTCTCTGATTTGAACTTCGCGTCGGACGCCACCCGTGTCGTCCGAGCTAAGCAGGTCGATTAAGTCCTCATTATAAATTTCTATGAACGATCCTTTGATGGTACAGTTCCAAGACGCGCCTCGTTCTTCCTTGAGCTTCTTTGCTTGCGAGAATATGGTCGATACAGCTCTTGGTATAATGCCCATACCGTTGTGGGGGTCAGAGGGATTTGCATCCAAATCGACGCCAGTCATGGTGAAGGTCTTTCCACTGCTTGTCTGGCCATAGGCCAGGATTGTACAGTTAAATCCTTCCAGGAAACGCGAAATGAGGGGCAGGGCAGTGCTGGTAAACAGAGCATGCTGGGTGGTATTTGTGGAATGGACTTGGTCAAAGGCAAACACTTGCTTTTTGGCTGGTGTCGTGGTAGGAGTAGCGACAGCGGTGGCAGAACCGGAAGCAGCTGGCGCAGCAGACGAGGCATCGACAACTACATTGATCTGGGACGTGGCATGAATGACAATCCTCTGAAAACGAGCGGGTATGGATATTGCGTCCTGCGGTGTAGTTGGTCGAATACGCAGTGCTGTGCAACATAAATACACGAAGGAAACATCGACGAGTAGCACCTACCGACTTGTACAGAGGTGGTCGAGCCAGACGACGACGACGGAGGCGCCATCGCTGGTCTCTGCAAACTTGGCAGTAGTGGTTGTTTGGGAAATGAGTGACGTGACGCGTGACCGTCCCTGTCACCCATGTCCTCGTTTTCTCATGGTATTTCCGAAGCATTAGCGTGTTTTCACACCACACCACTACACAGAAATATATGTATAGTTGTAGTACGGGTATGCAGTGGGGATCGAAAAAAAGCGATTAATCAAGGATCGTGAGTTGTGTGAATGTCTGGCCATTGCTATGCAAGCCATGTCACTTCCTGTACAACTGAAAAAGGATGGTCAAGGAGACTTACAAAGCCTGCAACCACAAAAAAAAGAATGCGTGTTTCCATCGTGCTTCACATCGCAGAACAGCATAGGTGACCTGCCGTGCCGTCCATTCGTCTCATGGAAGCCAAATCTTGATCATTTGATCCACCCCAGCGGATGCGATCACATTGACAAGCTTCTCTTCCCCTGACTTGGAATCACCTCCATCAGCGCCATTTGCTTTACTTGCCCCTACGGACACCCTCTGTCGTCCCCAGGAAAGCGTTGCAACGAAGTGTGTATGGGCCTCAACCGTCTTCATGCATCGACCAGTTGAAAGTTCCCATACTCGAATAGTCTTGTCATCCGAAGCGGAAAGTAGGAGCTTTCCAGAAGGGTGGAACACGAGGGCTCGTATCCAATTGTCGTGACCAGCCTTCCTCCCAATGCATCAGCAATACCTCGTAAGAAAGTGGTATGCTACGTACAAGGTTCTTCAACATCTGACCGCTCTGAGTATCCCAAAGCTTAATTGTCTTATCCCTGGAACCTGTCGCTGCATATGCTCCCAGTTTCTTCGTCCGATCAGTGTTCTATATGAAAAGGGTACGTTAATGTCGCGGTACAAATTCAGGGGGTGATCCCGACCGGAATGCCTGCTAGCTCGCGAATCGCATCGTATGAAGATATGGGTGCAAAGCAAACAACCTCCACTTGGTGATCATGTCCCCTGAACTCCATTTTTTGCTCCCCTGTAATGGGGTCAAACAACTTAGCGGTCTGCATCACAAGGTCAATGCGCAAAAACATGGAAAACTAGAGATGTATACTTGATCCTTCGATGCACTCGCAAGCAGTCGGCCGTCATCAGATGGCACGACGCAACGCACCCAGTCGGTGTGTCCGCGTATGGTTCGTACAAGGTGCCTTTAACCATGGATGCATGAATATCACAGGTGCCAGAAAGTGAATACGACGCACGTCGAGGCAACATCGAATATTCTGATGGAGTGATCCCAACTTGCACTGACAACATACTGATCTCCCGGCATGAACCGTGCTGAAGAAACAGCATGATCATGACCAGTCAACGTCTTGACATTCTTCCACTCATTCTGCGAATCCCATATCTTGATGAACAGATCCGCCGAACACGTTACTAAAAGTTCCCCGCAGGGACCTCTTGCTAAGCAGTACAAGGTGATGTCGCAGGTATCAGAACTTACCCAGCAGGTGTCCCTTGTGGTCAAATTCTACATCGTTGACCACTTTCTGATGGCCTTTTAACGTCCTTTCGAACTCCCCTGTCTCCCAGTCCCATATCTTGACAGTCGCATCTTCACTTGCTGAGGCAAGTAACGAATACTGCGGATGAAAGGCTACGCGCGTTATGCTCTGTCTGTGTCCCGTAAGCACGTGAGCAGCAGGGGCGCGGGGGACCCAATCGGCTTGCATAGTTGCACGCTTTGAGGGGGCGAGAGATAGTTCTTCCTGGAGAGACGCATTTCGAGTCTCGAGGTCCATGATCTATTGTCAAATGAGCCTCATTAACAACTTGTGCACGATGCAAGCCAAGCCGGCACCTTCTTCTGCAAACGGATAACACTTGTCCATTTCTTCTCCAAAAGACCAGCGTACTTGGCCTTGGGATCTGGAGTATATTCCACGCTAGCCTCTTCCTTCAATGCATTGTACGCGGAGATGAAGTTGTTGGTGTGAAGGTACTCCAGCATGGACTTATGTCTGGATCGATACAGCATTAGCGGTGATTACACAAGGTTGCGATAATCACGCACAGTTCTTCCCTCTGCCGCTCGGAAAGTAAAGACATGATTGTGACTCTGGCGCCGTTACTTGACCGTTTGAGCTTGAGACGAAACAGGACAAGTCGACGCGTGAATAATATCGTCGCCCCAACTCGTTCGCAACTAACCTCACTATCTTGTTTTGTCTTGTTGACAAGGACATTGGACAGTAGCAATAGGGGTGCAGTTAAACCTGTCGTATCGCTGTCGTTAAATTTAATGGAACTATGTAGATTACATTGTAGCAACAAGCGGATATCCACGTCCATTCAGTGTCCTGTGTCCATGGCCGTTCGGTAGCTGCAGTGTAAATGTAATCAAAAAGTAGTCGGGTAACACATGGGGAGACAAAGACGTTATGGGTGTTAATACCAAAACACAGCAGAAAGAGGGACGGCATAGTACGTGTACAAGATTAGAGCAGAAGTTCAAAGGGAACCGCACGATATGCAAACAGCCCTGGCATTCAAGAAATTGAAGAGATCTAATATCGGACGGTTAGCTTGTGTGATGTTTCTTTTCGTAGGTGATGATGACACTTCAGAATGGCACCCCACTCATGCTCATATAATTCTGGTTGTTCGTCGGACCCGGGCTGGGGTGGCGCATGACGCTCTGGTGCATGGCCTGGGTCTGGGGGATCCCAAAAGGATTTATCATGCCCATCTGCATTTGCATCTGCAGCATGGCTCCGCTCATACTCGGGGTCATGGCGCCGTACATAGCATTCGGATTTCCCATGTTTCCCATGGGGAACATGGTCTGCTGGGGGGGCGGTGACTGAGACTGAGGCGTCGATGTCTCAGAGGCAGAGGCCGCATGCTGTTGCGCTTGTATCTTTTGTAGGGATTGGAGCTAATGAAGGTCAGCTGGGCATTTATATTGACGGAGTGGAAAGTCACCTCGTAAAACGCGAAATCCTGCAAAAGAGATGTCCTTGCTGGGTGTGTATGAAAGATACGTAGCATTTCTTGGCCTGCTTCGGGTAACAGCTCTTGTGTATCCCTCGAATTCGTAACCGGCTTGCGTTCAGCAGTGTTGCTGGATGAAGGGTGGCGTCAATTCTACAATAACAACACAATGGAATACTAACTTCAAGCGGATGTGACGAAGGGTACCATTAGGAATGTCGCGGACAAAAATCCATCGAACTTTGAACACACCCTTCCATTTGTCAGACGCCCACACAGTACTGCTTCGTGTATAGTCGACCTTAACAGGGATTCAGTACTACCAAGCATTCAACACCACCCACGAACTCACAGGAGTCAACATCTCCGCCATCCCACAGAAATGCCCACTAAACTCTGCTTAAGAAAGGTCCGAACGTGGACCAAATCTAACCTACCTTGCGTTGACGCTAAAGAAGAGATAAATCGGACCTCTTCCAGCGCATTCTTTGAATGCCTTGTCTAGGCGCTTATTTCCTGGGTCAGTCGAACTCCAAATTTCATACTTGAGAGACTTGTGAACGTCATCCTCGGTATACGACTTGATGACAAAGTATCGCGCCTGCGAACAGGAAATAAAACCTCCTTGGACATCTAGCAATAGAAATGACGTACAAAGGGTGGACGAGTGTCGAAATTGGCAGGGTTGTACCCCTTTGTAACGATCAACGTAGGAATATCCACCGGAGAGCCGAGGAAGCCCGCAAGTACCTGAGCGCCTTCAGTCTGGTTTTGTTGAGCAGACCCTTGTCCGAAGTTAGATCCAAGACGAGGCGCTTGCACACTCCCTGCTTGACTGAGATATTGAGCAGGAATGGGGGGAACGTTCGGGATGGTGCTCTTTTGCACTTGGTTGTTGTACCCATAGTTCAGGTTGGGGTTTGAAGCTCGCTGACCAAGGTGCTTCTCTCTCTGATCCCATGGCACCGTACCAGTCGTGGTGACTGCACGATCTCCCTCTCCGGCAGATCCGCGCTATTCAACACGCCTTTAGGGTGTTCAACTGCCAGAGTCAATGATCGATCACTCACCGGTCCAATCGTAGGCTGCTGAGTTGGGGTCTTGCGGCCTTCAAGATCGGTATCCAGCTGCAACTTGCGTGCATTTCCATTACCGCCCTGTATGTAATTACTGTTCATGCCTGGTGACAGTGAAGCTGGGGGATTGAACCGTGGAGGCTGAGTGGACTGGCCGCTTTGGAGTGTGTACATCTGACCAGTGTTATTGAGCTCCATGGTGGACAGCACGCGTGTGACATCATCAAGGTTACTCTGGCCCACAGAAGAAAATGATGCCGTAGGAACGCGCCAATCGCCGGTTCCAACGTTGTTCCAAGGCGACGCACGACCCATGGGGCTAGTGGGTCCCTGTCCCTGTCCCTGTCCTTGGGCTCCATATGGCTGCTGACCAGGAGGTGGCGAGCGGGGTGAAAGATAAGACTCGTCTTCATACGGATTTACTAGCTCAGCCTCTTCCTTGTAATCTTCCTCCTCAGAAGGGGGGGCAGTCTGTCCGACACCAGTGGGATGCCTGTTACCAGCTTGCATAGTGCCAGCTCGTTTGAGCCCAGACATTTGCTTCACACCACTCTGAGCCCCATACGTCAAACTCTGGTGACGACGGACCCCCGAGCCTGCTGGGGGAGGGGATGGCACATGACCGGTTGCAAACTGAGGTGAAAGTGGAGACGGATTTCCGGTAGAGGATTGCGTCTGCGCTTCGACGACCTGTTGGCGTTGACTAGACAGGTCCTGCTACAGTGATGGTGTAAGTGGGGATCTCGAGGTTCCTCGCAAGTGAATAAAGTAGATGCTTGCCTCGTCTTCGTTTCGGAAGTCTCGTACCTCATTTTCCCAGTCTTCTTCATCGCCCTCGTGGCCAGCAATGGCAGTGAGACTGTTCAAGGTTCTTGGTGTGTGATTGCCGGGCTGCCTGGAACTCAGCGCATGGAAGGCTAGACGGGAGAAGCAATGAGGAATTGTGTGACACCGATTGCAAAAGAGTGTACGGACTTCGTTTAGATTTGGTTGGAAGGGAGGCCTGTCTGTGAAGAGATGATTTCTCTCCTACAGCGCCAACGCCCCCCACCCAGTCTTCATCGACGGGTTCATCGTCGTTCCAGGGTTGTTGCTCCTGCGTTTCTTCCGAGATCGTACCGCGCGCACCAGCCCTTGCGGCGCGAGAGGAGGCGGAGATGGTATGATGTCGACGGACACCAGTGGATGGCGGGGAGACTGGTACGGGAGGGGGTGACAGTGGATGGGTGCCGCCCTGGGAAGACATCGTGGATCTTACTTTACGTCTTCTGTTCACCAGCTAGCTTGTGTCTGGTCGATGGGGGTGCAGACGGAGAGATCTAATGGAAATCGGAGAGCACACACCAGACACAGCCAGACACAGCTCGGTCACCCAAAAATCAAGTTGTCTGCCACAAATTAACGGCGGATTTTACAACTATGTCCAATAAATACAGCAAAGAGCATAGTAAAGTTGTTGTATCATGGTGTCTGCGATCTTTTGTCCCTACGCCCATTCTGAGTCCTGCGGGATCTCAGAGCGTGAAGGTACAAGGCCGGGTGTCATAAACAATAAGACGGCAAGCAACTCGGTAAGAGCCGAAAAAGGATACCAAAAGTGCTCGTTGTTTTGCACATTGGAGTCAGAGAAAGTCGCGGTGAAGAAGGCTTCCCTTGTGACAAGTAACACGGAGATGACAATAAGGACATAGAGACCATATCGTCCGCCAAAGCCGCGGGCGAAACCGCGGTAACCTTCCTCTGCGAGGGTTGATAAGTGTATGTACGTACAGCAACGGGGGTGAGCGCGTACCTGACGATTCGACACGTGCAAGGAAAAGTGCTTGCAAAAGTACAAGCGCGCTGCAAACAAGGAAAATGTAGAGGGCTACTCTGCGAAGAGTGTTGCCAGTATCGATGGTGCTCTGCTGAGTGCCTGAAAGGGCCTGAATGGAACCTGTGATGCCAATGGAGACCGCAGCACTGAGAGCGAGGCGGAACAAGAAACGTCTCCGCAGCAAGGAGGAGATGGGTCCTTTTGGGGGGTTCTTCGCGAATGAAACTCTGTGGAGGATGAGGGATGGCCAAGAAGTGATGGGTATAGAATGCTGACCGGTCAAGGACGAGAGTATAAGCAGAATACAAGATTCCAAAGAAGCCCACGTTGTATATGATTTGATAGGCAATAAAAAAGTCGAGGTTCTGACCATCCGCTGGCACCTTGGCCAGCAGGGCACGCAGAATGAATGCGACAAGACGGACTACGGTCGTGAGTGAGCCAAAGAAGGAAAGCCAAGACTGAGGTCCGTACTAAGACAGAAAAATGTCATCATGAAGAAAACATATGTGGGCCGAGTGAAAGACTTGAATGAAAAGGCGACGAAGAGCAAGGCATAGATAATCGAGAAAATGATAGCAGCTGAGAAGGAGTGGATTCCCGCCCCAGTGGCATAGTTGTACCCGGCAGGAGCGACGGCCATGTCGTGGAGGAGTCGTGGTAGTTGTTTAAGTTCAAGTCGGTTGATGGTTTGATGTTGGTTTTGATGGGTCCGATTACACTGCCTGAATTCTTCACTGCCCTCTCGAAGTGCATCCCTCCGCCGGGATGGTCAACGCTAGGTAACTCGACCTTTTCTGCAACTCGTTGGCCGTCTAACTTTAACCCCGTGCTAGCTGTAGCCAATTCTGCTGGAGCAGACTCGACGTGTCTCCTCTTCCTACTAGCTCAACTCATCGCACACAAGGACAGGCACCCTTCGCCTTCCTCCCTCATCTCTCTTCATGTCGACCACGGTCTCCAAGCTACTTCATCCCACATGGCAGCGCAAGCCGCTTCAAATGCAATGTCTTTGGGAGTACAGCACTACACCATTCAAATTCCATGGGGCAAGTCACTATTTCCACCTCGACCTCCCCTCGGCGCTGCGCTCGAGAACCGTGCTCGCGAAGCCCGCTACCACGCTATTTTTAACGGCATGTCCCAGGCCGGTGCACCTGTAGTCGCATTCGGTCATCATGCCGACGACCAGGTGGAAACCGCTCTCATGCGTCTCGCCAAAGGGTCCACTGAAATCGGCGCGGCAGGTATGCGTCGCTGTCGAAGGTGGGGCATGGGTTCAGGAAACTCGGAGCATTCCCTTGGTTGGGTCGGACACCGTGGCATGGATCGTTTTATTGTTAGACCACTCTTAGATTTTTCAAAGGTAGTTGGCTGCACGACGTCATTGAACGGTGTTGACCTCCAAGCAGGATAGAATCCTCGCTACATGCGATGCTCACGCGTTAAATTATGTCAACGACCCAACCAATTTTCAACCAGAGGTCACTCTTCGAAACGCCATACGCCATATGTTGAACGCCGAGTCATCTGCACTTAACGTAACAAGGCTGCCTTCGTTGCCGCAGAATATATCAGATTCACTCGAGCAAGTTCGGAACGTGTCTTCTTCCCTCGAATCTCTTGTCACAGATGCTAATGATACACGAGAGCGTCTTCGACGTGCCACTGGTGTTCTCGCCGCAAGCGTAAATCAAGTCGACAGCCAAGGTAATGCCCATGTGCTATCTATACTCCAAACTAACTACCCGCCGTATAGTCACTGAGCATTTGAGAGAGTGCATCTTGCCATCCCCACCCGCTACCCTCATCCTCTCCTCTTCCCGTCTACTCGCCATTCATGATGCGACAGTCCGCTTTGCCATGATATTGCGCATTATGAGGTACATATCTTTCCACCCTTGGGGCTCCATTCGCGCCGACGGTGACCGGCGGATGGCTGGTGTCCATCGGATATCGAAGCACCTATGGTCATCTGTCACTGAGGCTACTCTGCTCAAGAAGTTTACTGCAGGAGGTGGGGTCCTCTGGAGCCCTGTTCTATATTATCCAGATAAATGTCTTAAGACCGTCATCGGGCCACTTCGGCACTCTAAACAGCCCGAAGGTACACAGTTCGCTTGGTTGGCATCTCGAATACCTCCCTTCTTCAAGAATCCGCAGGAGGGCGCTGGTTCAGCATCCCGGCTATTCATTGACCTCACTAACCAGTTTCACATCGCTCTTACCAAGTCAGAACCAGTCCTCGAAGTTTTATATGATTGTCGCTTCCTCATCCGATTCGATCTCAGTCGAATACCCAAGCACGTGCAAGCTGTACCGAATAATGGACAACCGATATCCATCACTATACTGCCACATACACAGTACTTCTGGCCAAAAGTCGCCCTACGGCAAGGCACTGGTCCTGATAAGGTTCTTGCTGTGTTGAATGATAAAGGAGAAGTTGACATGCTAGGCTCGTCACCTTGGATATCGATGGAATGGGTTCGCCTACTGGATGCAACGTAGCTGCGTGCCAGCCTGTATGTATAACTTTATCTTTATACCGTGCATATTGGTGTGTGTACATAAGCGTGGGCTTCACTTGGTCCACAGTTGGATAAACATTGTTGACAGACTGCGCCAGATCCTCTCAAGGATGCGGTGCCTACTTACGGTGTTCTCGAGTGACATTGTAAATTATTGTCCCTGTTGCTCTATACTTCCTATTTTCACACTGCAGTGCACCAACCCTATGAGATGTCGAGAGAGAGAGAGAATTCTAAATTTATATACCGCTGCAAGCAAACAAAAAGTGCTAAGACGCGGTGCCACAGGCTGTAGGAAAGTAACGTATTTGGGGAAACAGAGTATTATATAGCGATTATCTGTGGGTCCTCTATGTCACTGTGGTTCTACTGGGTATCCTCGGGAGGGTATTCCGGTTGCATGTGATAAATAACTTGGTCTAACAGTGATGATCATGTCCTAGGCAAAAGGGAAAGAGGGGGGTAAGTATGGTGTCAACATTGTGCTGGGGGTACTTCGGGAGGGGTGTTTGTTTTGGACGCGTTGGCGGTTTCGGAGGAGCCTCGCAGCAACGAGCATGTCCTGGAAGAGGGGGGGGTTCAGTGTGGTATCAATGTTACACTGGAGGTACTTCGGGCGGGGCGGGGGGTCGTTGTTTCTTGAACGCGTTGGTGGCTCGGAGGAAGTTTATGAGTGCGTCAACGCCATCTTTGGTGCCAAGGATGTCTGATGTGACGAGGTCTTCTGAAGCTTCTTTGAGGAGCTGGCGATGGTTTTCATAGGTAGGGCAGGTTGCGAGGATATGGTCGCGCGATTGTAGTGGCTCCCCGCATGGGCAGGACCGATCTTCTGTGGGGATGTGTTTGTTGTAGTATTCGCCCATGAAGGCGTGGCCTGTGCGGCACTGAACGAGGCGGCCGTATATGATGCGGGGCGTATGGGTGAAGTGTTCACGAGGTTTCAAGGCCGGCGCGAATCCCATGGGGGACCAACAAGATTAATGTGCACATCTCATAACCAAAGACGTCGTTCATGTCCACAGTTGATTTTGGGGGGACCATGTACATGGCCATAGGAGGCCCCCCTTACGGATTTCTTGCGTCAGGACAAGTTTGGAGGTCAACATTAAATGTGTAATGATATTGATGCAAGAGCTAATAATCGAACTTGATGCTATGGTTCTCTAGCTGTGAAGGAAGCAACAAAATTTATGAAATTGACTAAGGGTGAGGGAGAAAGTAACGCATACTGTGATCTCTCCGCCGCGATATGAGCCCCTTTTCTTTTTATTCTTCTCTTTCCTGAACCCAGCTCCACGGGTGACTATCAAGTCGCGATGAGCTCGTTCACCGTAATCGTTTTGTGTCCTTGTCTAGAATAATGACTGCTGTCAGTTGATTCTACATCAAATGTCTACCTGGTGCTCTACCTTTGCTTCATATCCATTGTCCACAATTAATTCCGGCACGACAGCCTGAGGTTTCACCCTCTGGAAACGATCATTAGCTTTACGAGGTGGCTTACCACCTTTCTGATGTAAAAGTCCGCCGTTGTTCTCGGCATCCACTGCAGTAACTACAGCTGCACCACTTTCCGATATCTTCCTCTTCTTCGTAGCTTGGGTGTCTTTATCCTTTCGTGAAGATTTCTGAACAACGTTCGGGGTATTAGCGCAAGGCTGCCTTCTCTTGTGGTCGTTCTTGGATGTCTCGTCATCTGAATCTGAACTTGACTCCGAACTTGACTCCGAAGACGATGAACTGGATTCGGAAGAGCTTGAGCTACAGGTCGAAGCTGCTGGGCCTTGATGGGGCGTCTGTTTGGTAGCAACCTTAGAAATTGTACCCTCGTCAGAACTGCTATCACATGAGTCTGAGTCTGAGTCCGAGCCTGAGTCCACGTCCGAGTCCGAGGATCCATTTTGAGAAGAATCGGAAGCCAGGGACTTCGGGTTGGGTTCCTTTTGGAATTTCAACTGTTGTCTTGCTGAGCCCTCTGGTTTGGCGTTCCCAGCTGTCAAACATATGTACAATGAATCGTTAGAAAGGCAACCAAAAGAAGTGCCAAACCTGATGATAGTTTTGCATTGGTGATACGATCGGCAATCTGTTTGGAAGGTTTTGACTTGACGACTTCCTGCTTCTCACTGTTTGTATCACTGCTATCTTCATCCTCAGAAGAACCTTTGGAACGATCAACCAATGTTCGGGCAAGTGGCAGATTCTTACTGGAAGCCCCTTTAGAACTAGAAAGAGTGAGGAAAAATCAATGCGATATTAGCATTGAGGACGCACACGACACCAGGCTTTGATTTTGGCTTTGGATCGGAAGCAGAACTTGACGACGAACTAGAATCACTCCCGCTGGACGAGTCCGAATCTGGTATACAGTGAGCCCGGGGCTCCGGAAGGAGAATAGACTAACCGTCTGATGATTCCTCGGAATCTGACGATGCTGGGAATTGGCGACGCTTTTAGCCATGTAATACAGGTACGTGTGGAGACATACAATCCGTCACTGCGCTATAGTGAAGTCATTAGGTGAGCGAACAAGGCATGCTTGACGAATGGTACTCACAACGAAACCTTCTTAATTTGCTTTGTCCCCCACTCCTTCACGATTTCGTCCAGTTCGGGCCCCCTATGTTCAACGTCATCCTTAAGAACAACAACGCCTTTTGCTGCCTTTTTCACGGCTTCGGCCGCCTTTGGGTGTGACCGTTTCTTCAGAAAACTGTAGATTAAGGTATATGTCTCTGCAAGGAGGGTCAGCCTGAGAAATATGAGGAAAGAACTGGCATACTTGCAATGTTCCCCTCCATGTCCATCTGATGCAGTGTCCGTGAATTATTAAGGTCGTTCAGAAGATTAGTCTCCCCTAGCGGAACAGAAAATACACTTGACCAAACAACAGAGGGATGTATTAGGGGGCAGACTACTAATCTATAATCCTTGGTCTACCACACTGCGAACATTCAAATCGGTGCATCGATGGTGCAACTGATATGTACCATACATTCCAGTTGAGGGATCAAACTTTCGAAGCAAAATGATAAAGTATATGATACGTAGTGTAACTCGAACTTCAACTCGGAGGCAGCTCGGGTCCCATCTCATTCGTTAACCACGATGAACTCGATCAAAGGCCCTTCAGCAAACAAACACGATGGCTCTGACCTTCGCATTGCCATTGTCCACGCTCGCTGGAATAAGAGTATCATTGATGCTCTTCTTGATGGCGTAGTCTCCAAGCTCAGGGAATGTGGCGTCAAAGAAAAGAACTTGGTTGTGCAGTCAGTGCCGGGTAGCTTTGAGCTCCCTCTGGCATGTTCTAGGTGTGTACCTTCCCGAAATTTCTCCGCCTGCCTCAATATCTTGTAGGATTATAGCAGGCTCGTCGAACCAGGCAGCAGTATCTGACGCAGATCTGTTGGGTCTCACTGCGTCTGATGGCCTCACGCCCACATCTGCATCCACTACAACCACTCCTAATAAGGTCAATATGCGCACAGCGCCATTTGATGCTGTCATTGCCATTGGTGTTCTTATCAAAGGCGCCACCATGCACTTTGAATATATCTGCGACAGTGTTTCGCATGCTCTCATGAAAACCCAGCTGGACACGGGCGTACCAGTCATCTTTGGCGTTTTGACAGCTTTGACCGAGGATCAAGCTCTGGAGCGTGCTGGTATAGGCATGGGACCGAACAAGGGTCATAATCACGGGGAAGACTGGGGTCTTGCTGCAGTTGAGATGGCGGTCCACTGTAGAAATTGGGCAAAAGCGACGTTCGTGTGAGTGCCACGGACAGAAGCAGAGGTTGCAGTGCATATGTAGTATCATTGTGTACCAATGCAACGGTGTATGTACCTTTTGGTGTCAGTTCGCACTTAGCTTCCGAAATACATAGAGATCACGGGTTTCACGAACATACTGTCACCAAGATGAAAAAGAAGGTATGTTTCAAACAGCGAAACCTATGTCGAACGCTAAGAGATTGTCAAGGTGTTGTTAATGGGTGCATCAGGCAGCGGAAAGACGTCCATGCGTTCAATGATATTGTGAGTCGACCCTCGTCAGAATCGTCTTTATCTCATCTCGATGTTCTCCAGCTCCAACAACCCGGCGTCGCTGACATCCCGCTTGGGTGCTACTATCGATGTTGAACAGAATCATGTGCGATTCTTAGGTGACCTCATCCTCAATCTCTGGGACTGTGGTGGACAAGACGCTTTCATGGATTGCTACCTCTCCGCCCAGCGCTCAACCATATTCTCACACGTTGGTGTCATGATCTACGTTTTCGACGTGGAGTCGAGAGAGATGGCCAAGGACCTCGAATACTACCGTGAATGCTTGGACGGCCTATCACAGTTCAGCAAGGACGCCAACGTTTTCTTGCTTGTACACAAAATGGATCTCATCCGCGACGGGGAACGCTCTGTCACTTTGCAACGAAAGTTAGGAGAACTGGAAAAAGCTAGTGGTGATGTCCCAGTCAAGGTACACGGCACGAGCATTTACGACGAGACATTGTATAAGGTATGTCTCTTTTTACCTTTTACTTCAATGCGAAGAGCTGATATGAAACCTGGAGGCTTGGTCCAGTATAGTAAACACGTTGATACCAAATGCGCACAATCTCTCCAAACACCTTGGAATATTCGCCGAGGCTTGCAATGCAACGGAGGTCATCTTATTCGAACGCACTACTTTTCTGGTCATTGCGACTTCCTCATGTGATGCCTCTGAGTCGATGACAAACCGAACATCGGCCCATGCACTAGAGGGAAAGCGTTATGAACGTACATCAGAGTTGATCAAGGCTTTCAAACAGTCCTGTTCGCGTTTACGTGAAGAATTCCATTCGCTAGAGATGGAGCTTGCAGAATTCACGGCCGTTCTCGAGGAATTGACAAAGAACACGTATGTGCTAGTTGTCGTCCATGATCCTGTTGTTGGTAAGCGTGCCTCAGAAAATGTCGTCAATCGTGGCCAAACATGTTCATAGAAACAGCAGCAATCAAGATGAATATTCGCATGGCACGCCGTAAATTCGAAGAGCTCCAAGGCGACAGTCTAACATCTTAAAGCATCTCTCATACGTCCCAGAAGTAATACACCTACATACCACTCGCGGTGAAGGAGAAAAGTAAGATAAGTTGAATAAATACATCGAAGGTACGTCTGCTTTACCATTAGTCAGTAGTAAACCAAACTGTCAAGCCTAGTCAATTGAAGTCACACGAGAAAGACCCGTGCGCTCACATGCAAGAGCAATGACCAGGTACACCGTTATCAGCATCAAACCTTCCATGTAATTAGACTTGCCATCCCTGCCATGGTGTGTTTGGCAATGTAATATGTTTAAGGGTGGGAAGCACTCACATGATCAACAAAGACACCAGAAACACGGATACGAATAACAGAATGGTCTACGGAGTAAGAAGTGTCAGAAGTTGCCTACAGGACCACAGTTCGCTGACCTCAAAATTCTGGAAGTGCAACGTCAAAGGTTGTCCAATACTGAAGAAAAGTGTCAGATACGAGGTGTATGGAATACGGCGACAACATGACATACATCCAACCGACAATAACAAGAAGTGGTATAACAAGGGCGGAAATTTGCTGTGAAGACGATTTATGATTGAGAGCATATGTGCACCACGAGAGTACTTACAATAGAGCTGCCCACGCATATTCCAATGGTGAGTTCATATTTATCTTTCATTGCCATCCATACAGCTGTCACGTGCTCAGCTGCATTTCCCTTCCGAAACCTGATCTAGCCTGGTCCTTGCAATGAGGAAAGAGAATATGCCCACCACAATAGGAAGTAACACCACTCCGATAAATGCCTTCGGGATATGATACCGCTGTGCAGTCTCTTCAATCGAAGCTACGACTGGGGCATTCTTTAGGACGAATCTAGTTAGAAGGATATAGCACTACTCACGGTATTCTGCACAGAACGCCGTCACGACAGTGACTAGAATGAGACTGGGATTTTGTGAGAAAAGTTCTATCAGAGTGGATCATAACGACACACGCTACGGCTGCTGCTATGGTGTTCATACATGGGTTGGTTTCTTCTTCACCCCTATCTTCTTGGTTTTCGCGGAAGAAGCGAGGGTGAGTATACAGCTATGATGAACTCAGGAATGAACAATGTGCATAGAAATCACAGGACATCAACCTGGAAAAAAAGGTATGCGCAATAAACCATCAACAATAGCACAGCTGTCCCTCGAGAAATCGCCAACAGGCCAGGTGATAGACACTCTTCGCTGTCACTTGTTTTGCAAGGTATTGTCCCGGTAATCGTAGTCGCATACGCAGCCGGGATCACGAGCGCTGGTATGAACAGATGAGAAAGATAGGTTGATAGTTGTGAGTAAGCCTCACTTATACAAGATAAGGTCATTAACTTGGAGGCTACATCAATAAAGTGTCAAGTCACAATCAATGCCTTACCGAAGCGGCACTGCAGGCATCAGGTGAACACTTCTCGGTCAGAGTTCTTTCTTTCACACAACCTTCGTATGAAAGGCTTACGTTTGCGCGCCCGTCGAGTTGAAAGACCCCTGTTCCTGGTAAAGTCCGCCTAAATGCGGTGTCGGAAAACTCCTATGGGTTGATAGGAATTTGCTCACCGACGAAGAAGGAGCAACCAAGCACAAGGAGGATATTTGAGAGAATGGAACCCAACATCTGACGGATATTGTCATACCCATGTTGTGCAGGAATATAACCCACTTACTGATGTTTGAACGATTCGAAGTTCGCCTGACAGAAACAGTTAGAGGCAGGACACAGGAATTCTGATACCTTACCGTTAACCAGGGCGGCGATGCCGATAATGATTTCGACAGCATTTCCGAAGGAGGCGTTTAACAAACCAGACAAAGTCTGACCCAGTTTGATGGATAATTGGTCGGTTGCCTCTCCCAGTAACTGCAACATATATCAGGCTTAGGTACATTGCCTGAAGACAGGGAAGACACCTTTGCGAGAGGAATGATGGCAACAAAACTGAATGAAAATCTGAGAGCGGCATCCCAGTTCAGGTGGTGTGATATGACACTTAGAGGGACAAAAAGAAGGAGAATGTTAAGCCAAGAACCGAAAATAAAAAAGTAAAAAGATTGCATCCAGCTGGGCTCCCCTTCAGCCTTGATGGCGCGCCATATTCTGCTCGAGCAGGATGTCCGGCGCGACTCTTCGTTTATGAGAAGCGGTGAGGTTTCCGAGACTGGCAACATGGTCGAATGAAGAAAAATGCCAATTGGTCTCTTGCCTATCATAAGGCATTTCCAGCCAAGCCAAGGGTGAGCCAACTAGTCACGTGCCCCCGTTCTTTCAAATTCTAGAAATTCTGTGGAGAAAAAGAGTGCATTTCTGATCGGAACTGATGGCGCTGAGCGTGAAGTTCAGTCAACTCCAGAGTTAGCCTACAAACAGTCAGTTTATCGCCTAGTACGCCTACTGAAGCCATTGCACTATTGGGTTCACCTCAAGGTATCTGTACCCCCTGGCTGTTGCACTGATCACCAACCAGTGCACCCCGCAGTATTCGGAGTCTGATTGCTTATCTTCCCCGCTTGACAAGGGTTCTGGTACCCTCTTATGTAATTCGTGGGAGCGTACCTCGAGAGAGAGAGAGAGAGAGAGAGAGAGAGATTCAACCCCTTTAAAACATAGATATATTGTGCAGTCGAGAGTTCCACGTGGACAAGAAGCGCTAAGCACGATTGAGGAGACTGTAGAGTCAAGCAAGGGTTCTGCCGGCGCAGATGGCTTTCGAGTAAGCATACCGTGTGGTGAAAAATTCTGCGATGTACAAATCAGAATTGACCTTCTTCATGGATGCAGTACTATGCCATGGCAGTGTGACCAGAAATTTTAAGGGTAATCAGAGTCAGATCGCCTTTCCTCATTGTACCAGCTCATCAGCATTATCTTCTACACTCTCCGTATGCACCAAGTGTGTCACATCTGAGTACCTGACCAGAGTTCCCATCAGATGTTTCTCCCCCTTCCGTCGTATGCAGTAGTCGATGACTGACACCCCCGTGTTCATGCAGTGACCAACAACGAGTCCGCGCGCGCATAAGACTATCTTGCTTCCAAGCAATGACCTTATGAGGGTCGAGATCAGAGCTCCATGAGAAACGACAAGTATGCATTCTGGCCCTCTTGACCTCTCAGCTGGAGAGCCTTCCTCGATTCTTGATATTATATACCCAATGATGGAACGCGTGTACCACGTATAACACCGCTTGATCAGTGCCTCCGCTGTTTCCTTTGAGGGGGCTGATTTCACCGAGTGCACTAATTCACCCTCTAATTCACCCATGTGCTAGAGATCTTTTATGATTTCCGAGGAACAACCAAGTACACAGAGAATACTCACTCTCTCCCGCAACGCCTCATCCTTCACCAACTGCACAGCAGGATGGTATTGCAGAATTGCTTCAGCAGTCTACAAGGTTTTTTAAAATGGGCCACACAAATTGACAAGACTGGCGCAACGACAAGAACGCTGGGCATTGCCGCTCACCTTGGATGCTCTTTGCAGATCACTGCTAAATGCTTTGATGAAATGAACGTCTTTCAGAGCTCGCCCCACTGACGCTGCCTGTGCAGTGCCGACTTCGTTGAGGGGAACATCTAACTGTCCTTGGATCCTCCGTTCTTTGTTCCATGCCGTTTCACCGTGTCGCACAATATACAACTGAAGCAGGGCCATCTTGACTCAGAGCCAGATCTTGTGTGTTTGATACAGTGAATTCTACACATTCCAGCACCGCCAAGGATAGCGGACATATGTAGTAATTCCACATCCTTCGGGCACTATTGACCAAAAAATACCCATTCGTGTCACTACACCCCAAGCCCCTAAACCTATATCCTGTGGTCGACAGTTCATTCCAGAATCCATACACGGTCTATTCAGATGAGAGCGACGATTTCTCCGTAAACATCATTTATCCTTCGGTCCGAGAACGCCGCCTTGACTGCAGCAACGGCACCCTTGAGTTCAGGTGGTGACGGGGACTGCCCATCTATCGGCATGCCTCGCGTTTTGTCCGAGTAGAGCTTTGCAAAAGGTAAAGGTAAAGGATAAGTGAGTACACACCATTCATTAGAAAAAAAAAAACGACGATTACTATATTTCCGAGAGCAACAGATGCCCGATAAGCAATTTCTGGGTCATCGTTTGGAGATCTTAACAGCTGTAACAGATAATGTTATTATCCCCCACAAGTCTGTTATCCATACCTGCAAGATTGCTGTCAGGTGCAATGCCCTGACATCCGTAGGCACAGCGCCTTTCAGGCTGATACATGAAAAACTAGGAGTCCATCAGATCACACATGTTACATGAATACTCTGGTCTCTCACTTGAACAAAATGGAGGCTAATGCTAACCGGTGGGACTTGGTGAGAAGTAAATACGGTGCCCGTACCAATGCCCCAAAAATCTGGGAACAAGTTGAACAAGTGGATAAGGAAAAGAGAAAATACTCACTTGTTTGATCCACTCCATGTCACTCAAGGGTGTTCCGTCCTGGAAGGAATTGGCAATAGCACGGAAAAGGAGTAGTACATTTGCTTCCTGCGCCTTGGTCATCGACTCACTTCCTGAGATGATGGAAGTCCAGTCGGATGACCTGAATAGGCAACTGAAGAACTTTTCAAGGTCACCGGGACCAGAGCAAATATCCATACAGTGTGCTGTCACCAAACGACTAAGATCCATGACTGTCACAAGATGTCAACAGACCTTTTTATTGCAAACTGAATACATGCAATGCGTACCCGGAAACCTTTGAGAGACAGGCCACCTCCCCAAAATTTGCATGATCGTTTCAATATGGCTCCATCTAATCGTAGTCCGCGTCAAAGACGGGGGAGTAGTCGTGTTGGAGAGATACGTGAATGCCTCGTTGATCATGATCATTTCTTCAGGATTCATCGCGAGAGTTGTTGTGGACTATACGGATGCCAAATTCAGCATACCTCAGCGGGAACAGGGACGTCTCACTATTTCATTGCGAAGAACCTCGTCAAATTGATAAATCTTGGCTTGCATTGCAGATACATTAGCTTGTTTGAAGGATATAGGTTGGGACTGCAGGAGCGTCAGCGCCAGCGGCCAGTTCATAAGACATAGTCATGCACGAACGAATGGAATGATCTTGGAGGTTGAATTAACATTCTGTGATGCAGTGGATGGAAAAGTGGCTCGTGCGATGTGGCGGGATGCACCGGTATAAGGGTCCGCGTAAGACGACATTGAAGTATTCGAAGCGGATTGCACTGCTGGCTGGTATCGAGATGCTCCTGTAAATCAAAATCTTTTTTAGCATCCAAGACTTTATCATAGAACCAACCTGTGAACGGGTCAACATAGCCATCATCACCAAGCCTTACACCTGCAGTGTTTTGTTCTATAAACTTCACAACTTGATCGATATAACCCGTAGGCAAATCGTTGTGTTCAAGGAAACGCTGGGCAGCAGCGTAAGGGTTTTCTGAACAATTTCTTGAGCACCTATGCAGATATCAAATGGTCAAAATACCACACCAGAAACATTGTAAGGTAGCTTCAATGGAGGGGCGCCTTCTTGGATGTCAACGTCAAATACGTAGTCATACTCCTTGCCATCGTGGAGTTGTTTACGTCCTGAGCCAATCGCATCCACAACCTCGCCTATTTTTTGCCAGCTAGAAGTCGAACTATCCCACTGAAAAATATTTCAGGATTTACCTGATATCCATCTGCAACGCAAGACCTACCTGATGTGCTTCTACGATATCACCATTCCGAACCATTTTTACTTCCCCTGCCTTTTTACCTAGGAGATGTCAAAGACAACCGTATGCGAACATTTAGAACAATACCTGCAAGAGAAAGGGCTTGGGTCCCGGGCAAGTCGTTCTTTCGGACGTCACCGACTTGCTGCGACGGAAGAGATTGACTGGAAATTTGGTCTTCAAGTGCCTTGAGTTCACTCGCGGTAGCCCAGCGCTCCTCAGATTCGCTGAAGACCCGAATGACCCCATCACTAGATCCGCTGACGATGTCACCATTTGGCATCGTTGATATTGCCCATACTGAAATGGCTGGGTGGACAATAACCTGAGAACATTCCCCATCTATCGGAAGATGTCCCACCAGTAAGGAAAGAGGCGGTCTATGAGACGAAGCAGCGCACCACGCCAAACTCGTACAGAACGATCCTCCCCTGCAGATACTAGATCACCGTTCGATAGAACAGACACGCTGTATACGAATGACGTGTGTCCTGATAGCGTATAAACCACGTCGCCTCCAATTGTCCACACTCGGACTTCGCTGAAATTAAATAAGAAAATGTCTGACCCCCAGCGGCGAGGACGAACCTGTCATTGGAACACGAGGCAAAGCCAACATGAGGAACTAGCACCAACCCTCGCACAGCATCTCGGTGACCTTCATACGTTCTCATTGTTTTATGTTGGACCCAATATTTAATGGTTTTATCCGCAGAAGCTATGACAGAACGAAAGGATTGAAAATCAGAACGCAGGCGATTGACATGCAACTGACCAGTCAGAAACTCTTTTGCATTGATAGCTAGCACTGACCAGACTGACTGTTGGTGACCTTTGAGGTCATATTGCAGGGCGAAACTCTTCCAGACTTTAGCTGTCCTGCGAAAGGTTACAAAGAGGATTTGAATATCGGAACGGAGAATAACGCACTTGTCCCATGATCCAGAAATGATGATATCGTCTGGGTTCACGCTAAGAGCGCAGACGTTGTCGCTATGGCCGATGAGTGTATATTCTGGCTCCTCTTTATTTGGGGAATCCAGAGCGAAGACGTTGATGACGGTGTCTTGTCCACCTACCACAGCATATCCTATTTCATGGTCGGGATACACGAGCAATCAATCATGGGTTGGGGCTGAAAATTTATATGTACCTTGAGGGGCCCTCGATGTCGGTGGAAGATAAGCCACTGCATTGATGAACCTCGAACCTGCTCGTATGACGGAGGCGGGAGTAAATGAAGATGGCGATTGTCTCAGCCATGAAATTGCAGTGGAATCACGCGACGCAGAGAGGATCAAATCATCCGAAGGCGAAACGACAGCACGAACCTAACAGAAGAGAGTCATCCGGTAAATAATCGACGGGATGAAAGCATTGGATGTCAAACATACGTCAGATGAGTGGTTCGATAGCGTTGCTGAAAGTTTATAAGGCATGTCTAGGGTCGAAGAAGGGATCTTCAAGTTGAACGAGCACCCCAATGTTATATGCTTGAAAAGGAACAAGTACGATACAGAGAATCATTGAATCAATTTCGACCCGAGTTGAAGGAAGATATTCCAGTAAATAGATATTCATTCGTTGCAACGTCCAACATGGCTAGAGAAGCAAACCCCTACATATCAAAAATCGATGTGCACCACGCTAACGAACCCTACAGCAGTGGAAGTGCACGCAGTAGGGAGATACAGGAGGTGTAGACCATGCCATTGCACCATTACTTCATCTCCTGCGAGGGCCTCTCGATGCAGATCATCAGAGCATTGCCAGCTCGACGAGTTGCCAAATCGTGAGGGGACAATTTTCAACATGAAGTTCGCATACACTTTATTAAGGGTTGGAATCCTTCATTTAGGGCAAGCGTTCAGCTACAAGCAAACTCAAGTACTAACTACTCCTTACTTACTAGTTCTAGTAGCAAGCGTGAACCACGTGGCCTCAATATTGGTCCTTTTCAGACTGCATATTCCTTGCCCTGCTGACCCGGGATATCGAACATTGCCCGCGTCGCCGGACCTGTGTCCAAACTGGCCATGAGACATGGTTTTCTTCAGGCCATTGTCCTTTGCATCACTGTACTCTTAACGTGCTCTCCTGAAGCACGGTGCTTTCAGCAAGGTCCAAGAGATTTCCGGGAGTTATCAAGTGAGCAACTTGCGGCCCTTGTAGGTGCTGTCGATCCGGTGAAAAATATCGACCCCAAAGATCCGCAATCCCACCTGTCAAAAATGCTTATCCCGCGGCCTGGTGTGCTACGCTTCATGTACAGTGGACACTATGTTTCTGACCTTCTCCACACAGTTGGTAGCGATAACATTACATTTGTTCGCGGATATATAATCGACGTTTTGACGTCATTGGATTGGCATATCGAGGAGGACACTTTCACGGATTCTACGCCATATGGTGAACGATCATTCAGCAACATCATTGCTACAAAGGACCCAAGTGCACCTCGAAGAGTCATTTTGTCTGCTCACTACGACAGCAAATATTTCCCCAGGTACCCTGATAACCAGGTATGTAGTTTTCAACATATTTTGAATTGGAGTGACAAGCCACCACAACCTAGTTTGTCGGGGCAACAGATTCAGCGGCACCATGTGCCATGATGCTGGACGTTGCAGAGGCTTTGAACCCCCTTCTCGACTTTCGGAGGCAAGAGCTCGAGACGGGGGATGACGACGACGTTGGAGATACAACGCTTCAATTCGTATTTTTCGATGGCGAAGAAGCCTTCAAAGCATGGACTGACACTGATTCCATATATGGAGCAAGGTGAGCTATTTAGTTGTTTGCATGGGCCTGGTTTGATACGTTGATAGGCACTTATCTCAAAAATGGTCATCGACGTATATTATGCCGAACACTAAGCGGCGACTCCTTAGCCATTCCAGCTTGACAGAGTTAGCAACCATTGAACACCTCATTCTCCTAGATCTTCTGGGTGCTTCTAATCCATCTATACGTTCCTACTTTATTGACACCGCGTGGTTGTTCGATGCAATGGTTTCTGTAGAACGGCGTTTGCATGAATCCTCATTGCTTACCGACTCAGCGGATACTACGAACTTTCGCAGTTTTTTCTTACCTCGAAGTGGTACCGAATTCAATTATGGCTACATCGCAGATGACCATGTGCCCTTCTTGCAGAAAGGCGTGAATATTCTTCACATAATACCCTACCCATTTCCTGCTGTATGGCACACATTACAGGTGAGTGATTCGTCGTGATTTGTCGCTAATCGAGGAAGACGATCTTGCTCGCAGGATGACGCATCTGCTCTCGACGTTTCAACCATGCGCCGTTGGAACCTCATCCTCAGGGTGTTTATGTGTGAATATTTAGGCCTAGAGCCCATACCTACCACACATGCAATTCATAATCGCATCTATCGTTCAACGAGCGATCTTGTCAGTCCAGTCCCCAAAAACCTTGCTACGAACTTCACTAATACATGCTCTAGTAGCATGAACGACTCAATGTTCGGTAGAATTCCTGACAATGGAACAGGGAAACTGTTATGATATAAAACAGAACAGGACTGCGTAGACCGTATGGCATCCGCCAGCTTTGTTATCTTCATTCTGCAGCAATAAGAGACTTGTAGTGTTTAATATATGCGGTCGTGTCAGTCATGAGCTGTGGTAAACCATGCAGTGTCAGCGTGCAAGTTGGCGAGGATCTGATGGCCGAACCCGTTGTTGTTCCCTCTTTTCATCTGACCATCGCTGGGCATTCTTTACCAGGTTCTTGCGTACCTTTTTCATTCTTGTTGACTGACTTTGTGCTGTCAGAATTAGCATGTATTAGGCTGCAAGGTCGATTGTGCAGTGGGATTTATACCAGTATCCTCCACGGCTTCCATTACCTGAGTCCGCTGAGCAGTAAGTCGATTCAGGGTGGATGTACTGGCTAAAACAAGGCTATTAAATTGTTCCTATGCAAGGTAGTCAGTAGGTGTGCGGGGTTATATTAGATGTTCTTCGTACGTGGCTCGCCTTCATCTGTGCCATCATGACTTGATGAGTATCTTGCTTGCGGAGATGGTGCTCCTCCAAGCGGGACAGAGCATTCTGGATCTCATCACTGGTGCAGCATTGAAATTTCAGTAGTGCAGGGATAATAATAGGACTTACGCATATTGTTGCACGTCCTGTACAGTGCGATGTGAAGTGGCGCGGGTATCTGCGAAAGCAGAACCAAGCTTGGACCCAAACGGACGCTCCGCCCTCTGCTGTGTCCTCCCATTTATGCTGTGTTCTGAACACGGTTGGACATGACTGTCTGATAATAACACTATTGATCACACTCACCTGTTGCCATGGTATCTGAGCGGTGCTAGATAGCGAAGACTTGTTAGCAAAGAAATTGGTTGGTTCGGATAGAGCCGAGGACATCAAACTCAGTGGGTCTGCACTGGTGTAAGAGGCTGCCTACCATTACGCCAAAAAACCAAAGTACTGAGCGGTGAGTAGCACCACAGACAGTACATATATACTGATAATAGAGCGCCGTCGACGACGGCCAATGCACCTTGTTCACAAAACCAAAGTACTATACACACATTTAAACACCTTCCTATTAACACCAGACAACAGTTCCCCATCACTCCTGCATATGCATCCACTGATTACCACTCCCAAGGACAAACCATTGAGCACAGCATCATATACCTTGCCAGACCCTCGTCAGGGCAACTGACACCATTTAATGCATAAGTCGCATTGTCGCAAAGTCGAGGAAGATCCACCATCCGCCTTCTATGCGACTTTAACGAGCATTTACACAACATCCTAAGAAACATCTATGGAAAGAGGATGATTGACTGGCTGAGCTAGATGGAAGAACAAGGAAGGAATGGGATGTATTTCAGAGAAGCAAAGAAATATCATGAAGAGAATATGTAAACGAGGCAAAAGTGTAGTTGGCACGCGTACATGAGAAAGCAGAGAACATGAAGAGACAAGCCCGATTTGAATGGAGACTGAATTACTAGAGCGCTGTCGACGACGGCCAACACCTTGTTCACAAAACCAAAGTAGTATACACACATTTACATTTACACTATATCAGATTCACTCTATTCTTTGATGCTGTCTCATAACTCTGCACAATTTTGCCGGATATTCCAATCCTCTATCAGAAACCACTCTATTCGTTGATGCTGTCTGAGAACTCTGTACCTTTTTTACCTGAGATATTCCGCCTTCTTCGATGCTTCTGTTCAACCATCTGACCCCAAGCAGTATTATGATTTTTGATTAGATCACCTTGCTTGCAAGGTCTCTGGCACCCCCAATATTCACTGTACAATTTCGACAATAGATATAAACAAACGCCAAATACAGTCAAACATCGCCAGTACTAAGTCCCTATCTTCGACTCTTTGCATCTTCAATCCCTTCTGTGGAGTCCAATGACCCCATTGTTCATGTTATTTTATTTATTTCATTGATTATTTCTTCTTACAGGTCCATGCACACACACCTGAGCCCATGCACCTGGGTAGGCCGTGTTATACGGTCAGTGGACGATGACAATCGGCCATGCTACACGGGCTGGCGGAAGTGAGGCTTATGACTAGAGCTTTGCTGTATCACAGGGGTCAGCCCCCGACAGCATTGTCACCAAGTGACAATGGTGGGCCCGTGGCTCTGTTGTCATCATGGGGTAGGGTGAAAGTCTTAAGCCGGACAAATGGGTGTCGTCATGAAAATACTCGGGCTCAGAGGAGTAGCATACCAATAGAATAAGTGAGCCAGTATGCAATGGAGGCAGTGTGGTGAAATCTGACAGCAGCAATAACACCATAGTGAGCCGGTCAATCAGCATTGCAGCATGGTCAACAGTGTGGCAAAGTCAACACTCTGGCATGTTCAACGAGATGTTGTGCCGATGAGATGTTGTGCCACTGATATGCAGTGCCGCCGATATGTGGTGCCAGGTGTTATGTGTTGGCCGCATCTATTGCTGCATCAATTTAGTGCCGACGGTTCCTTGTGCCGGATCTTGGCCTAACAGTAGTTACTTAACACTATATGCACAGTGATACATCTATATAGAGGACATAGTATCTAGGGCCTAATGGGTATACAGGGAGATCAACTTTGTGGCCCAACGCACTCAATGGGACACCTATCCACATGCCTTCCCAACTATATAGTTGTTCCCG
>Ga0307518_10000096_pt1 | contig 61204 bp, 77 predicted proteins | sample 25_EM_MG_FD_203889 | JGI IMG/M metagenome (GOLD analysis project Ga0307518, IMG submission 203889) | Populus trichocarpa ectomycorrhiza microbial communities from riparian zone in the Pacific Northwest, United States - 25_EM | ecosystem: Host-associated > Plants > Roots > Unclassified | place...
CCAACTCGAGCAATTTCGTCCTTGAGACGATCCGGGAGACCGGAGTAGAATAGGCGGCGGAGCGCGCCATCTCCGTAGTCCTGGACCTGCGAGGCAAGCCGGTTGAAGTCAACTATATACCGCGTGATGCGGTGAGCATCCTTCATCCGGAGGTGCTCTAATTGATGCTCTGCATCAGCGATGGGGTCGTGAGGTCCAAAGGTACTCTGGAGCTCAGTGACGAAGTGGACCCAGCTGTCCATCCAACGTGGACGGTCAGCCGGATTACCGGAGTTAAGTAGGTCCAGTTCGAACCATTCTAGAGTCATCCCTTTTAGATATGATTGGGCGAAAGTTACCTTTGCCCTATCAAGGCGGAATGCCTTGGCTCGATCCTGGAAGCACAACTCACACTGGACCAAGAAGGTCCGGAGTTTTTTGGGGTCCGTGCCGTCAAAGGTGTCCGGTTCACGGACCTTGGCACGCGAGGAAGAGGAGTCGTTGGTACGACGAGAGGAGCGGGAGAGACGGTTGACAGCGACGGCGAGATTGTGGAAGACAGTCAGACTAGGGTCTAGCTCTTCCGTGGCGTCAAGAAATTTGTCGTCGTCATCGTTGTTGTTGTCATCTCCGGGGTCGTCCGGATCATCTCCGGGACCGTCCTCAGGGCCGAACCATTGGAAACGACCGGGTTCGCGACGTTCCGGAGTGGGGTCGCGATGGTAGGGAAACCGGTCACCAGAAACGGATTCATGGTGACCTAAGTCTGCAGAACCGCGAAGGCTCTGAGACGCAGCATCTCGACGCGGAGTCACAGACGCCGTGGGGTTTCGAGCTGTGAAGCTCCGGAATTGGCTAACGGAAGCCGGAGGTTGCCTGCGGTTAGACAGGGCTTGTTGGGCGGCAGAGAGGTGGAGGTCGTCTACTGCACCTGCTTCCTCAGCAAGTGCTGCAGCGGTACGAGCGCGAGAGCGCGTAGTCATGGTCATAAGAGATAGAAAACTAGTTTTGCGTACGAGATTGGGATAGTGAACCCACACAAGTGTGAGTCTGAAATACTGTCAAGTCCGGGTCTACTCCGGTAAGGGGTCCGGTCAAGTCCAGACGGAAACGGACGGAGAACAAGGGCAGAGGGCTGGACAAGAGATTAGTCCGGCCGGAGTTGGTGACCGCTTGGATTCAACAACTAAGGACAACGAGCGTTGATCCCTTGCGTAGGTTCCGGTCAAGAAGGGGAGACAGAGACAGAGACAGAGACGGACAGGACCAGGAGTAGATGACTATGGTTGATTTCAGACTGAGGTATACAGGACGGAGTACAGGGTACTTATACTATGGAGAACTAGGGACGAGTATTTACGGTGACAAGTAAACATCCTAAAGGGCGGACAAGGGACGACCGGAGTTGGGACTAGGTCAGGTCCGATGAAAATAAGTAAGGTCCGGAGAAAATACTACAAGGTAGAAGATACAAACGGAGCACGGAGAACTCACGGTACAACAGGGTAGATGGGGAAGTGTGGTCACAACTGGATTGGGTCTAATGCAAAGGGCCGCACTTAGCGGAAGGGTATGTGCGTGTCCGGGACCGGAGTAATGCGCAGAGATCCGGAGTTGAGCTACAGTGCTGCGATGCGACGGGAGTAACCGGATAAGAGTCCGGAGTTGGACATGGTCTTGACACATTCCCTCAAAAGGAGCAAGCACCAAAGCCCCTAACAGGAGTAATTAGTCTCCTAAATACCATTTACAAGTGCACTACCCTATGGATGGTTTCTATAGGAGTAACAATGGGAGCATGATGTTTGCACTCTGCTGAAAATACTACTACCAAAGCATCTTCGCTGTACAATCACGATAGTGCAGTATATAGTGGCTCATCAATGATGGATCTATGCATAGATCCAATGCAGCTTTTGAGAGAGTTAAACCTTGACATCGCTGACGAAGTACAGCTCCCATTGATTTGGCGCACTTCTACGGACAGTCAATGTCAGGCTATGATTTACACGCGAGCATTGCACACCATTTTCCGACGGCGAGATTGTGTTTGGTTTGAGATACGATGTCTTCAATAATGAGAGAGCCACAATCACCATTCACGCTTTGGTCGCCAAGTGTCACCGGGCAGTCATGGCTAGTCAGGACCCAAGTTGCCAACGAAAGTGCTGAACCGTCGATGTCAGGCTATGATTTGCACGCAAGCATTGCGCACGGTTTTTTGACAGCAAGATATTGCGTTTGGTGATCAGATGTGATGTCTTCGATGGTGAGAGAGCAACGATCACCGCTTTGGTTGCCGAGTGTCACCGGGCAGTCGCGCTCGAGACCCAAGTGCCAAACGGAAGTGCAACAGCATGGGCCCTTTGAGGAGCCCTCGAAACTAGGCCCAAAGACAACATCATCAGTGCTCGACAAGGTGAAAGAGTTCAACTCCATATCATCCGGGTTAACCATGTGCTGGATGACCCAATTACTGAGTAAACGAGAATCCAATTGGAACTGGAGCATGCTGGGATTTGCTCCGTCTTGGTACGGGAAAAGGAGCTGTTTGAACTGTGTCTTTACATGGGAAGGAAGCGTAAAATCACCAAAGTACTTGCGATAAGAGAACTCGACGCAAAACCAAAACGATGGTTACTGGGTGCAGTCCTCCCAAGGAACAGCATGCTGGCTTGGCTTGGAAAAGCCGCGAGAAACTGGGAAATGGTTCGATGGGTAGCCAAATCTGAATGCCGTCATTGGTGACGGTGAACGTGCGAAGTTGTTCCAAAGGGGGGTTGAGTTGGAGAGCGGCGATGAAATCACCACGTTCCATCTTGACGACGGTGTCGCAATCTCGGAGATGGCTCGGGACATCCAGGAAACCAGTTTTCCAGCCGGTTTTTCTTGTCCAACCCCAGGTGAAAATGCTCTGGTCGTTGGAACTGCGGGTGATCTCCGGGCGAAATGAGTTCTTTTCTTCTCCATGTATCAATGATCGGCATATGCATACCGAGTAGCCCCAACAGTGAATACGCGCGGTCCTCACGCGTTGTTATGCGGTCAGCAGCCCATGATATGATCTGAGCTACACTGGGGCGTGAAGAAGGCAATCCATGTTCCAATATACTGATTGGAATCCACATTACTTCGTGCAGTTCATAAGTGAGCCATTGTTTTTTATCGCCAATGTGATCCCACCCCTTGTTGAAGAGATGGAAGAAGTTGGGGGCAACAAGCTCTTGAAGAGTCTACCCTCGCAAGAACCACTTTGGTACCTGCTGAACTCGCCGAACATCGTCTCATCGCGGTCGACAGGAAAACCGGAGGAATAAGCATCATGCAGGTAAGCGTAACATATTGTCAAATTGGCGTACCAGATACATAGAATTGATGGCCTCGGATAGCTCAGAGCTACTCTCCTTATTGAACAGGTGTCAATCCACACCCAGTCCAAGTGATATTTCTGCGCCTGCGTGCGGGTATCGAGTACCTTTTTGTATGTCCCACTGCGGCTCCTGAAGGCCTGATCTCGTCCTTTCTTGCCGTTCATCGTCGTAATTTTTTTCATCATCTCTTTACACAGCACCTCGCGTTCCCCGTCATCGGATACGTCCCAGCAATGCGACAGTATAGCATATCGGGTTTGATAAAGCCGATGACCATAGAGTTCCACTAGGAGCTCCGTTTTAGGATCGAGCATTTCCGTCCTGTTAAAACTATCCTCGACCTGGAGAACGGCTCTAGAGTTGATCAGGCGATTCTAGTGGCAGCGTATTCCTCAGAACTAGGCTAGGTAAGATAGAAAAGTGTATTACACTCACGAGATGAGTTTACACCTACGATCATATCAGATAAAAAATCTCTGCAGGGTATGAAGAAATTAGCGATGCCAAGAAATCCAGGCGCTGGAAAGGGAAAGGATGCTGAACAAGGAAGGTGCAGCCTAGAGTCAGCGTTCCGGGGAGGAAGTAGGACAAGCAGTTGATGCAGTTGTCCTTGAGACGCGAGGCACCCACAGCTTAAGTAGTCCATTTGAAATGACACATGCCTACCGCCTACCACGACCTAAAGCCTAACGGGAGGACCTTTACGATGGCAGTACGCTGCACCAATGGACTATGTGACTCTGGGACCGAGTTGTTGTGTACAATTACATAGAGCACTAGTGTTGCAACTATACTCCTAATTATACGGGAGTGTCCGCTGGCCCACGCCACTTTCCAGTGAGAAGCTTGGCTGCACGCAGGCACAACCCTACCATACGACCACCACGACGATGGACTCGTCTGTAGCAGCCAACAATGCGGCCCAACACATGCCCCCTGCGTCTGCGGACCTTGCAACGACATGGGCGTTTCTCGAGGAGGGCGTCGACCACATCATGACCAAGCTGCAGACAGGCGTTTCCTACTCAAAGTACATGGGCCTGTACACCGTAGCATACAATTATTGCACCTCATCACGGATGCATGGCGCAGTTGACTCTGCCTTAGGTTCTGGAAACCGCAGTAAGCAGGCTTTTCTATCTGCCATTGCAGGATCGATGAGTGACCCAGAAGGCTGATATTGGTCATAGCAGGGGCTAATCTGATGGGCTCTGATCTGTACAACAATCTTATACGGTACTTCGTTGCACATTTGAAGGGCCTAAGAGAGGTGCGCTTCCAGACACTTGGGAGCGGGATGGGATTGCTAACTAGTCCAATAGCAATCAGACTTCCTGCAGGACGAAACCCTACTGCGATATTATGCTGGCGAGTGGGATAGGTACACTACAGGTGCCAACTACATCAACCGCCTTTTTACATATCTCAACCGCCATTGGGTGAAGCGCGAGCGAGATGAAGGTCGGAAGGCAGTATATCCAGTGTATACTGTAAGCGGCTTCTGACTTCCTTAGTATCACTGATGCCAGCTGGCACGGGCAGCTCGCTCTCGTCCAGTGGAAAGGTAACTTTTTCATTCACGTTCAAAGCAAAAGCAGCAATCTCGCCGGTGCTATTCTCCGACTAATCGAACGTCAACGAAACGGAGAGTCGATCGACCAAGGACTTGTTAAGAAAGTCGTTGACTCGTTTGTCTCCTTGGGTCTCGACGATACCGATATAAACAAAGCTTCGTTGGACGTTTACAGGGAACACCTGGAAATCCCCTTCTTGGAGGCCACTGAGAGATACTATGAGCAGGAATCAGAAGCCTTCCTGGCAGAGAACAGCGTTTCCGACTACCTCAAGAAAGCAGAGGAGCGTCTGCGGGAGGAAGAGGACCGAGTAGACCGTTATCTCAACGCAGAGACCCGAAAGCAGCTCATCAGCAAATGCGAGCATGTCCTCATTCGCCAGCATGCCGAGCTTATGTGGGAGAGCTTTCAAAGCCTCCTCGATTACGACAAGGACGAAGATCTGCAACGGATGTATGCGTTGTTGTCACGGATTCCCGAGGGACTGGAGCCGCTGAGGAAGAGATTCGAGGAGCATGTGAAGAGGGCCGGGCAGAATGCTGTATTGAAGTTGGTCGGGCAAGGTACCGAGGGTGCAGACGGACTAGACCCCAAATCATATGTGGATGCATTGTTGGAGGTACATCGCAAGAACTCGGAGACGGTCTCCCGGAGTTTCAAAGGGGAGGCCGGGTTTGTAGCCAGCCTTGACAAGGCTTGCAGAGAGTTCGTGAACCGAAATGCTGCTACTGGTACCTCGACCACCAAGTCGCCTGAGCTACTAGCCAAGCATGCCGATATGCTCCTCAGAAAGAACAATAAGATGGCCGAGGAAGAAGACTTGGAAGGTGCGCTAAACAGGGTGGTAGGTGTCTTATTATCTTGTGCATAGGCGTACACTCACATGTCTATTCAAGATGATATTATTCAAGTACATAGAAGATAAGGATGTGTTCCAGACCTTCTACACCACCAAGCTGTCGAAACGCCTCATTCACGGCGTCTCAGCCTCGGACGAGGCTGAGGCTAGCATGATCTCGAAACTGAAAGAAGCTTGCGGCTTCGAATATACCAACAAGCTGCAACGAATGTTCACTGGTACGCGCTCTAATTCATTCCCATGGCCTATAGTCTTATGGCACATGTATAGATATGAGCCTCAGCAAAGACCTCACGGACCAATTCAAGGAACGTATGCAACAGAATCACGATGACATGGATATCAACTTCGGTATTATGGTTCTCGGGACGAACTTCTGGCCACTGAGCGCACCTAATAATGACTTCATCATTCCATCCGACATTTTCCCGACATACGATCGCTTCTCGAAGTACTACCAAACGAAGCACTCTGGTCGCAAGCTGACCTGGCTCTGGAACTATTCTAAGAATGAACTCAGAACCAGCTACCTGAACCAGAAATACATCTTAATGACGAGTTCGTATCAAATGGCAGTGCTGCTTCAGTACAACAAGCATGATACTCTCTCGTTGGATGAGCTCATCGCTGCCACTGCGATCAGCAAGGATATCTTGACTCAAGTGCTCACACTTCTTGTAAAGGCGAAGGTCCTAATCAACGAGGAGACAGACCAGTATGACTTGAATCCAAGTACGCCCCAATCTACTTCCTCGGTGTACTTCATTCTGATCCATTCGTAGATTTCAAGTCAAAGAAGATACGGGTTAACCTGAACCAGCCGATTAAGGCCGAAGTGAAAGCCGAGTCCTCGGAAGTACTGAAGACCGTGGACGAAGACCGCAAATATGTGATTCAAGCTACCATCGTCCGGTGTGTTCCTCTCTCCTTTTGTGCGGTATTTATGATGTTTACTTTAATGGCTTAGGATCATGAAGGCACGGAAGACCATGAAAAACCAGGCGTTGATTCAGGAGGTCATTTCGCAGATCTCGCAGCGGTTTGCTCCGAAGATTCCAGACATCAAGAAGGTATGGGATATCGTTTGAGGGATATTTCTTTCACATGCTTACTGACGCCAACAGGCTATTGATACATTACTGGAGAAGGAGTATATCGAACGGGTCGAGGGTACGAGGGATACCTTCGCTTATGTTGCATAGATATCCCGGCTTCAAGCCACATTTCCATGTACTCTACATTGCAGGTGTAGTTATAATGTTGCAATAGTTGCTAAGCATATAGGTCAGTGGTCGTAAGTTCTTGGACCGTGATTTGACATCTAGATGATACCAATACCAAACGGGTCCAGAGTCTCTAACGAGGCGACTGTCACGTACTAGGTGCCCGCCAGGAAGTGTTTCGTCTTAGCATAACAAGTTCATGTCTTACAGCTGGAGTCAACCGGAAAACTCGGTGTCTGCTGCGTCGCTGATATAGATTTCGGTCAACCCTGTTCCGCGAAGAATCTCGTGCACACTCGCTTCAGCTGCCTTGATGCAGTAAGCATGATATGCCTGGTCATTCTTCCCAACTCACCCAGGGCCTCGACCCACGTTGCCAACTCGTTGATAAATCTCCGGGCTGTATATTGATGTCGACCACGATAGCAGGCTTTCCCTTTGGTGGCCAATGGCTGGGGCTCAAGTTGCCACTTCGCAGTCTGAGTAACAAAAGGTATCGTTCCCAACTAGGGGCTTTCAGGCCCATCACCTCATCCTGCATGCTGTACACTCAAAATTTCGCAGTCCATTATGGCCGTGTTCCGCTGTGAGCAGGTGAGTCCGGCTTATCTGGTACCTATATTTCAAGATCCATCACACCATACTTAAGGGGTCCAGAGACTGAGATTATTATTTAGGTGTGGGACAGGTTGACCACTGGAGTCCAATCCAGCCGAAAGGGTCACAACGCTGCGTCTGCACTTCAATAAGTACAAACCTTGGGTAAATTGTTGACAGGGAAGCCTGGCGAATACCGTTCTTGGGCTTATTACGGGAAGAGATGCCCACTGCTGGCGCCTTGGCCATTTATAATCTCTCTGGCAGCTCGCCGTTGTGCCGACATACTCCTGTGTATGAATGATAGAATGAAGGCCTGGAAGGCATGATTAGCTGAGCAGTACGTTTGTCTTTGAACATATGTACAGGCGCCAGGCTATTCTCACGCCAGATATCAAAGAAGAGATACATAGGCTTCCAGACACTACGAAGTCGTGGGAGTGTACTTCATTAAGGACTGCACCCTACGTGCAGCTTCGAAATGCAATGAATGCTCACTAGCACTGGCGGTATGTGGCGCAGTCCGTTCAGGCTCGCTGTCCAATGACGCAACTCAACACCATCATGACATGGTCATTAACCTTACTTTAGTCATGTTTCCTGAGAAACTGACAGCAAATGAACCAACATCTTTATACGTAGTATCGTTCCACCCGAAATTTCTATCTCCCTGACAGATGCACGTCGTGATGCATGTATGGTCAGGTCGTTATCACTGGGAACACCTTTTTAGGTTCACCGTGACACTAATAGACGAAAGGCTATCCCGGATATTACATAACAGGGGCAAGATAAATAATGTTGGGTGTAGAGAAGAGTATCTTTGCTTATGTCACTTACACTTGCATTATTATGTACTTTGGACCTGACAATGTGTATCCTCAATGCATGGTCACTGTACGGCGCTGGTTGCTAGACGCCCGACAAGATGAAATGCACCTGATAGTGCGAAGGTTGTATTGCGTCAGTTTAGCTGGACGAAGCTCCCACGGGCGAAGCTGAGGATGCACTTGCGGGATACACTGTTGGCGTCACTGGCGAAGTTGGCAGGGACTCGCGAATTCCACCTCCATGTCCTTGTATCTTCCCCCAGGAAACACACCAACCTATACCCGTTCGCATTTCCTCGCCCAAAGACATACCTTCAGAACATTCTTATCCTCCTCTCTGAGCAGGCAACCCCAGATGCACCCCGGCTGTTTGTCTCTGCCATCGAAGTATTCGTATACCATATACCATCCACGTCCAGTGCCGTCGTCTACGTATCCAAGGTGGACTCAACTGGCCAGGCCACCGCACCGTCTCCAACCCCGACCCTGGTCAATGCCCTCGTGTTGTACTACGTCAACCCCGCAACCAGACCTCTCTCGGTAGACCACGTATGGGTCCACCTGTTCGCGCGTGCGCAAAGCCAGTATCTCTTCCCCAACTCTGCTGACTTTGCAGGAAAACGACCACTGACGGACATGAAGCTGTGTGCTTGGTGGAAGCACCAGCTGAGCAGCGTGGCCGAGGAACTCCACAGCCAAGCTGGCGATACCGTTCGGACGAGGTTATACTATCTACTGCCAGGAATGGGGGAATTGGAAGCCTCGTGTTCGCTGGAACGCATCTACAGCGCCTCGTCGTCCGTATCGTGGGTGTACGGGCATCCATATTCGCAAACGGATGTGCCACTGCCTGGTGTCTCAAGCCGGAATGCAAGCGGTACAACTCATCTCGGGCAGATCATCCCGTGGTTTGACGATGATCCCAAGGCACGGTTTATTGATGAGATTGCATACACGACCGAGGCGGAGGGTGTCAAATCACCGGAGCGCAAACGGGCCCGCGTGGACCGTGTTGCAGTGAAGTCCTCGGAAGAGGGTGGAGAGGACCATGCCGATGCCGATAGGAAGGACACACACAACCAAAAGGAGGAGCAGACGACGAGGGCATTAAAGAAAGTGTCTGTGAGCGAGTTCTGGGAACGCATGTCGTTCCGGCAGGAATGCATTGCAGGAGCAGTCACTGGTTTCTTTGTCATGGCAGTATCATCTATTTCCTTGCCATCTCTGCCACGGAGCGAGCCATCCCCGTTGGCACCGCAGCCTGGCCAGGTTTCCCCTCATTTGATCAAACGTGTTTTGACATCGCTCATGAACGGACACGAGTTTCCATCTGTAGAACGGGCTGCATGGTCCACCAAAGTCTTGGAGGAGTCTATCAAGGGGCTCTGCGATGGGCTTAGGCCTGGCCCTGTCGTAAATGTGTCGACGAATTCAGACAGCTCAGGCCGTCGTACTCCGGAGCGCTCTGTCACGCTGGGTCCTCCACAAACGCCTCCGCCGCGTCTTGTCGGTGGCAAATACCCCATCGTGGACATATCGCCCAACCCATTTCCAGAACCGATCACCTCTCTTGAAACATATCATTCGTACATTTACGGAGCACTGAGTGTCAGCAACCCCGAGCTGCCACGTAAAACTGTAGCAGAGGATGACGGGAAACCCAAGGTCACCGTGCTCACTGTTCGAAGGAAGAAACGTGCAAAGCCCTGATTGTATTAAGGTGAGTATATTTCTTGTTAGGGTCAATTTTCCAAATGGAGGAGTTGATAATGAAATACGCTAGGATATTAAAGGCTGTAATTACGTGCAGGTGCCCTCTATCGAGCGCTGCAAGAGGCGACGATGCAACGCAAGGTGTGCGATGGGTTGCATAGGTTGCATCGATGTTTTGTGGATGCGTACTGAGGCTTCTGACCCAAAAATGAATTGCACCCGCATTTGCGTGTCTATGCAGCGACCCTTGAAGGGATATTTGCGTCGATAAGGACATTTTGTTGCTCTGTGGGAGAGTAAGTAGACGATAAGTGTGAGGTGGGACTCGGAGTCACTGGGGCCGGCCGGACACTCGGCAGTTGCAGCGTTACAGGGAAATGTCTGAGGACGGTCATGAACGTTAACAGTCATGCAGTGATGCAGAACAACCGGAGCACTGCATTGCCCAGACACAAAGATGCAGTCTTGTATTCTGGAACGATGGGTCCACCAGTTGTGATTTGCCGATCAACGGGTCTGATTGCAGAGCTCAGCACATAAGTAAACGAGCTCGCTGCTGAGGGCGACGGCGCTGAATGTCAATGCCTTCCCAGCGGTTGTTACGGTAGAACCTTGTTTGAAGACGAAATTGGCTTGGGCTCGCTTTTTTTCGCCTTCTCTTGTCACTCCACTCGGCTCCGTCTCCTCGCCTGCTCTCAACTCCCCCGACAGCGGCGAGTGAACCAGAAAACACGGCAGGACTGCCTTGGACAGCGTGCAACCGCGTCGCTGGTGCGCCATCTCGTCGACACTTTGTCGTCCCGAACACCCACCCGCACCCACCCAGGCTCCTGTCGCCTATCACAACGTCTTCGGCGGTCTAATACCTTCCACACCCTAGCAATGTCCGTCAATCACGCCGCACATATGCCACAGTCATTACCCTCCTTCGCCCAGGCATTCAGCAACTCTTCCCTCAACAGCATCACCTCGAACAGCAACGCGCTTCCCCCAATACAGTCCCAGTCCTACGAACGCACCCGCCAGACAACCAACTCCCCTCCCAGCCAAGACGGCTCGCGCCATGTCAGTGTCGACCGCATACGCATCGGCAGGAAGCGTTCCCGGGAAGATTCTTCACTTCACCCCCGCACGGAAGCTGACTCAGATGGGTGCGTCCCATTGCCGCCGTTTCTAGCGCGTGTCTCACCCACCATGCCAGTGACGATTGCCCCCATTCTCCCAAGACTGTTCGAGTCAAGGAGGAGGACGAACGAGATACCCCAAGTGGGTCACCAACGTTCCCCGCCATGGCTGTGGACCCCCCTCGCGACCCTAGTCCGGTGACCAGCGCGCAGCCTTCACCCAAGAAGCGGAGGGTCACAGTAAGCGGCCCGACGCAGTCGCTCGATAGCACTGCCAAACCCTCAGCTGACCAGCAAGCGTCTACTCCAGTCTCACCGGTAATTATTAGTTTGACCAACGTAGACGACCCCGACAGCAGGGAACGCCCACTACTAGCGGTCAAACCCCAGCAGAAGTCCCTGGTGGAGCAGCGCAGAGGAAGCATAGCTGGTGCCATGTCGACCACGCAGACCTCTGGTTCTAACAGGTCACCTCCAGACGATCACTTGTCGGCATCTAAGCTGGCCAACATTCCGCGAATAGGCCGCCGTAGTCCAAACGAATCCCGCCCTACTGCGCTCGCTTCCAATAACCAACCGTCGAATTCATCGTCTCAGATGCTCAGTCCACCTCCACTCATCGTCCCAAGCCAGCAACCCGTTCCCCACGGTTCTTCGCAAGTTGCAGCGGAGCCATCGTCGAAACCACACAAGAGCCCGATTGTCCATTCTTTGCCACCCCCTCCCATAAGCTTTACGACACGTCGTGCCGCACAATCCGGGGGTCGTAAAAAGAAGCCAGCAGATATATTGATCAGCCCACGCGGCACGGGTCCGTCTGATCCACTTGCTCCCGGCATTCAGAGCGCTCCTCCTGTAGCCGACCGCTTCCCAATGGCGATCCCGCGTCTACCGTTTGCGTTGAATAGCACCACTCAGACCACTCGCCGGACTGCCGTCAATGTCCCCCCCACCCCCACCCGCTTCGCACTACGTGATGCTGCAAATTCTTCCTTGGGTTCGTGCGCGCGAACCGGAGCGCCTTCTTTGTCACCTCCCAATCCATCTGTCCCTATTGCCAGCAGCTTGGTTCCACCCACGCCCAGCGTGTTACATCATCCAGGGTATTCGGGGGACAAGTCCGCGTTCTTGGCCCCCTTTGAAGCATTTTACGAGGCTCTGAATGGTTCAAAGCAGCTCAAGACCAGGCTGGCAGATCAGCTACAGAAGTCGAATGCGCTCATGCAGTCCCTGAAGCAGCAGCAGGAGAAGATGGATGCTGTCGTGGAGGATTTGGTGGAGAAGCGGACGCGTGCAATGCGGGAGGAGATCGCAACCCTGCGTCGGCGCATCGATTCTCTTGAAGAATCCGCCCAAACAGGCCGTGGAGAGGGCTCGGCAAGGGGACCGCAGAATGCTGGCTCTGCGTACTCGCACAGTTCGATGCCCTTGCAGAATGGGGTTTCCGGGTCGGAGTCTTCATCAACATACCGATTTCCTGGACCAGATCAACGTCGATCAGAATTCACGCGAGGAGTTCCCTCCGCTGAAAAGTCTCAAGATAAGGAACCTCAGCGTTCGCCCCCTCTGGTGGAAGCGTCCCGCCGCATTTCGATTTCTGGCGTTCGCCCAGAGTCAACGAGACTGGTGGCTGTGGAGGGTGGGCAATTCCAAGGTTCGTTCGGTCCCTCTCACGGTCGTGTCGGACCCGTGCCGCCAGGCTCGTCAAAGGGCACCCCACCATTGCGACCCCAAGCCGTCCCTGAGCGCTCCACAGGCGCGCGCCAAACAGATCAGCGCACGGTTGCCAGACTTCCATTCCCAGCGACTGCAAACACGGACGGAAGATCGTCGTCCAGAACAGGCGATAGTCGCAAAAATACTATCGCTGCCGATGAGCGCTAGTATCCTTGGTTTCATGTTTCTAACCTTCGCTGATCTCCTTGTTGTTCGTTTCGTTGGATTGAATGCACTGATCTGGGCATTTTCCTTGCGTTTGAATCTCGGACTATGTATCTCTGATTTATAGTTCCTTTCTTGTGCTTTCGATTTCTCTTGCACATCTCGTTATTCGTTGTTCTTTGCTCATGTCCCAGACACCTAGGATCAGTCCCCTCACAGTGACACACCGCGTTCCGTTCCCTTGCTGTACTTATAAAATGATGTATGATATACATTCAAAGTACATCCTTACGCCCTCCAGTTACTATCGTGGTGATGTCGGAGCAGGTTTACCACAATGAGTTAGAGCTGTGATCAAGGGGCTCCAACGGTTGGCACTGCAATGTGACCATACGGTGTGAGGCGATGTTAGTTACGGCTTCTACTTGTGCATTTCTTAACGGTACAATGCGATCGATCATTTACAGCCCCCTTTCAGCGGACTGTCGATCATTTCAGTTGATGAGGCTTGACAACGTCACTGCCGCTGCCCGTTTGAGTGCCAGTGTCGGTGGGTCCAAGGGCGGAGCTCCATGAAGCGAGAGACGAGGATTTCCACACTGCTGCTGCGGTTGAGACGGCCGTGTTCTGCCAGCGCAGTGCGTGAACGTGGTAACGGTGTGCAGGATGTCGATTGGCATCGATGAGTACTTCCGAGGAGCAGAAGCATTTTGGGTTCTAGAACAACGCAGCAGTGTCTGAGAAGAACTTCAAGGAGGGAGTTCATCAATGACATTTCGCTGAGCAGCAGGCGAAGACCGGGTTCGTTGCTTCGTTGACTTGCTGGCTCCACTCACCTCGAGTGTCCGCTGGCTGTCACGTCCACCCGATCAATCATCAACAGGATAGATGATGCTCATGCTCGACAGTGCCAGCCGGAAATTACAACTGCCTCATCGCAGTGGCATCGTGGGAAGGAGATGACTAATTTGGGACACGGACATACTTTGGGTTTTCTCCAATCTGCAACGTTGCGCCATGTTCAGACCACCACGGTTGTCCTTCCATCTGTCGCGTTGTCGAGCGTACGCGACACGCAGACCAGAAAAGCCGCCTGCACGCTTTCCGGATCCGCTGCAGAACAACCCAAATGCCACGGTCACCACGCTGGAGGACAGTAACCTCACATTTATTCACCGCCCACCTCCGAGCGTACCGACGCCGTATTCGACTACACTAGACCCTGGTTCGCCGCTGCTAAAGCCCCCAACCAGCCCGACTGAGGGGCGCACACCGCCGTTACTGCACCCATCGAGCTACAAGCCGGAGCCAGCGCGCGTGTCACGGGAAGTCATTGAGAAAATAAGGGAGCTGAGGGCGTCAGATCCCCGGACGTACAGTCGCATCAAGCTGGCAAAGATGTTCGACTGCACTCCACATTTCATATCCAAGATAGCGGCTCTACCACGGGCGCAGCGCAGGCAGTTGGGGCGAGAAATGGAGGTGCAGCATGAGGCAGTACGAGAGCGGTGGGGAGAGAAAAAGGCCACCGTCGCTGCGATTAGGAAGAAGCGGCGTGAGTTTTGGTAGAGGGCGCGCACAAGGTTCCGCGGATAGAACATTTATTTCGAGGTGCATGTCCTGATAGCATCACACGGCGAAAATGGCTGACCCTGGCATGCAGGATGGATCGTGTCTCCCCGGAACCAGCCCGTAGTGTTTGGGTTATAACTTTAATTTGTGCTTTTCTTTTTGCATATGACTTTTTGTGTCAACCCGGTTTGATCGTTGCATAGTCGCGTGATCTCCGTTCCGCTCCGAGCGCCCCCACGTGATTTACAGAGCCGTGCCGGGTGCGCATTTCCTAAAAGAGGTGTCGAAGGGGGTCTTTTGATTCGTCGTGCTGTCCCGAAAAGGCAGCCACGGAACGAACGCCCTTCTTTTTTTGGCACCATGTCCCGGTTTTCTCGACGCCCCTGAAACATATTATGCTCACCCCCCTGCATTTTTGCCGCAAGAATGGGGGACTTTTTATGTCTCATGCGGCTGAGTCTCTCGAAGCTTGCTCTCGCCCTCCCCCACCGACTGCTCGCCATGGCCATCGCTCGATTCCCCCCTCACTTCACCACCGCTGACCACCGCGACCGCTGCCTCGAACAGCTGCGCTCCAAATGTGCTCCCCTCGAAAAGTACATCTACCTCAATGGTCTCAAAGGTCGTGACTCGAACCTATTTTATGACCTTTTACTCGAGAACATGAAGGTACACCTTACCAGTCTCCATCGAGTCAAAATGACCCATTTGCCATCCAGGAAATGGTCCCCATCCTGTACACGCCAACTGTAAGCCTCTTTCCTCGCCGCCTCGTCCTGTCGTCTTGACAGGAGAACAAGGTCGGCGACGCATGCGTCAACTACTCCCACATTTGGAGGAGACCCGAAGGTTTGTATGTCTCGATCGAGGACAAGGGGCGCATCCGCAATGTCCTCTCCACGTGGTCCAATATTCCTGATAGTCGCATTGCCGTCGTCACTGATGGTAAGCGCTCGCCGCGCCTTCCGTGCAGATCATTACCACTTATCATCTCTTGGCACGAAGGTTCGCGCATTCTTGGTCTTGGTGACCTTGGCGCAAACGGACTCCCCATCAGCATCGGAAAACTGTATACCCCTTCATCGTCTCGTCCATTCCACCACTAACAGTGTCTCAGAGACCTCTATATTGCAGGTGCAGGCATTAAACCCTCATCTACTGTATGTCGTATTGTCACTGCCCAGTATGGTGTCTCACTGTCGTCCGTCTAGGTCCCTATATGCTTGGATCTCGGCACAAATACCCAAAGATACCTTGATGACCCTCTCTATATTGGCATCCGTAACAGGAGGCCAAGCCCAGAACAGGTTCGTCCAATCGCCTTGTCCCACTGTGTCCCACTCCAACGCTTTTGTCAGATGGACGAGTTCATGGACGAGTTCGTTGAAGCAATGAAAGAAGTTTTCCCAAACCTGCTTGTTCAGTTCGAGGATTTCTCTACGGACAATGCATTCAGATATCTCGACAGATACCGGGATACTTACCGCGTATTCAACGATGATGTAGGTTCCTTACTGTTCAACCCCTATTCGGACTTATCCCCGTATAGATCCAAGGAACTGGTTCCGTCATCTTGTCTGGCTTCATCAATGCCGCCAATCTCTCGTCTGCCGCCTCAGAGAAACCACTGGCAGACCATAGAATTCTCTTCTTTGGGGCCGGTTCTGCTGGCATTGGTGTAGCAAAGCAACTCCTGTCTTTCTTCACCATGCAGGGCTTAAGTCCAGAAGAGGCTAAATCTCGGATTTGGGTGAGCGGTCCCTGTTCGGCCTCCCCCTGAATGAGGTTTCTCAACTGTTGGTATCAGACTGTTGATTCCAAAGGCCTGATCACCGCAGATCGAAAAGGTCTGCAAGAGCACAAGAAATGCATGTGTTTCTGCTGCCGTTTCAGAAGTAGCATTAACATATAACCCTCAGTCTTTGCACGCACGGATTATGAGGGCCCCGCATTGACCAACTTGGTAGACATCATCAATTATGTCAAGCCTACCGCTCTTCTCGGTCTCAGCACATTGAAGGTCAGCATGTCCACCACACTGTCTAGTTGTCAGCTCATTCTGTTGCAGAATGCCTTCACGGAAAAGGTCGTGAAGGCTATGGCAGACATCAACGAACGCCCCATCATCTTCCCCCTCTCGAACCCCGTTCATCTCAGCGAGGTTGATTACCACGACGCCATCGAATGGTCAGTACTCCTGTTCAAACACCCATTGTTTATCCACGTTTACACTGTCCCACAGGACTGATGGCAAAGTCATCTTTGCTTCAGGAAGCCCCTACTTCCCTGTGACATACAAAGACGTCACCTACGAGCCTGGACAAGGTAACAACATGTACATCTTCCCGGGTCTTGGTCTCGGTGCAATTCTCTCCAAGGCGTGCCACGTTTCAGATGCAATGGTCGAACAGGCATCGATCGCCCTTGCATCATCCTTAACTGAGGAAGAAAAGGCCGCACAACTTGTCTACCCGCGTCTCACACGCATTCGAGACATCAGTGCGCAGGTCGCGTTCGCCGTCATCAGGCAGGCACAGCGGGAGGTGAGTATCAGTGGTGGAAGGTATAGGATACGACTGACGCGGTATGCATATAGGATCTAGACATGAATGGCTACCTTCGCACGCTTCCAGACAGTACGCTGTTGGCCCTCGTGCGCGACAAGATGTGGCAGCCGCCTGCCGTGTCCATCCCACGGCTGTGAGTGCAGAACATCGTGTTCATATTTAGCGGGCGGATGTATGTTGTCTATATGCTTTCTTCTTACTGTATTACATAGATATTGAAAATGTATGCAGACATTCCATGTATTCCACCTTCAGGTGTCTGTTTGTTGCATATTTACCCTTGTTACTAGGATCACAAGTGCTTAGATACTTCAGATCTCGACGTTCTAGTAGAATGCATTTCGGTGTGTGGATCACAGATTGATGGCCCATCAACGTTTCGACTCTGCACCGAAGGAATGCACAGCGGAGCGGATCACACTGCGGTCTGTGCATGTGATTGATGTATTGATCCCTTCCTTCGGCGGTGACACGTCCAATTTTACAAGGACGCAGTGTAAGTACCCGGTGTTCGACATCAAAATCACAAAACTGTAATTTGTGGAACGGCGTTCCTTGACCTAAGCTGTGAACAGAAAAGGAGATTCTTGCTGTGTTGGCTGCAACTCATGCATCTATTTCAGGATCAAGTGTAGGAAGAACAACAGTATCCCCAGCCCCGTAGTTATTCTTCCAAATCGCGATCGTAAACCGATGATTCACGCCTTTGAGCGCAGGAACACACGCAGCGCCGCCACACCCGCCCGTCTTCGGCATGGCGTACATGTAGAAAACCTTTTTCACCCTTGAATGTAGCAGTGCCATCGTGCACATGATACACGGCTCGTGCGTAGTGAAGAGTGTGAGGCCCGTCAACAGGTACTGTGAGCCGCTTTGATTTTGAGATGCATCTCCTCGGATGGGAGTTGGCTGGGCTGCTCGGAAATCGGCGACTTTGCGGATGGCATTGAGTGCCGCATGTCGGAGAGGATGGCGGGTGGATGTGCGGGTATCATATGCCACGAAAGATTGGGGAAGGTCATCCTCATTGGCGTATGGACTGGGTACAAAGGCAACGATGGGAAGCTATGTAGGTGGTTAAAATATCCCCTCCCCTGTAAGAGATTAGGAATCGAGGACTCACTTCGCCACTTGTTGCTGCTTTGTGACATTCCTGTTTGAGGAAGTCAATGGCATTGCATGCCCATTTTAGCTTTCCTCGAGTCCATTTCTCCGGCTCCCATTTCCTCCGAGGTGTAAAAACGGTAGGCCAATAGGTATTTTTGAGGTGCAGGGACGTGTGTGTCAGTGCTGGATTACATGGAACAGGAACCTGATACGGAGCACCGAGAGCGGTGTCACCAGGGAGGGTAGGAGGGTGCGGCGATGTACACAGGAGAAGAGTAGATGTCGACCCTTGTCTTCGGATACGTTTGAGGTGCGAGAGCGCATCTGTTTCTAGACCTGAGCGTTTGAGCCATCTGCGAGTAGGTGTCGTCGCATTAAAGGAGTTCGAGTAAACGACACACTTGCCTTAGCATGGTTGCGATGTGCTTATAGTCAAGGATATCTACGACCCATGCCTGCACTACGAAAGAATGAGGCCAATCGAATGACTGTGGATGTGGACGATAGACACACCGAGTTCTATGTCGCTAATTTGTTCCTCATCCTTGTCGAGAGACAGCTTTTTCCAAGTAAAGGGGAGATTATCTTCATCGATTGCATCGTCATCATCCATGTTTCCCGCCAAAGTCATAGGGAAGTCCTGGTCCGGGAGACTTGCCTGGATGCTTGCAAGGGTGCCCCACTCATCGAGTTCCTGACTGGATCCAGTAAGGACGGATGTAGATCCACTCTCGTTCGGCACGTCTATCGGATTGAACCAAAGATTATGGCCATAGAATATGCAAAGTTCTTCGTCTGGATCAATTGTGCACGTAGAGGTATAAGCAATACAATCTCGGGTTGTGTCGATAGAGTACGACACGTTTGGATACTCGGAATGGTTGAACAACGAGCCTTGATCACCCTAGCGTGAGGCTGATTCGTCCAAGCGACAGGGGAAGAACAAAGGCGACGCACCTAGCCCTAAGGCGAGTGCCATACGGCCATCGCGCCAGTTGAAGGTGTAGTGGTCGAGAAGGGTGTGTTTCCCGTGCGCATTATACTCGTCCTTTGCGAAAAGAAGGACAGGGCTGATCTCGATGATTGTCTGCGCTGGTATCGCGCGTGAAGCTGGAGTCTGGTGAACGATCGTCGCACAGAGAGTAAAGTTGGCCGCACCGAAGACTCCCCGACCTTTTCCTCTGACCTGTCTGACATGGCACTGTTGGGGATTCAGGATGTGCTCGTCGGTCTCGTTGGCTGTGGCTGGACAACCCGCCATGGCCACGTGTGACTCCCTGCAATGTCACCAGCACTTGCATCGCGACCTCTGCCCAATGTGCTCCTCGTATCTCTGATACCCATCGCGTCATGGTTCGTGATTAGACCGCTGCTCGACCCACCCCCACCGCTGCCCGCGTTGCTCTCCTCAGTGGGGTTCTCGATCTTCGCGTTCCTCGCTGCACTCTATCTCATACCCGCCCTCGGCCCGTCCTTCGTTAATAAAGGCCTCAAGGGAAGGGACTTGCTGAAGGTCTATTCCGACCCAATGTGAGTTTGAAGGTTGAACGCTAGTCCGGCCCCCCGCTCATCCCCACACCTTCAGACCAGAAAGCCAGGGGCTTGTTTGCGCCGCGATTTACATACTACTCTTAATTATCTTCATCCCATTCCCATTCTCCAACTCCATAGCCAACCTGCCTAGGCAGGAGACTCCTCTGGAGGGCCTCCTGGGTGCGGCATCATTGCATCATGAGGCAAGCACCGAACATTCATCATGCTTACTGTGGGCTTACTTATGGCAATAGCTATCTGTGTATTTGTCCTCCTTGCTGTCGTTGTTGATGGCAACGCTTCTTGGATTCCTCGATGACCTCTTTGATATCCGTTGGAGGCACAAGTTGCCAATACCTCTCATTGCTGCTATTCCTCTCCTGATGGTTTATTATGCCGAAGGAGGGAACACCCACGTGGTCGTTCCGATCCCGCTCAGACCACTTCTCGGAGTTCTGGTTAATCTGGGTATGTCTTTGTGTTCGTCAGCGCGATGCAACTGATAGCGCCATCAGGCCCGTTGTACTACCTATACATGGCGCTTCTATCGACTTTCACTACCAACAGCATTAATATTCTCGCTGGAATCAACGGCTCAGAAGTCAGCCAAGCATTGATCATTGGCGTCTCCGTCATCCTGAATGACCTGTTATATCTCCCATGGCCTATGGATTTCCGCATACCGCTTCACCTGCTTGGCAGCCAAGCTGAGGTAGAATTAGGGGGGCCCTGGCGCGCAGGAATGGCATACGGCAGCAGTGAACTTGTCTCCCGACACCTTTTCAGTCTGTACTTTATGCTTCCATTAGTGGGCGTGTGTCTGGGCTTCTTGTACCATAATTGGTCAGTGAGTTCCGGTTTCTTCTTCTCCGGAATTAACTGTATCCAGGTATCCCGCTCGTGCCTTTCCGGGAGATACACTTTGCTATGTCACTGGGATGGCTTTCTCCGTCGTTGGCATACAGGGTCACTTTTCCAAAACATTGCTCCTGTTCTTCATGCCGCAGATTTTCAATTTTGTTCTCTCGTGCCCGCAAATATTTGGTTTCGTCCCGTGCCCACGGCACCGGGTACCAAGGTCTGCCGGAGTGCTCGTGCATCATGCCTATTTTTGATGCCTTCTAACTAGGTTTGATGCTGATACTAATCTCCTTCACCCTTCGACAGCACGATTTCCACAACCGCCGCCAAGACTCACAGTTCTTATTCTGCGAATTTTTTCCGCACTTGGCCTTACAGAGTTGAAGTTCCATCCTACCAGTAGGACGATCGTCGAAGCGACCAACTTCACGATCTTGAATTTCCTTCTTATCCACTTCGGGCCGATGAATGAAAAGCGACTTGTCCAGACGCTCATGTCTGTCCAGGTGTGTCACGTTGATAATATGGTTTGGCAGTGACTTTATACCAGAACTAGGTTGCTGGCAGCGTGTTAGCATTTGCTGTGCGATACGGTTTGGCAGGTCTGTTGTACGACGGCGATCGACGATGAGTGTGGCCTTGAGAACCGGTCCACGGGGAGTGCACTCCTCCGATATTGGACCTGGCAGGTGATTCCCAGATCCATTATTGTAAAGCCGTCCAGAGTTGCTACTCCGCACAAACTCCTGTGACATGGGGCTAGAGTATCGCAGATAGTGACTTTCATGCAGTAATCGGTTATAAAGCGTATTCACAAGCCTGTAACTGAACATTTGGAAACGCTGTTGTGGTAAAACAAAAAAACAGGTGCTTGTGAAGAAAATCATGTGGAAGTATTCATGTCCGATCTCAAGAGAGTTCTGAAACTCTTTTCCCTTGCAACTCTGGCTCTTTTCTTGTATTACTATCGCCATGTCCAGCAGTGAACGTGCAGCTTTCCAAGTTGAAGTGGCCAGTGTAGAAGAGTGGTTCAAGGTAAAACCCCTGTCTGCGCCGATCCCGATAGCCGACCAGATGTATCCTACAGAGCCCTCGTTTCGCAAGGTTAACGCGGCCATACACCGCTGCGCAGGTTGTTGCAAAGAGGGGAACTATCCCCATTAAATACGCTTCGGACGTACAGGGAAAGAAGTTGTTCGCTCTTCTCTCACAGCATGCAAAGAATGGCACACCCTCACATACCTATGGAGCGTGAGCAGTAACGTCTTTCTCAGCTTGTGCATGTCGCTGAAAAGTATGCAGGCTAGACCCCATCCAGGTGACGCAAATGGCAAAATACTTGGAGACTGTTTATGTATCTGGGTGGCAGTCATCGTCTACTGCTTCTAGTACAAACGAGCCTGGACCTGATCTGGCTGGTGGGTTCAAAGCAGGTTTTGATGAACACTATCCATTTTAAATGGCACACGCAGATTACCCATCCAACACTGTACCAAACAAGGTTGAGCACCTGTTCATGGCACAGTTGTTCCACGATCGAAAGCAACGCGAAGCGCGCGCTAACATGTCTGAGGCTGAGCTAGCGTCAACGCCATACACCGATTACCTGCGTCCAATTATCGCTGACGCAGACACTGGACATGGTGGTCTTACCGCCGTCATGAAGCTCGCCAAGATGTTCGTTGAGAAGGGAGCTGCGGGCATCCACATTGAGGACCAGGCACCCGGGACCAAGAAGTGCGGCCACATGGCTGGAAAGGTGCTCGTGCCCATCTCAGAGCACATCAACAGACTCGTAGCCATCCGCTTGCAATTCGATATCATGGGCGTTGACAACCTCGTCATCGCACGGACAGATTCTGAGGCCGCCACATTGATCACGTCCAACATTGATGACCGGGACCACCCTTTTATCCTTGGTTCCACTAACCCCTCTCTCCCGCCTCTGGCCACAGTCATGACGGATGCCGAGAAGACTGGAAAGTCCGGAGACGAGCTTCAAGCTATCGAGGACGCCTGGATCACTTCTGCGAATCTCCAGCTCTTCTCGCAAGCGTTGGCCAGTGCCCTAAGCAATCAGGGAGTTCCTAAAGCCACCATCGACAGATTTGTCGCACGGGTTGCGCGTACATCGTATCCCGAAGCTGTGTCCATTTCCCAGAAGGAATTCGGGCTCAGGAACGCTCCCCACTGGGACTGGGACGCCCCGAGAACACGTGAGGGGTACTACCGGTATCAGGGTGGCACCCAGTGCGCTATCGTTCGCGCAATTGAGTATGCTCCGTACGCAGATGCACTATGGATGGAAACCAAGAAGCCCATCCTGGCACAAGCGCACGAGTTTGCTCATGGTGTCCATGCAGTGCGACCCGGACACTGGTTGGCTTACAACTTGAGCCCGTCCTTCAACTGGGAGGCAGCAGGCCTTAATACAAAGGATATGAAAGACTACATCTGGGAACTCGGCAAGCTCGGTTTCTGCTGGCAATTCATCACGGTCAGTCCATTATTTTAAGTTGACAAGACAATGGATACTCATATGTTCTCCGAAGCTTGGGGGCCTTCATTCGAATGCCTACATCAGCGACCTCTTTGCACGCGCCTTCGCAACGGAAGGAATGAAGGCTTACGTGGAGTTAATCCAAAAGAAGGAGAGGGAAATTGGATGTGATGTCCTCACGCACCAAAAGGTAGATATGCTCCACTTGCAAGCTGTAGCTCTGTTTCTAACAACCTGCAAAGTGGAGTGGCGCGGACTACGTCGACAGCCTGATTAAAACTGTTACGGGTGGAGTCTCCTCAACAGCGGCTATGGGAAAGGGTGTTACTGAGGACCAGTTTAAGCCAAAGCTGTGAAATGTTCTGTGAAATGCATGTACATATGACAAACCATAGTTTCCTGTATGCATGATGTAGCCGGTTGCAGATACAGATACAATCATTTTGGTTGGTCGGTTGAACTGCAATAATACAATCCCCTACCGTCTTACAACGAGTCTGAGCTCCAAAGACAGAGCGTATGGTATTATATATCATGAGCTGGCAAATACTCCTTTACTTGCAGTCAGTTCGGCTCCAAGCTTGTATCCCATCACCTGAAGGACATGTCAAGGCACTATCACACTCCAAAAGTGCTGTCCACGCACCTTGTCCCAGTCCATCTTTTGACGCGTGAGCGGGAGGGCACGCCTAAGACCTTTAAACGCCTTCTCGCTCATCTCGTGGTATGCATCATTGAACGAAGTTTGCAGTCTACTTTCCTCGGCTTCTATTAAGGCAAAGATCTTTGAAGCAGTCGAGCTATGCACAGCGCTCGCAACCGCAGCGGGTATCGATATTGTCAGATCGTGCGATGTCTCGAGTTGAACCTACATCAATCAGTCGACGTCCACGAGGAGATCAAGCTGTCCTCACATTTCCTTGTTCGTAGTAATGGATGTTCACAAGTACCCTTCCTTGGATTGTCCTGTTGTCAAAATCGACGTCGTACTGCGACCGCCACCTGCCTGACCTGCGCCGCAGTTACCAGACAGATCGACATAAAAGGGAAGTTAAACCACGCACCAGTAGTTGGATGGGTTATATTTGTTAGCGACGATTTGGGCAGTGAACTGGTTGGATGACTGTGCGGGGAATATAGCGACTACCCCACTGTGATAATGTCCCGCTAGGTACGAGATGGCGCACGAGTCGAGAGCGGCTCTGATCCATGATACTCGGCGAATTGTCCGCAACGCTGGGTAGCCATTGCTTACCGTAGTGGCTCCGCTTCTGGATTTAGTTCCTCTGGTCTTGAGTCAGATGCTTCCTACAAGTGAGTGATTCAGCACTTTCACTGTGATGGCGCGATCGAAGGCACAAACCAAGCGGAGGTGGTCAAACCTGAAAGAAGTCTTTGAACGGGGGTCGAGGAACCTTTCTTCCTCGTCCTGGGCGCAGGATATTCGCGCAAGATCGCTCACAATTGACTACCATGAAGATTTGAATTTCAGAAATATATAAGACCAGACCAGTCGAAAGCATACCTGATGGGATGCGCCCGGGACATCGACCGTGATAAACTGCGACAAGTTGTAGTCTCGGAGAGCAGGGAGGATGCCCTGTTCCAGGCTTTCGTCGTCGTTGACTACGACACGGACATCTGCAGCCATAGATATCAAGTTAAGATTCTTAACACAAGGATGTATTATGGCTTCGCACCATTGAGAACGTCATTGATCTCCCCAGGAGGCGACTGCAATATGAAGCTGGATGCGACTTGGACGCGTTCATCGACTTGACTCATCGCAGTTGTTCTTCGTGTTTGTTTGAGATCAGCTTGTTCTGGATATTATATCAACCCTAACCCAAGTTCCCAACGACATATGGGTCCTTCAGCCTGTCATCGCTGTTCCAAGTCTCACCATTCACCACACGCGTTTCTGTTAACCTGTTGCAACTGTAGGAGAACATGGCACCACAGTAAGTGCTCGAAGTACAAGATCGTGGATTAGATCGCCATATCAGTGCGGTGGACAGGATGTCATATCCCTCCCGTCGGGGATGAAGAACTTATCCACCGTATTCGAGCCACCACCGCCGGAAACAAAGCAGAAGATCTGAGTACATGGGTCTGCAAACGATGCAAGGAGCGAGATGGGCAAAGGAGCAACAGTGGAATACCTGCGAGTACCACGTCAAGCAGGGGAAACAGTGTAGCAACATCCACCACGGCCACTTCATCGAGATATGCAGCAACCCCGGAACACCCCGATGACAAGACTCTGGTATGTGTCACTCTCGAGGCCGAACTTTCTGCTGAACTCCTGTAGGATGTGAAACGGACACTGCCAGTTCCAGCATTCATACCCCAAAAAGCACCCACTCAGGTAGTACCTCCGCCAACAGTTCCACGAGAACCTGGAAATACGTCTTCACAAGAACGAGGATCGACGAAAATACTGGCAATGTGTCCGTTACCTACGATATCCACTCGTGTTGACGAGGGGAATAGTGGTGATGATGGCGGCGATGACGACGACGACGACGACGACATATACGGACCTCCCGTTGAACGTCGGATCATCCGTCTCTTACCCTCGCTAGCTGAGGAGTTGCGAGAAGAAACCCCGGTGCAACGGGATGCGATACATCCGAGAAATCAGGTTAGCTTCATGATATCATCCTCATCTACATCCACGAACTGGTCCGGCAGACACGCGCTGCGTCAATGGTATCTACTTGCCACCAAAGGAAGAGACAGAAGATCAACGCAAGGAAGCTTGACGGACGTGTGATGGACAGCCGCCAGCCATTTTATTTCTTTGTAGACAACTGGTTGCAGGAGCATAAAATACCGTCTCTGTAGTTTACTTCCTGCATGGATCTATGCAAGCTCACTGTTCCTCAACTCAAGGCATTATGCAGAGAACGACGTATCGTCGGATACTCCAAGCTGGGGAAGGCGGCACTCATCCAGAAGCTTAATGACGCTGCCAGCTCTGAAATATCGCCGAAAGCCTCGACGAGTGGCCATGGGCAGGGTGCACTACACTCACCGCCCGCACCAAATACAACGACGCATTCACTGCAGTCATCGTCCGTGACGAATCCAGAATCGTGCAGCACACCAAGGACACCCGACCTTGCCTTGTCGACTCCCAAGAGTGTCCCCCATCATTTATCTCAGTCCTCGAATGCCGCAGTGGGCCCAGCCCGAAAACCAGCCGAGCATCCCATTCCGAACAAACGATCAGCGCATATAGAGACCCCACCTCCCCGGAAACGCGTCAAGACTATTGCAACTACTGCACCTGCGCAACTCGACCTGCCCGGCGCACACAGCGACAGCCACTCAAGTTTCTCTAAGCACCGTGTCCCGCCTACGCCAATTCCTACTAGTATCGATGTATTTAAAACCCCTGCCGTTCCCCAGGGGCGATTGTTCACAGTCAACCCAGAATTACAAGGAAGTCTTCCGGCACAAAAGAATGCATCTCAGCGTTTTAAGCCTTTGACACTTTCAAGCCCCCGGACTAAAAATTCTTGTCAGCCAGGGCGCTGGTGGGAGGCCACAGCAACGAATTCTTTAGCTGCCCTCGGCTCTTCGCCTGGAATGGCTTTTCATTCTTCGCCTTCCATCGCTCCTTCCCCGAGCTTCGCGAACATATCATTACCACCTAGCATCTCGGACAGAAGGAAGGTGCAGAGATGGGCGGTCATCCTCTCCGGGCTAGATGATTCCGGGAGGCGTGCCTGCTGCCTTGTCTCCAGGGCCATCCGATATGCGGGTAGGAGAACAGAGTTTGAACTGCATATTACTTGATTGCATTGTGATACAACCATCTACAGTTTACCTTTCTGCAGTCCACATACTCGAAATGAAGCATCATGGTCGCCGATTGGATAGGGTATTCCAGCAGTACTCAAAGCACATGACAAATTTGTGGCCATACCTTCGATTCCGTGACTGCGAAGTACTTGAGAGGGGCCAAGCGTTCAGCCAGTCTTTCCTTGGCAAATACATATCATTTGATCCTCTCTCCGAACATCTTTGGGGCGGTCCAGATAGCGATCGTCAAGTGGAAATTGCTCTACGGTGGCTCGAATCCCTTGGTACTCCGCAATGTGTTCAATGCTAATCTGTTATCAGATTTGTCCTCACTCGGATGTGGTTTGCAGTTTCTGTAGGTGCATATGGACACGATGCTTTAGTTTGGAAGGCTAGCCGCGTTGTCGACGCTCAGGAGGTTGTGAGGGGCGAAATTTGGAAAGTCAGTACACAGCGTAAGAGAATCACGGAGGCCTTCTACGTGCTTGAAGCCACCTGTGAAGTCATCGGACACCCACCATCCACCGCATATTCCGAGGAGGTTGACCGAGGTACTCTTCGTGCTGATTGGTCTGCATATATTTCTAGCAAGCTATCGAGTGGATCTTCCGCTGAGCCAACGAAAACCTGCCTGTTAGATTACATCCGTTGGTCAGACACCGAGGACTACGAGCGGGGCATTAGCAAACTATGGTTAAATCGAATTTCGAAGGATGGCAATTTGGGTCATGCAACGAGGAGTGTCGCAGAAAGGTACATTTTCGCCAGCGTAGTGGCGAACGGGTAATGATACACACACTCCTCGAAATCGGTCGCTGACGTTCCCTCAGCATCAGCGGTCATTGGATGTCAGCGCACACGATGGCTCAGGACTTTGCAGGACTGCCGAGCAACGTCAATGCCGTCATCTCGAGATCTAAAGCCCAATCGATCAGCATGTATCTTCCGTCGTGCGTCTGGGTGATTTTTTGGCTCCCATTGAGTCCTGTGCTATTAACATTCCATACAGTCACCACCACGTAGAGAGCGTCCACTTTACGGGTCAGAAGAACGAGAAGCTTCACTCTGCTCTCGCAGTGGTGCAAACACCTTCGAGAGAATACTATGTCTTGAAGGACAATGGAATGCTGGTCGGATGCGAAGAGGAAGGGGTCGCGCACGTATGGATGCAGATTCTTCAGTGTGATCACCAAGGGCGGCCATCGTAGTCATCGCTACGACTGGTTGTGTTGACCAGTCTGGTTACAATATAACATACCCAACCTATTGACTCCAGGTGCTTTCCAGGTACACGTATCCCCTGCCTGTGTACATAGGTACCTGGAAAGTACTTGGAATCATTTACCAGCACCGATCCAAAAAGGTTTTTGCTCTTGGGATAGAACTTACAACGGACCGTACAGTTTCGTCTCCCGTCTCATTGTTCCAGGAATCGGCGAGTTGTCGTTCCCTCCGAAGAATGTGAGCGCAATATTTTGCTTCATGCACGCTGGTCAAGTTGTGAATGGCTCTGCCGCATCACGGGGAACAGCTCTTGAGAGTCGCAAGCAAGGAATGCAACGCATTTGAAACCAAGATATCCCGCGATAGCTTTGTTTTGCTGCCTTATTCACGGATACTAGGGTATCAAACCTGGCTGTACGAATGGATCGCATGTGGGTATTGCTCATTAGTGGATTCCGTTTGTGGTGCTTCCACTGACGCTCATACTATCCGTGTGTGTGTTGCATCTTGTCGTCCCCCATATCGTCTCACGAGGTCTCACAATTGATTCGTATTCTCCAGATCGTGACCACTCTACCCAGTTTGAAATAGTGGTCCAACAATACTATCCAGTAACGATGACTCCGAACCTGTCCAGCTCAGGTCAAGCAACTCAACACCCTCTAGCACTGCCTCTCTTGTTCGCTCCCGACCGCCTAACGTAACGCGAGGGGTCCACGCTACCAAGTGCGCACCTATGTGACCCACCGTGACACGTGCAATTGCCGGGCTGATCTCTCTGCTCTGCCTGTATGCGGAGAGGAATGACTTGAGTGTGCTTTTGGCGGATTCCGCGCGATGTGGGTGGAATATCGTGATGGTATGAAGCTCCGCGCAGAGCTGGCCCAAATCCAATCCCGGCAGGCCTGTCATCGCCAGTTCCCAATCTAATACATACAATCTATGCAGAGCCTCTATTGCACCATCCGCTCCTCGTTGCAGCGATACCATAATATTACCAGGCCAAAAGTCGTTATGGGTCATGACACCCGAAGCTGCCGAGGAATGGATCTCCTTTGTCCTGGTCTCGGCCAGCTTCGAGACGTTGGCCAACTTCTCCTCTGGGATCTCCAGGGAGGGGTCCAGGAGATGAGGAATCTTGTCTTCACCTGTCAGTGTGGGGACAAGTCGACCATATATCATGAATTCCAAGATCATCTTCCCAGCCTCATTATTTTCGAAGAGGCTTAGGTCGACGCCCGGGTGCTTGTTCCACTCATGTATATGGGCGAGGAACCGTCCAAGCTTGGCCCCAATCTCTTCAAGCAAAGGCCCCGGCAGGGTCTCGTCCATTAGTATGTCTGTCAAAGTACGTGCATCCGATCCGACATCTTCGATTATCATCACATGTGATTCCTCGTCGAAGAGCTGCAAAGCCGGAACTATCACCGTGTTGTCCGGCCTGCCAGGAATAGTGTTAGCCAGTTGGAGTGCTTCCGCTTCAAATCTCTGCTCAACTCCCATGTGAGTGTGACACTCGAGGTAAAGCCGGGATGAGTGGACAAATACCTGACGATCTGGGGAGAATGGCATCGGGATGGTGTCAGCTAATGCTGCGGCATACGGAGGTGCGTATTTCAGAATGAAGGTCGACATCCTATCAACGGGCACGCAGAGATGGATCCTGTACGTGAAGTTGGCATACCCCCCGTTCAGTAGATTGACTGTATGCGAAGCAAACGCCGTATTTCGCAGGTAGTTTTCGATGCCAGCTTCGGTGGCTAGCATGCCGTCGGCGGGAGTGCTAGACATGGGGACCAACTCGTTCGATGCCCTCAGGTTTGGGCACGGCTCACTCTCTGGATTTCCATATATATGTGCGGAGGGGCTCGTAGCCTAAGAGGCGTGGGATGCAAAGTCAAGGCGATAGATGGCAGCGAGGAGGGCCCCTGATTATTCCTCATTGGAACATGGTTGGACGTGCCAGCACCAAAACTGGTAAGTTTGTCCGGACGGGGGCGAGTTCCTGTGCGAACGAGTGACCTAGGTTAACCAGTGATGAGGCGGTAACCGCGTGGATTGCATACCAAGGACAATCGACCGCTGGGGAGAAAGCATATCGTGCCTGAACCAAGCCTTCGAATGTACTGGGAAAGTCTACGCGTCCTAGGCACAAGTGCTTCCTTTTTCTCCGCACCACGACTGGTCGACCCCTTGTAAATAGTTGCTGGTTTAAGTCAACTTTGAGTAGGCTGTATTTCTAAACGAGATAAGGTGCATGTAATTATACTTCCGCTCACTTCATATGAAAAAGGAAATAGTATGTGGAGTTATTCACGGATACATGGACTACAGGGAGACCGCTGTTGCCCAAGTCATACGCAATAGCAAAACAATCATCCAACCTGACTTGACAAGCGACCGATGACGAGATGGTTGCGCACTACACTACATTCCATGGCATTCGGCGCAGAGATAGACGTACAAACAACAGGTTTGTAGTAATGGATTTATGTTGCCAACTTCTGCGTTCCGTTCTATAGACGGGCTTAGATCGATTAATGACCTTGGCCGTCCTCTTCTCTGCCAAGTATAAATCCAGGGAAATGCAGAGACTACACCCGAATAGAAGTTGCTTCCTTCTTAGCTAGCGCATGTAGATCTTGTTCTGTCAAGCATAAACGTTGAGATAATCCTTTACCGTTGAACCGACGACTTACGCATGCCCCATACGTGCGATCGGAGGTCCAGGAATTCTGTATTGGGTGTGAGAATGATGACAAGAGATCAATTCAGAAGGGTACACGCACCAATATGAAGGCCGTCATACACTTTCTTCAATTCTGCACGTACTCGTGACAAATCATCTTTACTCGCAGAACTTTGTGCAAGTGCCTTCAGGTCTTTTTCTACGGCTTCTATACGACGCACATGTGCCGATACCTAATTGCCGGCGACTAAATGAATATGATGAAAAGTGAGCGGGTAATGTGAAGTGCCTTCTCTGTGCTGGCTTGTAGTTCCTCCACACTTGCTTGAAGAGCCGCAGAAGCTGCCTTGTACTCGTCTAATAGATGGTACGCTGCGAATGCAGAGGCCAGCGAAAAGCCGAAAAAGAAGCCCATAATTCTGCAAGAATAGACGATTAGATTGGTGCAAACACCTGTTTCAAGTAGCCTCGCACCCTCCACGAACGCCACCAATTGGTTTGCTAGGACTTGGGGCAGTCCCAAGGTTCGGAGATGTTGAGGAAATTGGAGTCTTTTCATATGAGTCTGCTGACGTTGAGAGGTATCGATAAACTGTCCTTTGGGATAGTTTGTGTGGCAGCGTAAGGCAGCGGAGCGCGGTGGTCATCTTGGACAAACCTCCAATGGACAAGCCTGAGGTGCCTCACCCGGCAAGCCCCATTGTATCGGTGGCTGTGCACTTGTACTTCTGAGACTCGAAGCGGCTACTAATCCGTGATATATTCTGGTGAAAGACATGTCTTCGAAACGCAAAGGGGATGAGCCTGGCGTGCTTACTGCTCGGGAACGGAAGAAGCTCAGGCTAGCCGATGCACGAATGATAACAGTCCAGCCAGTTGCGTCCGGAACCTCTGAAAGGCAGGGACACCAGCAAACGAACCATCCAAATCCAGTCGCTGGTCCTTCGAATGCCCTGAGTCTTAACTGTGCGTTCTCTTACTTTGCCACACCACCTGACCAAACTGATCAAACGTTAGCATTGCAAGGCTTGCCAGCTTCGATCGATGTTGAAAGATTCACAGAAGTACGGTCTATATTTACTTGGCGACCTGCATTATGACCTTCGTACCAGGCGCGAGCATATGAGATTAGTGCGATGCAAAAAGCCATCAAATCAGCTGGGTAAAAACAACTTAATGTCACGCGGCAAACTAACGTTGACACTGCACTATGTTAGGGAGAGCTCTACCCATCGTGCGTGGCAAACGCTTCCACGTCATCTCAGGCGTCGAGCTGCTAGCCATAACGTTCGGCGTGTTCCTCTGCGTGTTCGGGAGAAAGCGCGTGCAGAAGAAAGTATCTTCAAAGCTTCGCATCTCTGTAGTCGACTGATTCGTCCGCAGATGGATCCTGTGAAACGTAAAACTCACAAAACGCTCCCAAAGAGGGGGAAAGCCAAACAAATAACCCGTACGGAAGCATTGTTGAGGCGGCAGCGTAAGTCGAAACTCCGTTTACCCTTACTATCTTAATGCCACCGTACCAGGCGATAAGACCTGGCTAGAGACACATATCTGGCATGCCAAACGTGCAAAAATGGAAAATCTGTGGGGATATAGGCTGGTACGTTTCTCTTTGTGATCTTCGCTGATACTGTGGAACACGTCATTTAGGCTGTTACCCCGACGGAGAAGGCATTCCGACCGTCTCATCGTGCCTCCATACATGGCTCCATTCTTCATGATGCGTCCTATTATGCCACTATCGAGCTTAAGGGGCGAGAGGGTCTTCTCCAATCTGTGCTCGAAAGTTGTTGTGATCCCCAAAGCTCCGGTATCAAGCAGTGCGTTTTCATCTGACGTTTTGGCCGATAGCCATCTTATAATTGTTTGAGGTGTATGTCGGGGAGCCGTGCGTGTGACACGCATATATATGAACATGGGCGCTGGCCCCTCGGTCTAATAGGACCTATTACGATCATTTGGCAGTCGCCTTCACAGCTTTCTACGTCTGTAACCATTGAGGGAGCAACGACCGACTCTCAAAACAGCCGTAAGGGGAAAGGGAAACAGAACCCTGACAAAACAGAACCCACCGCAGACTTTTCGTGCCAACCGCGGGTCATATGGGTGCGCGTTCATCCCACTGTATTCGACGAAGTGTTCGAGGTATTGAAGACTTCTGCCTCACATGCATTGCAAGCGAGCAAAGAGAAAAACCCAGACTTGTCATCTCAGATTGAGATGGCCGATTTAAGAGGAAGTATCAATGCATTCGAAATCATGGGGCCCAAGTCTAGCCAGGTCATCAAAGGAGCTTTGTCTCCAGTCGGAAGGGAAGACAGAGCGGATTTTAACAAGGTCAGGCATCCTCAATGTGAAGTAGCCCTTTCTCGCGTGACACTACAATGCAGTTTTGGGCGTCACTTCCGGATTTGCAAACTGCGGGTAACATACCACGCAGAATGGTGATTGGTTTTAAAGTCCATGATCCCCGACTGAAGTATGTCAACTCATCAGCGTTTATTAATTAATTTCACAATGTTGTGGGTGTAGATTTCCTCCGAAGAACGCGAAGCCTTCTTTCCCTGACATGACCGATCCACCCGCTATTCCTTCAAGCAGCCTCATTTTCCCAAGTTCAGTCATAGCACAGACGGAGATCTGGGATGAAGGTCAGCGTGACATGTTAAAAAAGCCAAAATATAAGAAAAAGGATCTTGATGAGCGACGTTCGAAGGCATGTTCATTACAATCTCGACTTATATATTAACTCATTTTGGCGATACATCAGAACCTTGTACCTGGAACCAAGCTGAATCCCCTTCGACAAGATGACCGAATTCCAGTTATGCTCATACAGCGCTCCCTTGAAAGTTCACCAGCTTCATTTGACAGAGGCCAAGGCATCCATGGGTGGACACTGTTATTCCCTGCCGGATGGTCCATGGCTTTGCTATCTTCCCTTATATACACAGGAACTCGTTTTGCAGGACAACGCGAGCGTAGGAAACAGTGTTTCGAAGCTGGGGCTCCTGGATTCCCTATTGATTACCCCACTTCGCGTGCATGTGAGGTTGCTTCGGAACAGCGTGCTGAAACAGAGCGTGCAAGGTGGGAGCGGACACCACCAGCGAAGAGGCCAAGCTGGGAGAAACTTGGCACTAGGAGTCCGTGGCGTGCGGACTGGAGGGTCGTCCTCAGACTGGAGACGGCAGTCGCAGCAGCAGAAGGGTTGGTGACCACGCAACGGGAAAATGCCCAGGATACTGCAACGGTGAAAGGGGATGCTCCCAGTGTCCGGCACCCTTGGCTCCTGCGGGGATCTAAGGTCCCCTCTATCCTTGCTGACCCTTTTACTACCCCTTCCGAGTTCCTGGTTCAAATCAACAAGCTACGGAACAAGTATCGTTTGCCTCCGCTCGGTAAAGATGTACCTACAGAGGACCTGTGGCAGACTGCTCTCGTCATGGTACGCGCAAAGATGGCTGGGAGGGGTGCACCAAGCGACCTTGCGAATATATACAAGATGAATGATATCGAAGCGAGAAAATGGCTTCGGGCTATCAGCAAGAAGGCGTCTGGCGCTCATGGAAACGTCGACGAACCGATGGAGCACGAGGTAAGTTGATACATTGATGTCGTTGTTATCATGGAAATTTGTTCTTGACACAACCCAGCTCGCAGAGATTAAAGCAGAACAGGAAGATATCATAGGATACGTTACTACGGGAGACCTGTCGCTCTCGCGAGGCGATGGGTTTGCCTTGGGCGCGATTCCCGTTGTTCAATATGTAGCGCTTCGCAAGCAGGCTCAAAGGTGTGGTAGTATGCACATGGACTTTTATCTCACTGGTGATACCTATCTTTTTTCAGGCTTGCACAACCTGCCGTGATGGTTAAGATTCGGAATCAGGAGGCTACGACATCACGAGTGGCATATCTCGAGTTATTAGATGCGTAGTTACCGAATGATTGGATGTGATAACGAGATATGGGCCTTCTGTATGCACTGATCTGGCAGCTGCCACATAAATTTTCATCTTGCTCTAGGTCGAAGGTAATGTTGATACAAGGCCACCATCAGGGAAGTATTCATGAAGAAAATCTTGGCAGTACCTCAACGCAGCCGGCAGATGGAACGGATTTCACATGAATTAGTGAGCTATCGTTTCCTCCAGAGAATGTGAACATAGAGCTTTGCTTCTGTCATGCACGTCATGGTCAAAGTTTAAATGGCTCTGCAGCATCACGGGGAATACCCGAGAGTTGCAAGCAAGGAACGCAGCGACACGCAGCAATCAGCTTTCCCGCTGGATCCAATTTCGGGTGACCTAAGCGCAGCTTGGTACAGTCATCAACTGGCAAGTGAGACACGAAAGTTAAGAACACTCAGGTTACAACACAATACAAATTTATGTAGATCAGAGTAGACCAGGAGGCTAATAAAGTACTGCTGAATGTCTGAACAAATTTTCTGTGGGATCAAAGGTGCAGGCATGCAACAGTGAAGCACGAAAGTTATGTGGCTTTATCTGTGACCACACTGGCAAGTGAGACACCCAAATACAGTATCATTTTGATCTCCGCTAATGACAGTGGGTGTTGCCCAAGTTCGGACACCACAATTTGACCCAACTCCGCACACCAGCTTTACCATAACAGGTATATCTCATTGCTGATATTGCCGTCAAACAACACCTTCCTCCGGCATTGGGATGGCAAGTCAACGCAACGTCCACAGTCTAAAATATCCTGGTTAAAGCTTCATTAGACCTATTTCTACATCATACAGAGCATGTGAAGTTCAAAACACTCTTTGCCATGAATTGGGACACAGAACAGTGCATTTTGATACATTATTTGTGATATAGCTACTTCATCTACACGTCACAAAGTTCAATATTTACTGTAGAACCAAGAGAGGATGTTATTCAAGCTGCTTCTGAGGTGTTGGCATCAGTTGTGTTGGAGAATTGAGTGAAAAGGCCGCTGTCTCACTTGCCAGTGGTGTCTCACTTGCCGGTTGATGACTGTAACTCTGTACAGAATTACTGTATGTAAGTACCGACGTGCCCGTCATCATGGCAGACAACAATGCGCCAGACGGCCACGCTGCCGTGGCCCGTTAGCGCTTCGGGCATTCTTGTAATCATGGTCGTCCTTCACATTTGTCACAGCCGATTTCCAAACCCTGCCGTTATCCTGCGACGCGGAAACATATAAAAGGCTCTCCCAATTGCCCCATGTTTTTCATCCCATCCTCTTCTTTTCACGGCTTGGCTTCTCTGGCTTTACCTCTGCACGCTCATCATGACCTATAATGAATTGTGGTTGTCTTACCATCAAGTGTCGCGCTGCAACAAGCCCGTGACTGCTCAGCTCATCGAGCTCGAATTCCAGAACCACAGGCTGGTAGACCTCGAGGATGTTCTTGGACACCTCTTCAGCCAGGGCTTCATTGAAGCGAAGTATAGGTCTGTCGCATTCTGGGAGAACCACGAGGGGAATAGGATTCAGGCGGCGCACGTCGTTGAGGAACTGTTGAAGAATGGCCTCGGGAAGTGCCCTCAGACTGCTCTCCGACTGGTCATTGGTAAGCCATTCCTTGATGATTCCTATGTCTAATCATTTATTCCCGGAATTCAGCCGACGCACCAGCTGCCATTTGGTTCAGTTACCACTATCTCCACAAACCTTCCGCGCCAGTGGTTGCCCAGCGTGCCAGGCTAGATGTACCTGAGGTGAAGTTAGAGCTGATCGCTCATCTCACCAACCACATCTTCGCTAGTGGATATCTGGCGACCAACTTAAGAACCAAGGTTCACTGGCAGGCCAACTGTGGTAGGAGGGTCGAAGAACATGAGCGACTCGAACATCTCCTGGAAGCAGGACACGGTGCAAACGAGTCTGCGTGCTTGCGCTTGGTCGTCGGTTAGTTTTCTTTATGTTGCATTACTTGCATTTCTCATTAACGCCACCAGATCGCCCTGCGTGTTACTGCCCTCCGAAATGCAGTACACCTTGCTCGCCATGCTCGCCGTGTCATTAAGGAGGGAGTTTGGATGTCATGGTTTCTGCATTTTTTAAAGCATGTTTGCACTTGGCTTTGTCGGTAATCTGGCATGTCATGCAGATGCCTTGTCCTGTAATGTGCGATATCAAAAGGATAGCCACTTCTACTTTGAATGACAACGGTCAAGCGACTGGCTCGATTGGTGTGATACATATGACGGCAACAACCCGAACTTCTAATGGACCTATGAGTCTTCGGCACGACAAGTAATGTGAAGGACATTCACACAGTAGATTGGGTGACCTGGTCTGTTTTGGGAACTAAAAATTTGCGTGAAACAAATTGGGACGCCTGGGGTGCGAGGTATAAGCTATTTTCCTACGAAGGTGTTTGGGTTTTGCAGACAGTCTTTGACGGCTGGAATAGTCCCGATATCCCACTTCGCACGTAAGTCGATGGTATAGTCATCACAGTCTCCCATGAGGAATCGATGCATTGAAGCCCACCCAATCATCACTGCATTGTCTGAAATGCCAAAACATCAGGTGCACATTTTCCACCTTCAACGAAGGAATCACCTGTACAAAGTTCCGGGGGAGGAAAAATGAGCGCGACATTTGCACCTGGATCATAAGTGGCCAATGCTTCCCGCAGCCTACAAATTGGAATTGAGTTCTGTCCACTATTGCCGGTATCCATGAAATCACTTACTTTTCCCTTAGGAATGAATTGCTTGCCACGCCGCCACTCACGACGACATGTTTAGGTTTGATATCCCTCATCGCGAGCTGCTTAAAACACAAGATAAGCTTTGCGCACAGCTGTCGAGCCGCCGCGTCCTGAAATGCGCGAGCAAGTGCAACCTTATGCGGTTCAGTGAGGGGTGTCCTGGCACTTGTTATGTACCGTTCTATGGATGAATGGAGACAGCTGTATGAAAAAGCAAGCTTCCCTGGCATGGGAACAGAAAACGATCCCACGTCCGGGGGATTGGCAATGTCCTTCAGGCAAAGCTCCTCAAGAGTTGCTCCGAGTCCCTTGGTGCCCCAGGCCAGTCCCAGAAGACGTGCTACCTTGTCAAACGAACGGCCTATGCTTTCATCTACTGTAGTAGCAAGCACGCGGAACTCCGTTTTCGACGTCGCAAGAAGAAGTAAAGTGTGGCCACCAGAGATCAGCAAGGTGAGGAATGGAAATTCTGGTAACTGATCAATGGGAGTGGTAAGCAGTGGTGTCAACGCGTGTGCTTGCTGATAACGCATGAGATACGGCGATACATTGAGACATGAAAGGACCTGCCATGTGATGGACCCCGACCAGTGGTTTGTTGAGGGCAGCTGCGAGAGTTTTTGCTGCATTCGACCCCACGCTAAGACACCCGCCAATACCTGAGAACTTCGATGGAAATCGTTTCGAAATGGGTGTTGATTATGGCTTAATTACCTGGTCCCCTTGTAAACGCGACTCCGTCTATGTCCTGCATAGTAACATTCGCATGACCAAGGGCCCTGCGTACGGCCCCCGGCTATGAATCATACTTAAGAATTAACGGTACATGTAAGCCGAATGCCTGACCATGTTACGCTGGTGCGCTTCGATTGCAACAGTGGGATGGATCCCGCCGAACATCTCATGTCTTTGCAATCATCAAAAACCGCAACACCTATATTGTAAGACGTACAGATGAAGTTGCTTCACCACTATGTTTGAGAGTATCTGGCGGGAGGACGTCACCACCGCTGCACAAGTATCGTCGGCTGAGCTCTCCAGAGCCAGCACTGTAAACGAACGGGATCTGCATACCCGGAAGGCTGTAAATGCTTTTATACAGGACTATGCACCAAGAATTGAGTCACGCACATCGCAGCGAAGACAGTCGACGCATGTCCGAAGATCTAATTTTTGCACCGCCACTGCGACTGCCATCATGAATGTCTCCAAACTGGTGAAATCAGTCCCGTGGAGACTCTCTCCCAGAATTCCTGCAGGGTTTGTAGCTGCACGACATGCTAGCTCCTCTGTCGACAAAGAAACGCTCGCAAAATCAGCAGAAATGTTGGACGCACTCGTTGGCTCGACCACGGGTCTGAACTTGAGCGACATACCTGTCTCAGAACCCCCGTCGCAGCCGTCGCAGTCTGTAACCAAGCCAGAAGGCTCTGCAGACATCCTGGATGACCCCCTTGCGCAAACGTTTATTCCCCCTGCTGACGACCCACTGCTCCACTACCTCACGTCTGCATTGATGAAGGATGGCCACCGCTCCAGAGCTGCACGCCTTGTTTCTCGGACACTTCTTCATATTCACACTTCGACGCGTGCTCCTCCTATGCCGATAGTGCGGGAGGCCATCCTAACTGCGTCTCCAGCCGTAAAACTCGGTTCTCACAGATATGGGACGAAGACACTGCAGGTTCCCTACGCACTGACGGAGAAGCAGCGCGTCCATGCCGGTGTAAAAGCTATTTTGGCAGCGAGTCAATCAAGACCCGGAAAGTCCGTCGATATAAGACTGGCTAGGGAATTGATCGGAGTACTACAGGGAGAGAGCAATGCAACTGTGGAGAAGGGCAGGCTTCACAAGTTGGCTATGGTAAATAGGTAAGGTATCGTACTCTATGTCCACGCCACCGTTTCTTAGCATGATCTACAGGGGGAACATAGGCTTGAAGCGATAGTACGAGCTCACTAATGATACCAAGGTTTTTTCTTCACCGGTCTGAGGTTTTAACGTCGTCGGGTTGGAATGCTCGCGATCGCAACACAATTGTCAATATCCGAGAATAAAATACTGCGATGACCCGAAACCGTTTGCATACCCAGAATTTACACAACGGTCAAGTGCTGCCCGCTGCCTCAAAAGATCCACGGAACCAGCCTCCACCTCACCCGCCGGCTCCATCTTTCCCATTCTTTCCCAAACGTCTTGTGGAGTAATTCATCCTCCCTGATGCACCTATCCACTGCTACTATGAGTGTGATGACTGACAATAGCCCCCAAATTCGCGTCCATAAATAGTACCCCATATGGCACTCGTATGTCAATGCCCCTCGAGTGCTATGAACGACCATTGCTCCGGCGAAGGCAAGCATTACGCCCATGTACGATGGATGTCGTACAATAGTGTATGGTCCAGATGTGACCAATTCATGTTGCGGGAGGAGCGCGAGCTCGAACGTAAATAACCGGCCCAGAGTTGAGTAGCACCACAAACGAGTGAGCGCCCCAATTACAACGAGGATGCACCCAATAATAGTGGCGGAAGTCCTAAGTCCGAGGTTGTCGACGCATGTTCCTGTTAGTAGGTCGGCCCTTGACCGCATGCGCACGACAAGCCGCACAACGATGATTATGGTCTCGAGAGTCCCAACAAGGCGATAAGTGGACTGCCGTTCGTACGTTCCTGCTCGTAAGTCATCAGAGCTTCATAGGTCACTAATGAGATGTACACACCTGTATTATAAAATGTAAGGTGTTCCTTGTGCGGCGCTCCATTACTGATACCTCCCTCTTTTCCTCTTTACTGGGAACTGGGTTGGGGTTGCTTGAAGTGACCTGGAGCGACCATGTCGTACTCAGCACGACCGCGAGCCGGAGCAACAACTCTGCCGTTGAGGTGCCGAAGTCCACCATTGTGCGTTCCAGGGGGGGGGACAAGTTGCAACTGCATTTTTGATGGTCTTTAAGTGAACCGTTGGGAATTTAATAATGACTCTTGAGTCTTGACTGCGGCACGCTCTGGCCGATAACCTTAATCAAAGGTTTCACACTTAAGCGGTATGTGCGCCGACCTTCGAAATGATCTTCTCTAAATTTGTTCATAATGCGAAGACAAAACTGCGTGGTAAGGACATTGAATGGCCGCCATGTGCTCTTGCTCACCAAAATGTTGTTAACATGGCTAGGCTATTACAACAGACCGGGAACGTTATGACAGCAATGTGACAAATGATGGCCTGGCCTGAAGACAGCGTGAGCGGAAAGGTGTGAATTTAGTTTGGGACCCACAACAGGGCCAAGACAAGTATACGAGAGTACACGGCGCCAACTGTCAAATATTCGATCAGGACGGAGTAGGATGGAGTCCGCCCATTGACGGACTTGGCTAACGAGGCACAGACGGACATGGTATGGCAAGGAAGATCCGGGACAATACCACCATCATGGAATGGGTGTGTTCATGACTTGCTTTAGCAGCTTTAATTGGGCGACAGTCTCAGACAGTGACAAGATGATGTGGCACGCGTTGGTTTCATGATCTAAGAACGCGCCTGTAATGCTACACACGGTTTCAGAAGACTGACAAACATGTTTAGATTACCATCGCTTACATAATGGACATCGCGATGACTTCAAAAAAAATTTCCGCCGGATCAGTGCAACGTTTACAGCTCGGATAAGTTTGGAGACCCCCAACGTATCTTCTTTCGGCCTCCTGGAAGTCGATGGCATTCAAATACTGGAATGTGGTCATCGAATTAGGTGCCCTGAATGGATTTAAACAGCGGTAGCCCATCGTGACAGCCAAACGAGGATTCGATAGCCTTCTGCAAGTCGCCAGGCTACATAGCCTACACCGTACGTACTAGTTTCCCCTTCCTCAGTCTGGGGACCTCCGGTGACAATATTGGACTAGGCCGGGATTACATAACAAAGGATGGGAGATAAGAGAATCAATCTCTTATCTAATGGCAGCTCGGGCTGAAGGTCATCGTAGCGGAGTCTGGGGTGTTGGCCGGATGACATCCGCCAGAGGCTGCAGTACTTGATAAGAGGAAGAATGAATGAGACAGGAGCGAATTGCTGATATACTCAATTGTGTTTGCAGAAGAACTGACAAAAACATTGTTTAGATAGCCTTCGCTCAAATGCATACACACGTATCAATAGTAACTTCGCTCTTTGCAAACAGTAGTTAAAAGCGCGCGATGTTTTACAGCTTGGAAGATTGGCACGCCTCAACGTATCTCTGTTCAGCCTCATGGAAGTCGACGACATTCCAGATGGCGGTCAGGTACTGTAATGCGAGTTATCAATTCAGGGGCACACGTAAGACGGAGAAATCGTTCTCACATCAGCCTTGACGTTGAGGTATTGAAGATAGAACGCATGCTCCCAGATATCAACGCCGATAATAGGAACGTGGGTCAAGAGAGGATCCTGGTTGGATGTGGTGGCAATCTCAAGAGTTTTGGTCGTGGGGTTGTATCCCTGTGTGACGGTCAGCTTCAAATGTTCAACGCGTACACTTATCTACTACGTACGAGCCAGCCCCAGCCAGAACCCTGGATAGCGGCAGTGGTGGCGTTGAACTGCTTCTGCATGTTCTCGACAGAGCCAAACGCTTGCACGATGGCCTCCTTCAAGGGGCCGTCACGCAAAGCACCACCGTGGCCCTTTTGCGCCGCCGCGGAGGGGGCGAGGTTCTTCCAGAAAAGCGAGTGGTTAATGTGGCCTAGCAGGGTGATAACGACGTCAGAGGAAGATCGGAGATAAGATAACAGGATCATCCGACGAGTACATACCACCACCGTTGAAACGGAGAGCTGCCTGGAGGGCGATGCGCTCCTTGGGTGTCGATGCCTTGGCATATGCCGCTTCGGCTGCATTGAGCGCATTGACGTAGGTCTGGTGGTGCTTCGTGTGATGGAGCTTCATGATCTGCTCCGAGATGTAGGGCTCAAGGGCATTGTAAGCATAGGGGAGCGGGGGAAGAGTGTGGGCCATGTCGACGACGATAAGCTGGTGGTCGGGAAGAAAGGATAACTGATGCCACGACACAGGAGGGAAAGCGCTGATATCATTGGTTTATCTCAGTTGTCTCTTATTTGCGGTGATCACGATGTGAAATCAGACAAGGCGTCATGGGTTCTCCACTGCACCAATACTGTACATCGAACTGGTATTTAGTACACGCTGTACATGGCATAAAAGATGCGTCAGTATTCAGACAACGGCAACACCCTGCCTGCAGGGGGACCGAAACACGCCAAGTAATGGCGTCAACCTTGCTCAGCTCTGGCGAAAACATTAGCAAACGCACCAATATTCGCATATGCACTGCGCTTCCGGCCTCCAAGGAGCTCTATATCTCCGCTGTCAAAGAAAGAATATCCCGCTAAGACACAGAATGAGATTTCTATCGATACGCACTGCACTGGGGGAAACATACGCATTGTCTCATAGCCCTCATCGTCCTCACTGTCTCCGTTTTCCGGTTTACTACCTCCGTTGATCGCCCGGCCGGTTTTGGAGTCTCGAAGTACTCCAGAGTGATCGACAAATGGTGCTGGGTGCTCGTTGGCCGACAAGTACAGTTGAACAAGGAGGCGCTGGATTTCAAACAAGTAGCTCTGCAGTGTATCCAGGAATCGCCGAGTTTGCAGGTGCTTCGAGGACGCAACACTGAAGGAAAGGTTAGCTGGAAAATCCAGAGATTGGCAAGCCATGGCCTACATGCTTATGCCATTCTCTTTAATAATGTACCCGAGTCCATACCCATCCGCTGCAACGGGTCCAAAACCGAAAAGACGGAGTGCGGGGTTTCCGCAGTTTGAAGTCGAAAGAATAGAGGTGCCAAGAAGATTCCAGCCAGGATCCGCAAAGATCGACGGCAGTGGCTTCTGCCCCCCGTTTGCATCTTCCGGAACCGGGTCGTCGGGATGTGGGTCCAGGTTCCCACTAAGCTGACGTAGATGCAGGCAATAAAGTGCGTAAAGGTGTCTAGGGCGGCGGTCAAACAAAGAGTCCCGTTATCCTTTTGCAAATAGACTAACCTATCTTGGCCTAGACCCTGACTACATTCTTTGGTTAAAGCGACATGACGCTCACATGCTTTGCGTAAAGCATTAACCTTCTCTTCAATGGACGCCTCGGAGAAGAACGCCTTATAGGCGCGAGACAAGGATTCATGTAATGGTCCAGGCCCCATACAATGCAGCATGTACATACCTTGGTAAATTCTACACTTTCTGGCTGCACCGTACGAATGGCTTCGGTGCGCCCGTGTAAAAAGGCTTTCGTCATGGCGGGCTCGTATGTGCATTCCGTCCTCCCTTCGAATTATGTCAAAATCGACTTCCTGTACACGGAATCGTAGTGAAATACACACCATAGAGCCCGAAATACGCTGCCTGAAACGCCATTTGCACGAATGCATCTGGGCTGAAACCATGGCTAGTAATGAAGTTCTTTCCGTATCCTTTGAATTCTAGTGCTTGGCAGTCGTTTTGACAAATGAGATCGCTCAGACGTGTCTCCGCAAAGCGAATGCCGACCCGGATAGGCGGAGTCAATGTCCATATGAGCTTGGCCGGAGCCGTGTCATATTCCCGAAATAGCGGAGCGGACCTGTCTGCAGATCGAGTCGCGGTGGTGTATTTCCCGTTGATGACCGCGGGTTTATAAAATCTGGCGTACGGTGACAGAGGGGCATGGAAGAGCGTGGGTGCTGAAGGGTTGATCGAACGAGCAAGTAACATGAGCCCTTCCGTGAATACATCCGCCGCGAATCTGAATAGAACAGGTCAGTAAACCAAGGACGAAGGTGCATAGCGGCCCAAGACCTGAGAACGGTGTGGCCATCGACACCAGTGTGCTCGAAGTTGATTCCAGCTGCACCATCTGCACAGACGATAACTTGGAGCTGTATTTCTGTCTTGTTCAACGCCGGCCTTTCTGGTGTAGCCGAAGACAGACCTTGTCATACCATCTGTTGGTACACGTCCCAACTTGGTCACCCTCTCTCAGATCATACGTCCCGCACAAGAAATTGGAGCACAAAGCGGCGAGATCTTCTCCCTTTGTTCTAAGCTCACTTCCTTGCGCTCCAGCCTCGTTGTATGCAGGAGCAGCGTCATCGAGACATACGACGAACAGAGCATCGTCTACAAGACGCAGGCAGGCAGCGTTAGTTTCGTCCTCCGCAAGTGTGTGCCTTAAGCTTGACCAAGTTCTTCTGTTTTCTGTCGTAAGAACACCTATCGCATGACGAGCAACCTGTAGTATAAGTCAGGAAGCGAATGGAGCTCCGATAGAGGGAAGGACACGCCTCTGTAATAGGGGTCTTATCCGCGTCCTGGACAATGGCCTGAAGGTTTCGGAGGACCTCGCGTTCGGTTAGAAGTGGGCGATTTTCCTCGTCCAGGACATCAAACCAGTCTGCATTTCCCACAGTTAGATAATTTTTCGAAAGTCTGCGTTTACAACAAAAGACTCACAGAACTGTCCTCGGCGAAGCACCACAATGTGACGTGCCTCACCATTGACGATCATCTTACATCCTCTCTATGGTACTGGTCAGTTACATTCATGAGACGGTAATAATGTCTTGCCTCTGTGGGTATCCTCGCAGTGCCGAATAACCGCGTGTATTGGTCCATGTCAAGGGGACGGTTGCGGAAAGCGTCCGGGTCCAACAATCCATGTCGGAGATCGTGTATGAAGCCAAGGGACGAAATAATGAGAGCAGCCGCACGAGGTAGTTGAGATCCACGATCCGGCGTTGGGTCGTTCCTGCCAGCAGCCTAGATCAGGCGACAGAAAGCGCGTTAGGGACTGCATCATACTCCAGCACAAAGAACGGGTTGAGCGCCAGGACGACCGGATCGCTGTGTGATAGGTAGCTTTCATACCTGGACAGAGGGTGGATTCAGCCATTGAATTTGGACTGTGTGTCGAATTACCAGAAGTCTTCGATATAGCTAGACGATGGATAGGGGTCGTTAAGTCTCATAGGACAGTGGATACTTCTAAGCACACCTTGCTCGATCAGCTGCCCACTCCTTCAAACGCTGCTGAAGCTGAGGACCCTCTTCTGCGAGGAAGCGTTGGACTGCGCGGGTAGTCGTTGCATGTTCGCGATCGTCCTGCAATGCACGAAGCGCTCTCAGATAACGCTCGCAGGTATCTTCCAAGGGCGGAATGGGCAGCTTCGGTAGATTGTCCTGGTTAGCAAAGGTCCGGCCAGGCGACGGTGTAGTTGGATGGAAGGTAGTGCCCGGAGAGGGCATTTCTCGGAGAGTGGTGCAGGGAATAGATGGTGGTGGTGGTGATGGCCTTTTTACCTCACGGGCGGCCCATCTCATAGGGGCAGCGGATCTACGAGAAAAAGGACCAATCGGAAATACGGTCAAGCAACCCATGTGATAATGGGCTCGGACGCCGCGAGCATCATACAGCGGTGTAGCCTCAGGAGGTCATACACCATTTGGTAAAAAAATAAATGTACAGAGTCCTGTGTAATAGCTATCGTTCTCTATCTCGGCGGTTGCGATCGCTGGCTCCATCCTCGCGGTAGTCTCTCCTTCTCCTCGAGTCATACTCCCGGTCTCCCCTATCCCGATCGCTGTACTCCTTCTTTCTGTCACGGTCGCGAGCTCTCCCATCATAGTCCCTTTCCTTATAATCACGGCCTCCTTCCCGATTACGATCACCATTCCGACTCCGTGTCCTACTAGTATGCTCGTCTCCAACTCTTGCCGGAGGTGATCTGGAAGATCTTCTCGAGACCGTACCAGACCTGCTACCGCCACTCTCTTCTCCGCCATCCCTCCTCACTATTGGGATATAGCGTTTGTCCTTGCTTCTCTTCTTGTGTTTACCAGTCCCATCGTCGAGGACTTCCTGTTCTTTGGCGCCAATACCAAGTAGAGCAGGTCGTGCTTGGGGAAAATAGGGTTCGACGAGGCCATGCTTTTTGCCCTTATCCGATTTCGACGCTACTGTTCCTTCCGACCAACCCATCCCGCGGAGCATGGCGAGGCCAAAAGCAGACACAGGAACCCGGGCATAGTCGTCTGCAGTGGCACATTCTGGCAACGATTCGACATCCTGACGAAGCGCGTCGGTCTCAGTAAGAGGCGGGACAGGGATGGCGTCGATATTGATGGAGGAACTATCGTCACCAGTAAGGAGCGCGCGCATCGCTTTTTGGTCCTCGGTTTCTTCTACCTCCATTTTTGGTTCTTCTGTAGTTTCAGCGAGCGTCGTTGTTTCTATCCTTACCATGTCTCCTTCCTCGAACTCTGCTCTAAGCCGTTTGCTCACTTGCAGCCCCACAAGTTGGGGCCCTGAGTTAATAGTATCCCTTGTTCCAAGACCCCCTACGCTTCCATCTGCGCCTGTAACAGCACGGGCCGAATCCGGGACAAAAGAGGGTCGGGAACGAGCAGTGTGTGTGCCAGTGGTAGCGCGGCATTTTCTAGCCGCCTCGCGCCAGTCCGGGTTTGGCAGCGAGGGTATCACCAGTGCTGGTTCAGGTGCTTTCCTCTTCTTATCACTAAGATTGTGCGATGCAAGGAGGCGAAAGTGAAATCGGTCACATGTAGAGACTTCTGTGAGCTCAATCTCACCGGAATGTGATGCAACACAGGAATGAACGCACCGCTGAACACTGAAGTGGTCGAATTCTGTGACGAGTTCTTCTTCGACACTTGCATCGTCGTCGTCGCTTGAGTCAGGTTCTTCTGCACCATTTTTGCGGACGGTTCCGTTCGAGAATACTAGTCCCGTATCGCCATCGTCATCAGACCCTTCTCGTGAGCCCACGAGTGGGCTTCCTGTACCAGACCTCTCGCCCCTCAGATGACGAGGGAGTGCAGGTATTTTGAACTGGCCATCCGATTCTGGCCCCGAAGATGAGGGCCGAGATTGTGGTGTGGGACGTCGAACAGTGAACGAGACCTTGGACGATGTGGCCATGGTCGATTAGTCTTTGCCTGACTCGGTGCGAGCAAGAATATAGGATCACGTGACTTTGCCTTAGCAAGCACCGCTCGGCTGGAGGAGGAGGAACGAAACCATGAACGTGCTAGCCAGTACTCCTCGCTGGTCTCTGCGGTGCTGGAAACAGGCAACCCATTTGTACTTCCGTACACCAGCGATCCTTCCGCATGTTTTCACAGTACCATGTCGGACGTTTTCGCGCACCATGATGCACCGCCCAAGAAGCAGGATAGCCAGCAGTTGCAGTCGCCCACTTTCTTCCCAAGCCGCTTCTATCCCAAAGTCCCATGCAACAGTCCTGACGTCACCAACGGTGAAGGAACTAGAGGAAGGAGAGGTCGAGGTGGACCTGATACCAGAAGACCAGATCCAGCTCATGCTCACGGATCGCGCCGCGGAAGTGCGTTGTCCCCTACTTTTCTCCTCGGAATCAACTCACATGTCGCAAAAAGCAATTGAGAACAATTTCCATTCGGGAAGGCAACCCAGATGCGGCACTCCGAATTTCTGTCGAGTCTGGCGGGTGTCATGGATACCAGTACAAGATGGCTCTTGCAAGTAAACGCGTCCTCGGAGATTAGTACGTCCTAATTGTTCAATTATAAACAAATTCTTTGAATGATACGTTTCTTGCAGTCATCTGGTACACCCCGACTTACAGCCATCTAATCTATATATTGATGCCGTGTCGCTTCCTATGATCAACGGTTCAGTCGTTGATTTTGCCACGGAGCTCATTGGTAGCTCTTTTCGGGTAGTTGCTAACCCTCAGGCAAAGGGTGGCTGCGGCTGTGGAATAAGCTGGGAAATGAAGGAGTAGGAAGTATCATGAAGCTTATGTGGGCACCTCACATCAGCCTTGTGAGCTGCTGGATTAGAAACGACGAGCCTAACATCTTTCTCCCCGCCATCGCCACAACACTCGCGTTGTATCCTTCTTCCGGGCTAAATGGATCGCCTAAATAGTCCTTCCTTCACTCGGTGGTTTACGTTTTCTTTATCTACCACAACGAAATGCCACCAAACAGATAAGCCAGCGCCTTTCCTCTCCATAAGCCGCACAATCCGATGAGAAGAGCACGACCGTTGATCGCACCTTTGTCCTCATGCGCCGTGGGATAAGACCAAGCACCTGTTCCACGGCGCATGCGATGTGCCCATCGTTATAAGGGGGGAAATCCCATTCTTAAATGGCTTTTATAAACTGTCCTATCAGACTCCTCCCTCCAGCTGGGATGTCCTTCAAACACAACCCACCTTTCCGAGCTGAGCATATAGGCTCCCTCCTTCGTCCAGACTATCTACTAGAGGCTAGGAGGAAATTCGACACGAAAAAGCTCGCCTATGAGCAGCTACGTGAGCTAGAGGATAAAGCCGTTGAAGAGGCAATATGCATGCAGAGGGAGGTCGGTATTAAGAGCCTGACCGATGGTGAATATAGGTCAGTGCAGGGGCGTCCATATTACTCTTGCCTGATCGCTTCTTCAGACGTCACATGTTTGTCTTTGATGTCATGATCATTGGTGTTGCTGTCACAATTTTTCATCAGGTTTTATGATGGATTCTTCGAACACCTTGAAGGCTTTGAAGGTGAGCTACGTCCTTTCAATTGTTGACAGCTTGGATTAAAAATGTGCAGAGGTTTATAACCCACCCCTTGACATCTTCAAGGTCGGTGATACAATATTGTTTGGAGTACCATTATTCACTGCCTTCCAGCTCTACGTTCCCGATATCCGGGCTTTTGTGGCGAATAGTGGGTTTCCGGTTAAACATAAGCAGCACCTTGTCCTTACCCATAATCAGACACAAAGCCCGCAGGTACGACATTATGTACGGGAAAAATCAAGCACGTCAAGTCTGGTTACTTGCCTCAGCTAGAGGCTTTGAAAGCACTCGTGCGACCCGAGGAAGTGAAGAACATTAAGCTTACCCTCGCTGCCCCAGAATGGTTTCATTTACGTCATGGTACGGCGTCCCGTCTTAACGTAATTGCAGAAATGGTAACGAAGGGCAGGCGAACATGCCTTCAAACAGAGCGTATACGCGAACCGGGATGAATATTTTGATGATATTGCAGCCGCTTACCGTCGCGAACTCGAGATCCTCTACGCCGCTGGGCTACGCAACGCACAAATTGACGATCCGCTACTTGCTTATTTTTGCGCTGAGTCAATGCTTAATGGTATGAAAGAGGCTGGCGAGGACTCGGATGCGCTGCTGGATCGCTATATACGGCTGTATAACGATTGTCTCGTCTCTCGCCCAGCCGACATGACCATTGGCCTGCACTTGTGTCGCGGCAACTTCCGACATTCGATCCACTTCTCCGAAGGCGGCTATGACGCCATCGCGGTGAAGCTATTCAACGAAATCAACTTTGACTGTTACTACCTTGAATATGACACTGAGCGTGCTGGTGAGCGGAGCTCGTAACAGGCTATTTAGTGATCTCAATTGTTTTGGAAAGGTACGTTTGAACCACTGCAACACTTACCAAAGAACAAGTCCGTCGTGCTTGGGCTTGTAACGAGCAAATTCCCGGAATTAGAAGATAAGCAGGTTTTGAAGGAGCGTGTTTTGGCAGCGGCGAGGGTCATGGCCAGCGGTAGCGGTGAAACCGAGGAGGAAGCGCTGCAAAGGATCAGCGTGTCTCCGCAGTGTGGTTTTGCTTCGCACGAGGAGGGGAACTTGCTTGGAATGGAAGATATGCGGAAGAAATTGGAACTGGTGAAGGATCTGGCAACCAGTATCTGGTCCGACGCATGACCCCGCCTTAAAGGACAAAGAGTGAGTATGTGTATTTGTATTATAGCTGAGGGGAATCATCTACTCGCACCGCGGGCCCTTCGCGTACCAAGCTTTGTGTTGAATGACACGAAATTAACCTCGCGTGTTCCGTATGTCAAAGAGAATGGGAGGGCTGTGGGCCACCTGCTGGGAACTACATAGACAAAGGGCATTGTGTAAATGTTCGTAGAATCCGGACAACAAAGGGACAGTTTCATCGAATTGTACATTTCTACTGGCAGTCGATACCCAACCATTCCTGTGAGTAGTAGCTTACAAATGTTCCTTAGGAGACAGGCGTATCGGCATCTCTACAACTGTTCCACCACTAACATTGCACCGGAATCTTGGGTTTTCCCTAGTGGTATCAATCTCTTCTTTCCCCTTCAAGGTGAAGTGAGCGTGTCATCCGAACAGTCGGATGAAATCTTACAGAAGGTGGCTGAAATGCCAACGGACTAGAGGCCACCAGTGAGATCACCAAGTAGCCCGAGTAACCCGAGTACACCATCAAGGTCGCCCTCAGTAGCTGCGTCTGTCCTCTTAACTGCTTCTGCAGCTGGACCTGGCTGCGGCAAGGCTCCCACCATGTGAACCACGACGAGGGCAACAAACGAGAAGACGAATGTATGGCGCATTTGCGAGTGCAAAGACAACGGTTTCCAGTGGGACTCGAGACTGGTTCCAGGATGGGGTTGTCACTGACGATTTATAGGTCTGCGTCAACCCTCCAGCCTAGAAGAGCACATTGGAACTCGCACCACTCGCTTTGCAGTTTCATCACCCGCGATATGCCGTTTCTGATCTTATACTAGACCCCCCCTACCCCCCACAATGTTCTTAAAGTCGTCCGATTTCCTCCCGGTAAGTGTGAAGCACCTAGTAGCCCCACTGATATGCCCGCGCTTACACTATCTCCGATTTGACCTTGGTACCGTTCCTCGTGAATGGTTCTTGTAAATACATGCTCCTGTGTTCACGGACACTACACTGGTATGCCGACATGATGCAAATCTTAGGAACCTTTCCTAATTACGTGCAGCTGCTGGATGTCATTTAAGGTTGGTTAACATTTTTACCCTCCTGATTTCCCTATTCTTAACGGTTAACTCCAGTGCGAATGGACCCTCATAATTTGGGTTAGGTACATATTACTTTGCAATTTGCACACGTGTCGGCAGTCAACATTGCAATGGCATTAATTTTGCACACTACGAAATCAGCACTTTTCCAGGGTCGGCTGCCGACTTACAAGGGATTTCCGGTACTTATCGCCCAGTTGATCTACGACCTGACACGATCTAGTATCGATGTTTCATATACACGGGAAAGAGAGCCTCACTAGCTTCAGTTGGATTGGTTGCATCAGGGAAGGAGCCCCACTCGAAACCGAAAGGCGTTACGAATGTGGACCTAAGTGCCGTCCATATTGGCTTCGTACTGGTAGTTGCCTGTTCATGTTCGAACAACTTGACCCGGAGTGCTTTAGTTATTCTCGAGTTATGCAGAATTTTATGGTGACATTTCCGGCCATGCAGCGGGTCTGCGAACCTCGCCGCGCACCACCATTTTACTCCCCGCGCCATCGAGTTCCGACCGACCTCCAACTGAACTAACGTGCCCCCTCAGCTGCGTTTCAAAGGTAGTCCTAGTGTGTGGAGCATGGTTCCTGTCACCGGTAGTATACAAGGCACGCCCCTATCCATCTACGGCTAGTGTCTGATAACCAACCGTCGTGTATATAACGTCTTCGAACAGTGCAATGCCTTCCAAGGATCTGCATATCGCGTAGGATGGCAGTTATAGGTCCATCACAGCTCCACAGCTCATCGAGACTCATTCTAAGCACGGTAAGTCCGGGGTTCGTGAAACAATTACGCCAGCCAAGTTCGATTACTAGAAACAACCAGAAAGCGGTTCTCCGAATCTGGACACTTCAACATGAACTACAGCCCGTTCATGGACTAAGGGACCCAGATATGACACTGGCAACCATAAGTTATATCGAGGAACCGTTATACGAGATAATCGCACTGGAAGCAACTTGGTAAGCTCCTCGGGCAGTCAATTCTGCTGGGAGTTGTTCCTATGATTTCAGTCCAATCTTGCAAGACATCCCTCAACAATGTGTGAACTCTTAGTATGGCGAGGTGCAGTGATAATGTGTCAGATGGAGGCCAAACCAAAGGTGCATGAGTTGTTGCTATATACATAACAGGAACTTGGGTCATCAATAACAAGTGTCGAACCCAAGGAATCCGATCGAAGCTCACCTGGAACAAATTATAAAGGCAATGGGCTACATTAGAAGTACCGTGTCACACGATAATTAAGGTGTTATGATACCAAACAGAACCGCCTTCGACATACTGATGTTTCATAATACTTACCAGATTAAACAAGCCAGAGTCATGGGGATGGTGGATTTCCAGAGGTGCGAAGTAGCCTTAGTTTTCTAATTTGTCACTCTTACCATTCCCTTATTTAATTGACAGATTTCGCTGCGTGGATAGTAACTTACTCAGCACAGGGAATTGGCAAGACCATTCTTTGTCCTCGTTGTGCTTTATTCAGTGGAGGCCGTGAAAAGAGAAGCGACAGCCGTAGCTCCAACATTCCCTTTGGGCATCGGACCTGTCATATTAACTTCCGAACCTGCCGCAGTCGACCCTGTGACTGCGATCTGAGCATGGACATATAAGAGTTAGTTTTCTGAACTGTGATGGGTAGGGTTACATCTGATGTTCCTGGACGGTGCATTCACCACAAGTTGAAGATGTTGATGCGAAGAAATAAAAGATAAACGACAATGAAGGGGATAACTTGAGACCTTGGAAGCATCGAGTAGCGGGGAGTTAAAAATGTTATGCTTGCAAGAAGACCTGTGTTTGATCATTGCGTGGTCACTGGCAACAAAGGTTGAATCCATGCCTGGAATATGCAAACATTGAACCAGGAACAGACGATAGGTAGAGTAATTGTAGAGTAGCACTGCGAAATTTTGATTGAATAGGGGAATTCACAGTTCGTTTTCGTTGGCCGTTTTCGCGCCGTTTTCAATTTCGTTTTCGTTTTACCTACTTGAAAACGGAACGAAAACGTTCCTCCGTTTTCGTTGGTCGTTTTCACTGGTCCTGCTGTGTAACGACTTACGAATTTTAACGCCTCGGATTTACTTACCTTTTCTTGTTTCTTTGTTCTTCCCTTTTTAGTTACTCGTTTATTCTCCCGCCGCACGTAGAAAGTACTTAAGGACGTAGAATATTCGATGTATTCCCCCAGTCTACCTCATACAGAGTTCCCTGGCAAGTTCTTCCTGAGCGACCTAAGGAATCCTCTAACGAGAACGGACTACCGTGTGACTGAACTCTTCCGACTTCCGTCACATATTTTGAACTGCCTCTCTAAAAACTCTGCTTCTTCTCTAAACCGTTTCCGCGACCACGACGAGGCCAACTCACCATCTGGCTTGATCACCCAGGTGCGAGACTAGCCCCGTCAACCCCTTACTAATGTCTTCTCCTTTTAACCCCAGCGCCATCAACGACGAGATTCGTCGTCGTTTTTGGGCAATCGAGCCAGACCGGGAAGGCCCGTTCCAGTTTGGAGGGATAACCCGCGGTGCGGACTATCAGTTTGATGTACCCACCAGGCCAAATACGCCGTTAACTCACGAGCCCTATGGGTTCGTTAGGACAACCGGGAATGACTCCCCAATAGGCCGCACTGACCTTGGTAACCCCGAGGTTGGTGTGAACGACGCGCAGAATGCAGTCGAGCAGCCGGTCCGCGAGCTAGGGAACGAGCCGCAAGGCCGTACCCCAGACCCACCAGTTGATACTGGAAAGGGTGGTAATGCGCAAGATGGTGATGGTTTTATTAAGCCACGTTCGCCCGCGCCTAGTAGTACTGTATCACTAGTACGAACCTCCGTGATATTCGATAAGAACCGTTGGCCCGCTTGGATGCGAGACGCCACGGACGACCACCTCGTGAATAAAGAGGAAAGTAAACCTACTCCTAAGTTGCTTTGGTCGGATCTCGTCGAGAGAGACGGCGACTTGAAGGATGCTTTGCCGCATTGGTACAGCACGACGACAGCCGGACCTGCGAAAGGAAGGCACGACGATAAGAAGCCTAGTCAGCCAGCTTCTATCGAGAGTAAACCGCGACTTACCAAGAATGAAAAGGAAAAGTGGCGGGCCCCCACTCCTAGCGTTACTGTAGGTGTGCGAACTGAAATTATGAGTGTCCAAGGCTCTCGCGTCGCGAGCGAGGACGAAAGAAATGTACCTGATGATATGATAAGGCAATTAAGACAAGCCGGGCTGGTCGAGCAACTCGACAGCGCCGAAGCCTTAATACGTGAACAACAAGTGATTATCGACTCGTTGAAATGACGGAACAGGCACGAAACTTGGAGGCCCGGACTGTCAGGATTGACTACTGAACAGAAGGGGTCGGTCCCCAAGGTTAGCATCGAGACAGATGTCGTAAACCATGTGTACAAACCAGGAACATCAGAGGAACGCACTGAGTCGCTCGGAAACGCGATCAGCGTTCTGGAAAGAGCATCAGTCAAGTCGCGGAATATGGATGGCAGAAGTAAGGGAATCTGCAAATCTACAAGGACACCGCAGAGAGATGCGACTCCGATTGCTCGAGCTTCGTCAGTGTTCCCGCGAGAAAGCACGGTGCTGCGCGCAATGCGAGGCGATCCTGGAAGCGACCATAGCTCGTCAAGTTCGACTACGACTAGGCAAGGCGAGCGGCTGAATAACTTACCCCCCAGAAGGCCTATCGCGCCAGATCCGTCCTCGGACTCCTCTAGCGATGGCACGACATCTGACAGCTCGTCCTCAAGCGATGACTCTTCGTTCGGATCAGATTTCTTCGAGGAAGAACCTTCGACGGTCTTCACGAACGATTCGGACCAAACGAAGGCACGAAAGCGCGAGAAAAAGCGCCGTTACAGGGCTAAAGTGAACAAAATGAAGTATCAACAGTCATTCCTAAAGGAGGACCCGCCATTCACTTACCGCGGTGAAATCCAAGTCGGCCTGTTCAAGAAGTACCTGGACGGCCGAGCCTATCGATTCTATGAAAGGGACGTGTTAGATCTAAAGAAAAGATACACGCTTACCACTTTCTTTGAAAGCCTATTTGACTATGTATTTCCGGCCGACTTCCGGATGCAGCAACGTGATATATTTGACGCTTGCAGGCAGGACGGCCGGTCAGTACTGGACTTCTTGAGGAAACTCCAAGAGATCGCTGACACAGTTGGTGATATCAGCGATCGCGACGTTGTCCTGGCATTCTGGAGGCGCTGCCAGCCTTACCTACGCGCTGAACTTACCAAGAACGGGTACGATGCAACTACCATCTCCGTAATCACCCTCGAATCGGAATGCGTGCGCTACGAGAAGGCAAAGCGCGTTATCGATGAGGATCGTCATCGTAGACCACAATCATCACGTGAGCGCAGTAACCCGCATAAACAGAGCACTGACCAACTCAGTACGGCTGCTACTCGACCTACTACGACTGGTACCCACACAACAGCTCAGAACCCCAAACAGACAAGTCAAAAGCCCCAGCGTGATAATGGCAAGGTGACCGATAAAGAGCGCAAACAACGCCTGCGGAAGGAAGGCAAGTGTTTCAACTGCAAAGGGACTGACCATATCGAACGTAATTGCCCCAAGCGTTGGCAGACCAAGGACAAACAAGGCAATCAACGCCTGCTTCTCAACTCGGTAGGAATGTCCGCCACGGAAGCCCGATTAGCCGCGATCGAAGAAGGGACAGAGCTAGGACTCTTTGCGCTCTGCACGGCTGCAAGCCCTGATGAAGAAGAAGACTCCAGTCATCCCATCGAGGTGCACGCGATCGAACGTAGTGCCGCCCGAGTAAAGGGACTTACTCGATTACTTCCAAAGCCGACCGTAATCGTCGTCCGAATCAACGAAAAGCCCTGCCGAGCTTTACTCGACTCAGGATCACTATCCGACTTCGCATCCACCACTCTCGTTGACCAGCTCCAGCTCCCTCTTGACATCCTCGACAAGCCTCTCAACCTGCAGCTCGCTGTCTCAGGGTCTCGTAGCAAGGTGAATGCTACGATGACGCCTCAGTTCTCATACCAACACATCAACGAGCGACGAACGCTCGATGTCGCCAACCTCGACTCCTATGACCTGATACTTGGCATGCCATTCCTATTCCAGCACAAAATCCTGCTCGGATTTAACCCGTCACAAGTAACGGTACGGAGTACCATCTCTCTACCCATCCAAGGGACTCAAACAATTGTTTTAGAATCCCGAGCAGCGGAAATCCTAGCCGACGAAAGGGAAAGATTCCGAGAGGAACTAAGAGCATATGCTAAAGACATTTGCAAAGAAGCTATCGAGACTCTGTTACCCCCTCTGTGCGACATAAATCATGCCATACCCCTGATAGACGAGAATAAAGTGTATTCTTGGCGGCCATCTCGGTGCCCTGAACCCCTGAAACCCCTCTGGCGTGCAAAACGAGATGACTATATTCGCACGGCACGTTGGGAATTTAGCAGCGGGACCAATGCCATCCCTATGCTGATGTTAAAAAAAGCTACCAAGGATGGTACCCTTCGACTAAGAACTGTGATTGACACGCGTGAACGCAATGCCAACACTAGAAAGCTGGCCTCACTGCTACCAGATATGGAGGCAATCCTCCGTAATGTCGTATCCCACCCTTACAGGACCTTACTTGATGGGAAGGACGCATATGAACAGATTCGAGTCCGACCGGAGGATGTCCCTAAGACACTGTTCACCACGCCAGATGGAACAATGATCAGCCACGTCATGCAGATCGGTGACTGCAATGCTGGTGCTACATACCAGTCCCTGATGAATCATATCTTCGCCCCACACATTGGAGTCTTTATGGATGTGTACCTTGATGATATTGTAATCTATTCTGACACTCCTGAGGATCATGTCAAACATGTAAAAATTGTTATTGACACCCTATGGCAGCACAAGTTCTACCTAAGCGAACATAAGCTCCAGTTCTTCATGGACGAGCTTCGTATCCTTGGCCACGTAATTGACCATGCAGGAATCCGCATGGACCCTGACAAAGTAGATAAGATCGTGAATTGGAAAACCCCAACGAATAAGGACTTACTTGCTGGATTTATTGGCACGGTTGGGTACCTAGCACCTGGATGTGAAGGAGTCAGAATCCCCCTTGGGCACTTACATAAGATGGCCGCACCGAATGTATCATGGCGATGGTCCTTTGCGGAGCAGCGAGCTTTCGACCTAGTAAAAGAATTAGTCCATCACCACCGTGATGTGAGCCGAAAGACCATTGACTACTCAGCAGGACACTTACCCATCAACCTCACATGCGACGCATGCCTGTCAGGTGGGAGTGGGGTCCTATGGCAGGGTAAAGACCTAGGGAATGGAAATATTGTAGCGTTTTGGTCGGGGAAGTTCAATTCTGCGCAGCAGAACTATCCCGTGCATGAACAAGAATTGTTAGCCATTGTTGAGTCACTGAAGCGGTTCCAACACTTACTACAAGGCACAAAGTTTCACATTTTCACTGACCACAAAGGACTTGAGTGGATTCGTACCCAACGAAAGTTGTCACCTCGTCAGGCCTGATGGCTTGAAGTCCTGGCAGATTTCGACTTTGAAATAGTGCACGTCCCAGGTAAGGCCAACGTCCTCACCGATGCCCTGAGTCGTATCTATTCGGATGAACCAAGAGGTACAGTGAGGGCCTCAAGCGAGTTTGTCAGTGCTGAAGAGGAGCACTCGCCATCCGAACTACTACTAAACCTCATAACGGTGCCCCTGTACACTGGGTCACCTATCTTCCTAGGAGCAACAACCCGTAGGAGGCCTGGCGCTCGAGCTGCCTTCCCAAACGCGAAACGAGTGATCTTGAAGCTACCTGAAGAGCCAACGCGATCACTGGAGGGCGGGAATGCCGAGCATTTACATAACTCACCTGCCAATGATGACACCACTGAACCAGTGGATACACAGGCACCAGACAGCTGTCACGACGAAAGTGACAGTGCAGAGTCATCACCAAATAAGGAACGTACAACACTCCCTGATATGATCACAATGTCAGAGCCAGGATTAGACATATGTGAGGACATACGCAACCAATACCATCGGGATAAGTTCTTTTCGGACATCGTTATGCAACCTAAGAATTATAAGAACTTTGAAGTCAATAGTGGCTTGGTATACCTAAAAGACAAAGGACACCAAACACTATGTATCCCAGACATCACCCTAGGAAATCGGCGCATACGAGAAATTATCATCTCACATGCACACTCAATCCTAGCACATCTTGGACCTAGTAAAACCACTAATTACCTCCGAGACAATGTCTGGTGGAAAGGGATAAATTCAGATGTTGAGGCATTCTGTAGATCCTGTACCACATGTCAAACATCAAAACCAAGCAACCACCCTAGCTACGGATTACTAGAAACCCTTGACGTCCCTTCCTACCCCTGGGAAACAATCGGAATGGACTTTGTCGGACCCTTACCAGAATCAAAGACCCTGAATGGTAGTTTTGATATGATCTTGGTCATCATCGATTACTTGACAGTTATGGTGCACCTCGTACCAACGAAACAAACCTATCGAGCCAAAGACATTGCAGAAGTCATGTTTGATAGAGTATACAAGCTTCACGGAATGCCGCAGAATATTATTAGTGATCGAGACTCATTGTTCACTAGCACTTTCTGGACTAAACTAAATGAGTTGACCCACTCCGAACTCCGCATGTCATCCAGTTTCCACCCTCAGACTGACGGAATTACTGAGCGAGCAAATCGTACCATCACTCAGATGCTCCGCTCATGCATCTCCTCAAACCAGAAGGACTGGGCAACAAGACTACCAGCAATCGAGTTTGCAATGAACTCTGCCCGGTCTGAAACAACCGGATTCACACCTTTCATGCTCAACTACGGACGATCACCACGATCGATGATCTGGGAAACAAACTCTGAATTCCCTGGCATTCGTGTCTTTGCCCAGCGAATGAAAGATACAATATTACGGGCACACGACTCGATCATAGCAGCCCGTGTCAAACAAACTGTCATGGCCAACCGGAAACGGAAAGACGTACCTTTTGTCAAAGGTGATCTGGTGTATCTGTCTACTGCCAATCTCACCCTTCCAAAAGGACACGCACGGAAACTAGCACCGAAGTTTATTGGCCCATACAAGATCACCGATGACTACCGAAACAACACTTTCTTGCTAGAATTACCGGCTGAACTCAAACAGCGAGGTATACACCCCGCATTTCATGTGAGTTTACTTCGCATCCACTTCCCTAACGACGATCGGTGATTCCCAGGCACACAGCTACAACAGCTTGTCGGACTAGGGAAAGTAGAAAACTTATCAGTAAAGCGTATCACTGACCATCATGGCAAAGGATGCGACTCACTACTCCTAGTTGAGTACTCGAACGGCGACTCCGTCTGGTTACCGCACCACGAAGTGTCTAACCTCGAGGCTTTTTCCCAGTACCTCGAGGCACTCAACATTGCAAGCGCAAACGATCTACCGCATCGTACAAGCCACTCGCAAGACTTACCTTTGTTCTCGATTTCTGCGGACGAAGGTACCTCCTGTCATCAAGCGCTCGACATAATTGATCAAGCACTGCTGAACTTAAAGAACTCAGCGATGCAGACAGAGGGCACAACACACCTCAAATCCTCGGGCCCATACCGTTCTTCAAAGGCGACCCGAGGCAAGAAAACATATAAAAGGTGGGCAAGAATTCCCCTTGCCAACAAACCACGACTGCCCATCCCAATGAACTTCACTCCCCTCGACCTTGAGCGGTTCCGTGCTACTGCCGTTGCCATCCGTGATGGCTCCTTCAATATCCGACGCGACATGGTCCCCCCAGGATATGTCAACTTCTGCGTCTTGCACACAGAAGACCCGGACCACTACATGCGGTACCCTCTACCACCCGCATTCGGACTCGCGAAAACCGAACGTGCAAAGAAGAAAAACAAGCGTGGTGGAGGACAGTCCAAGTACCTCACCCGCGTCATCTTCGATCGATTCGCGGTGGACACCATGACCCGTAAGCACTTACCGCCGAGTAAGGCCCACCGTGCTCACACCACCTCAGAGAGGGCCAACTTCGGTCAGACCCGCGACAACACTCGTCGCCATGAACCCTACCCGTCCAACAGACGAAACGGAGGGAGCAGAGGAGATCAGAACGGACCTAACGGTTGCGGAGGATGCCGCACCTTCTACAAGAACCAATCGCGCGACTTCCGCACTGGCACCCCTGGCCACGCAGCCACCAACGACCCCGTTCCCCAGAACCTCATGACTAATGACGTCTTGAACAATTTCGACGACATCTTTAGGAACCTAGAGATCACCTCCACCGCTGGAGACTCCCAGGTTCAAACCCCCACAGAGTCGGTTGCCGGTCCTTCTACAGGTTGGATCATAAGCCGAATTCTCTTCCTAATGACCCTAACGCTTCTCTACTTAGTCGCCTCCGACAGCACTACGAACAGCGTCACCGCAACTTGATCCCCCGTTGGAAGATCAGGAGGGCGAATGTAACGACTTACGAATTTTAACGCCTCGGAT
>Ga0307518_10000097_pt1 | contig 59779 bp, 62 predicted proteins | sample 25_EM_MG_FD_203889 | JGI IMG/M metagenome (GOLD analysis project Ga0307518, IMG submission 203889) | Populus trichocarpa ectomycorrhiza microbial communities from riparian zone in the Pacific Northwest, United States - 25_EM | ecosystem: Host-associated > Plants > Roots > Unclassified | place...
ACCGCGTTTTCAAGGGTTTGTCGGGCTTATGACAGTGCGGCGGTAGAACGCGTACGCTGCATTGCATGCTATGGAGAAGGCCTGTTGTGAATATGTAGTTATCGTGCGGCAAGGCTTTTCGAAATGAAATACTAAATCTTCGGGTGAATGCGAGGTCGGAAATGAAATGAAATGATTATAGGGGAAGTTGGAGGTGCATGCGTGCGTGGTGCTCCCTGCCGAGCACAACGATAAGAAAGCGGTAGTTGTGGCTGAGCGCCCAGGATACCGTTCTACTCATTCTGGCTGGAAGGCTGGCAACCACATCACGTCGACGCCGCAATGAGATGCGGCGGCCAAAATATGAGATAGGCGTGTGTTTCATGGATATCACCATGTGGAAGGCTCCTCATTGGGGAACTTTGGTCCTATCAGAGATTAATGCTGTACAGCAGGCCTTCTCAGGCAACATGATCTCGTGAGTATGTATATTTATTTGAAGTAGCCACTATGAATTCTGTAACTTGATCGGTGAGTGTAGTCGAAATCAAACCGTGATTGGGAGGAGTTGCACCTAGTTACATTCATTCATCGTTGCACATTGAATGCATCATGTCTCACGCATGTAGTGCATATGTAGCACTCAAGGGTTTGAGATCAGCAGCCTCCTTGAAGTAAGATGGGTGCGGCGGTGAAGGGATCCACTGTAATGAACCTCGGCAGCCACCCGAATCATGGATGCTTTTGTTCCAAGTGCTGAAGGGCTAAGCCTGGTCGTGATGTGGCGCAATTACGTCCCGAGCAATATCACATGTCGCGGCTGAAGTACCCGCAGCCCAGAGGTGACATATGGCGTGGACACTTTGTACTTCTGAAGGTAGCCTTCCATCGATGTGGCACACAACTTTTATTGTGTAACTGTCAGGGCCTTAGATACGCTCCTCGGTTTATCGGTTTTTCACACGGGACGATAACGACTTAATGTTGTGCCAACTTCTCGCCCTTCGATCCTTTGCGATCCATGACATTAGGGTCGAGTTCACTGAATAAAATGAATGTGCGCTTATCAGCGACTGACGTCTTGTGTACGGATGCTGGTTTATAACTGATACAAAGAACCTACCAACGATCGGTAAGGATAGTGGTGAAGAGAAGACGGATGAAAAGCAGGCATTGCAGCTTAGCTTGATCTGAATCAGCGGATCTGAATCCACGAAACAGGCTATGTACTTATCTGATATCATGACTCTGCCTGGTCCTGGATAAGGTTACGTTCTACAAGGTTCCCGACGGATTCCTGTGATTGGCCGGACTTCCTCCGCAGGATAGTCTCCTGATCTCATGAACTGATTTTAATCGATCAACAAGGACGGGACGGGGCGCCGAAAGGAGCAGTCGGCGTGACAATGGTTGCACTGCTCCAGTAGCGACTGTCAAGGGGTTTCATTCATGACGACATGGTAGCTTCCTTATGCATCAGCGTGATCGTGGGATGACCAATTCATAGCCTGGTGATGAATGAAAGTATTAGTCCTGCGTGTATACATACAATAGATCATCAATCGGAAGAGCCTAGCAGAAGGCGCAGTGCTGCGCAAGAGACTGAACACGCTCACGCGCAAAATGATTCTCCGCGAATCGATCACTAAAACCGAGTACTGTAATTGGCTGCTGCGGCGTCGACAAATTATTTCTACATCACAGGCTCACCAGAAGGGACACGGTACCGAGGTAAGAAGACGGACTGTGCACCACGATGACTCCAGATGATCGATTGGCACAGATGCGTGCTTGGGCGTGCTAGGCTGTTGTGACCTGCCACCTGTGTGCATGGCGCAAATGAGCAGGCAATCAAGGGCGATTGCGTAACTAGAATGCAAGCAGTTTGCCGACGATTAAACGTGGTCACAGCCTTCATTTATCGATTGAGGACAGTGGTTCAATAAATAGCGCTTCGCCCCGCAGTTTGAGTGGATGAAAAAGATCCGGGAACCAAAACTATGGTGCTCACTGAAGCCATTCATTTTATAAAACATGGGCTCTGGCTAACCCGTGAGAATCCTACGTGCCCAAATGACTGACCACGTGTCGGCCAGCGACCTGAGACACTCAGTTAAGGGAGATTCTTTGTCTGGAACATAAAGAGGCGGCAAAGAACAAGTTCCATATGAACGATTTGGGTTCTCAAGTAATATCGCGGTCATCACAAAGGGGCGTCATGAAACAGAGTCGCTATCCGTATCGGAGCTTGGTCTCTTTTCCAGAATTCCATCCACGATGCCAAAATCTAGGGCTTCTTGTGCTGCAGGCTGTTTTAGTGTGTGTGTGTGAATTCGGCATAAACCCTAATCACCTGTCATGAAGTAATCTCTCTCAAGGGCCCTCTCTAAAGATCAGTGACCGTGTGTGGGTTAATGAACTTCGCAGCACAAAGCAGAATTGTGACCATACCAAATCGCTCCATCCCTGCAGCTTCACTTTCACCTTCTTTGGCACTGTGCCGTTGATAGATCTTAGTCAAAAGGTGGCGCACGCGAAGAATCTCCTTGGCATGAATAGCAATATCGGATGCTTGGCCGGACGCCCCGCCCGAAGGCTCTAGAACAACAACCGACGGACGATGTAGAAATGGCGCTTTTAATCAAACTACCCATACTTACGATGGATCATGATACTGGCATTCGGGAGGCAGTGACGTTTTCCTTTTTCACCTGTGGGAGACATACATTTCAAACTTTGTCCCTATAATCGGTATGGTCTGGGACCTACCCGCAGCCAATAACAAGGAACCCATGGAACAGGCTTGTCCAATGCAGTATGTGTGTATCGGTGATGACACATACTGATAATTGAAGATCAGCTCCCGACACCACCATTCAGACCGCTTAAAAAACGCAAGACAAACCTGCATCTATAGAACCTCGTCAGCATAGTACCCTAATAGATCGAGGGGTTCGGGTTCTAACGGTGTCATATATGGCCAGCCCTGCGGTTACACTTCCGCCAGGAGAGTTAATGTACAGGTGGATGGGTTTTGAGGTCTCTTCTGCTTCCAGAAAAAGGAGTTGCGCCACAGTCAATGCTGCATCCGTGTCCCTAATCTGTTAGAAATGTTCCGTGAAAGCGGGGAATGAAAAAGACGTGATGGTGGTGGGCCGCTAAGTAGTTAGAAATGACGAACTCACGGGTCCATATAGCATAACGACACGCTCGCGCAGAAGTCGCGAGAAGATATCATACGAGCGTTCGCCGCGACCCTGTGCGAACAGGACGGAAAATAAGTGACGCATGCATGGACGGAATTGAGGTGACCTACGGTCTGTTCAATGACGATGGGCACGAGGTTGGAGGTCGGTGGGGCCCAAGAAGATGCGAGTGGATGGTAGCCACGACTTGATAGCCTTGCCAGCGGCGAGGCACGCTGTGTTGTTATCCTCCACAAGTTGTTTAGCATCTCTGAAAGCTTGGAGAGTGGAACTGAGGTGTGTCTTCCGAGCACGTGACACCGGAAACGCGTTTTGAGTTGTTCAGGTGTTGTACACGTCGCATCTCTCGTCGGCCACAGGGCTTTTGTTTACAGTGGGCCGCATCAGCCACGTATACTAATACTCCGAGCTGTCTCATTTGTTGTATGAAGACTGCAGGGACGCACTCCGCACACGATGAATGCTCGTTCTAGGTCAACCGAAGCACCCATGGACTTTCAGTTTACGTCTCGGGCTAGCAGTGGCATGAAGCCCGTCTGGGCTGCATCTCCCGAGGACCCGAGTACCCCACGAAAACGTACGTTCCAATTACTTGTGTGGTGTCTGGACTTACACCTGGCAACAGGTCCTTTGGATGACCTCACCACCACTACGCCAGGATTTCCTGGATCCCCTTTCACACCCATGTTTGGTGAGAATCGGAATGTTCCTTTCATTTTCCAGAGCCCACGGCCTCAGACGAACCCCACACACCCATGGGAACCTCCGCCCTCATTCTCGCCTCACAAGACGTTTCCACAGCCGCCACCTGCTCCAGAGCTCCACGATGTTGATATGTCGGAATTGAGTCCTCCTAAACCCGATAGTAGCGAGAAGGAAAATGGTCGGGTAGTTGCCACGGGCGCCATGAGAAGGGTGTTCAATTCCAGACGAAGGGCTCGTGCCAAGCCCCATTCAAATGGTGAGGACGCGGAGGATGCAAGCGAGGGCGACAGCGAGGACGAAAGGGGCCATGTTGGTCCTCTGACGCAAAACACGTCAAATCATTACACGCTTAACATGCCGTCGGCGCCGTCCTCGCGTTCGGATACCCCGTATGTCTTGCTTGGGTGAGCGTGTGGAGTCTTGCCTCGCCAGCTATTCGGACGAGTTTCTGATGTGGCAGCTCCAGTTATCTCCAGTTCTTCTTCAATCTATCGCTGGTGTTGGTGTTCTTGTACCTTTTGGTACAGTTCATTCTTACGGTTCAACGTGATGTCGAACACCGCATATCGGAATATGCCATGGGTACGGATCTCCGTGATGAACGGTGTTAGTTGTGATATTTGCTCATTGGAGGCCTCCCCATAGATATCGTGCAGGAGATCGGCATTTGCGCATCTCAATACAGAAACAACTATTGCGAAACGAACCAAGTTCCTGCAATGACACAGCAATGCGCTGTTTGGGAAACATGCATGAACCGTGATCCGACGACCGTGGGCCGCGCTCGCATCGGAGCTGAACTCATCGCCGAAGTCGTAAACGGTTTTGTCGAACCCATCAGTTGGAAAACTTTGGTTAGTGCTCCCTGATCGCGGAAGTTGTACAAAAGTGACCGTATCTCTGACGTTGAAACAGGCGTTTTCATTGACGTCACTATCCTTCTTGACGCTGTTTGTAAACTCGCTATTATCGTTGTACCGATCACGGCACCAGCCTGCACCCTCCCCGCCACATCCCCCTTCGTTTAGCGCCCCACCTGGTTTTCATCACGGATATCTCCCGTTGGGCGATACCCATCACGCAGGATCTCAGAAGATCAATGGAGGTGCTTCGTCGGAAGATGCACCCCGTAGAAGGCGGCTGGAAGGTGGGCAGGTTGTCAAAGTGAAGTGACGAAAATTATAATTAAATCGCATCCCATCAAACCATACGTACATTGCTTACGATCGCAACAGGAACAGACACTTAAACAATTATTACCCGTCCGATAATTTAGCCATCGGTTGAATTTGCCACTTTCTATCCATGTTGAGAACACGAAGACCGCGTCGCCAGCAAGAGGGTTTCATTATCGGGGCTCTTCCTCCTCTTTAAGACCACATCAGAAGCTTTGCTACTGGCCACGTGTCGGTTTTGTTTCAGCATGCAACAATTGGAAGATTGTTGATGGGCTTCTGGTCCCATTGTTGCTTGGTGCTGACGGAATGGAAAGCCGCGGACATGCTTTAGACAAGCTCCGGTATAAAGTCTCCGTGCAGCAGGGGGACGGCATGTTGAGCGTTGGGCGACAGAGGGCATACACACGCTTTATACACCGGTGACGCGCGTATTGTCGTTATTAATGCCTGCAGATGTGCCACAGAACCGTAAGTTCCCCATGCGCAACATATTGCCATCCACGGCGGAGACTAGCAGTGCCTTGACTGACTAGCGTCCTTACTCAACTTGGTGAATGAGGTGATGTGGGCGTCTTAATTCCTCTCCAATTGAATTCTAGGCGGGGAGCGATAGGCAGCCAGGTACGTACTAGTACATAGCATTAATGCTCCATTATGCTTCTTTCTCATGACTGTATCCCAAAGCAGCCTTTTGGCGCTCCGTCTCCAGCTGAGTCAGCGAAGCAGTTGGTTGCTTCGCGTCAGTTCGATGCAATATACCATAACGTACGTACCCAAAGCACGAGGACTGCCGTGAATGAGATAGGTGCGTGGGGCTGTGAGTGACGTGGGGTATGCCCATCAATGTGCACTGCACGATATGCAGTACATAGACGCTTGGTGGGTGGGGGGGGGTCACCGGTCAACCCCAGTTCGGGTCAGCGGCGCCACACAAGGGGGAGCCATCATATCCGAATCACACTTGTGTGCAGGGTCGAAGATTGCACGTTCAGCGCAGAACGCGGTAACGTCATCCGGTACGGTAGCCCGATCAGTTTAAGCTATACCTTCCTGTAACGGGACAGGTTATTAACCGCCACTTACTAGTTATAACCGCCACTATTCATGTGGCAATTCGCCGAGGGGGGTACTAAGTACATACCTGCCAGCAGTCACATTCTCACAGATTGGAACCTGGCCAAGTTGATGTTTTCTCTCTCACCCGGTGTCGTCTCTATCATTGACAGCCACACTTTCACGGGTACTCGGGACCCGGGGACTTGGGCCGCCGCATCAGCTGTGGGGAGGATTCAAGCCCAGCAAGTACTGAGCTTGACCCTATGTCGACCGTGGACTCGCCAGTGCTCATGCTCACAGGTAGGGGTCATAGAGCCTAGCCCTGCATGTGGCGATAAGATGGGCTGCATGTCGCCATCTGATTAGTAAGTCACTGATGCCAGAGTCCTGGGTTATCGCATACAGGGATGGAGCCACCGTACGTCACATGCGGCGAGGTCAGTGGAGGTGACTTTTGTACCTGTGTACATGTGAATGCTTACACTTTGACCTGTGTCTTGCAAAGATAAACCTCGATTAGGCCCGGATCTCGAGATACACGTTTGGGGCGCCACATGTGTAGGGGAGCGGTTCTAAATCAAGTCACTGGGTCCTCGAGTCCATTGCATCCTTGTATTATAGCACCCGCATTGCTGTGTGTGTACGTGCGGTGCAATCCGAAAACGACATTCCTTCCCCCCGAAGAGGACCGTTCAGGTCATTCAGGAGCTACACACGTCCGACCCGTTCCAGCGGTAGCCCAACCCTAAGCTTGTTATGACAGTGTTACAGATTCACCCTCCCTCTGTGCCACAGACAGTCCGTGACAGCCTGACAGGGGGTATAATATTTGAATTTAATTATGATCCATATCATATCATCAAGTACAGGCTTCACTGTGGATTAAGATCATATACGTGGGTGACATTGACAGACACCTGTCAGTGGAGGATGTGTATCGCAGCGCTTGGCTGGCTTTATATGGCATCGCATTCGCGTGCCTCCTCATGGGAGCCTATCTGCATTGATTGACGTGGGGGCACTACTGGACCACCGAACAGGGCGACAGCCCATCGTTCGACTTGCATCATGGTTCGTGGAATGGCACATGTCCGTCCGACATATGTCGTGTCTCTGTCTGTGTGGTGTCCGGCAAGTCTCCCCGTTTGACATTCCCAGGATCGCCATCATATGCATCAATCCCGGTGAACAAGGCACAAGGGTGGTGACGCCCCCAGATCAGCTCGTTTTGCAATAAAAGGGGTAAAGAGGTACGATTCTTCCAAGGTGGTGACTTGTCAAGTCAAATCGTACGAGCATGTGGGTGCGTGTGCTCCTCCTTGGTGCAGTGGATGTATTCCTCGGCCGCAGGTGCCTCGCAACGGAGAGGAACGCAAGCGACCAGAGAAGCTCGAGCGCCAAGAGACCGGGAACTGACAGCGGGGAGGGATGGCAAAGAACTCATAGAATAGCCTAGCCCCTGTGCGCAGATAACTCAGCCTGATCTGTCAATCAAACCGACACGTCATGGACACATGCTTGCACGTTAATATCAGCGCAGCCAATGGCAGGCTGCCATCTATTCTGTCTCCACATGAAGCTGTTGGAGGACCTAATCTGCACCCCAGGTGCTTAAGCATTGAGCTGGTCACGCACCGGCAAGCCATCGGGGCTTCTTATGTGCCTCAGGGTCGCGTGTTCAAGGTTGGCAAGGCCATAAAAGAAGTCGAAGATGTTGGCCCACTTGGCCATGCCATTGGGATGGGCCCCGGGTGTTATTTCCACCGAGCACGCTCCCGCGGCGACTCAGACTCGCGAGCTAATTTAGGGCTGGTCTGCCCACAGCCCCCCATATGTGTCCATCTGCTTGCCAGTGCCAAGGATTTCGTCACAGCAAAGGAGCGAGTTTGGGCTGGATTTGCCATGCGGGCAGAAGGCAAATGGGTGTACCCGCCTGGCTACTAGTATGGGCGTTAGTCCGGTGTCCATATATAAACCAAAGTTTCATGGCCAGATGGAGGTGGAGAAGGCGCGAAGGACGAACTGCCGCGGATGGATGCCAGGTCCGCTGTTTCGTTCTTGTTCCCGAGTATCGGGGCGTGATCATGATGATGATGATGGGCGGCGACAGCAACGCCACACTTTAATAAAGGGCTAAAGGTATCTTCCATGAAAGAACGGCCGAGTTCACATTATATATAAGCGTGGAGGGGGAAGGCCAGAAGGAAATGATGTGTATTTGGGATATGAATAGACAGGGTCAAGGGTTTTGATATCACTACTAGGGATGGAATGCTCCCACCAAAAGGATCACCCTCGCCCCGATGCGCACGGTGGGATTCGGGCAAGGAAATGGGTTGGGACGGATGACGATACAGGGGATCTCGATCCAAGGCCTTTCTTCAGGTGGTCCCTTTCGCCCCCTTTGTTGTAGCGGCCTTCATCTCCTCGTTCTTCTGTGTATATATCCCACGGGGATCAGCCCACTCAAGTGAAAACAGGATCTTGGCATGCCTTCTGTTTAGCCCTCAGGATATCTGCGTCACTAAGAAGGGTGGGGGGGTTCAGTAAATGGAGCTGATACGGGACGAAGAACGATAAATGGGCATGCTTACGCCTCCCTACGTTTGGCCAGACTCGTGTTGCTGTCCTTTGCCTTTGATTTGTTGGCGACCGCTTGTTTCTTGGCCGCCTTCGCTCGGTCCATTTCTCTCTGGTTTCCTCCTGTAGTACGTGAGTCGATGGCCTGTTTCATGGCATGCGAGGAGACGCACGGGTCATGTTGGTAGCAAGTCGTCGTCGTCGTCGTCGTCGTCAGGAATGGATGTCCTGCACGAGTCTCCCCAAATAAGAACAAATACGGGTCACCCTATTTGGAAAAGGCCGTTTTCGAAGCGGGGAAATTTTTTGAGTTTGGCTTCGAAAATGGGTGGGATGGAGGCCCATGGTGATAAGTCAAGGCAGGGCTTCCATGTGGGTTTCTGTCGTGTTATATAAGGCTGGTACATACCACGTTCCTAATGCCTCCAGCTCCGTGTGGGGATATGTTTGGAGATAAGGACGGCCGATTACCCCAAGGTGTTAGGGTGAGGGCACAGCTTATCGGAGCCATCCATATGAGTGTGGGTGACCCGCTGCGTTTGGCAGGCATCCACTGTGTTGAATAGTGAAACGGACAAAGTGACATGATTTTGCAAATAGGTAATGACGATGAAACCTGCCCTTGGCTGCGTCTCGGCGCGATCAGCCAGTGCAAGCCGCCGGGAAAGGAGGGTCACATCGAGATTATGCAGTGTATGACCATTTATGGCGACTTCATTGATGGGGCTGTTTGTTTTTGAAATGAAGGGTATTTTTTTTTGGGACGCAACTGAATACACAAAAGTCACGCCGGCCGGGTGAAATGAACGTTTGACAGCAGTCAAACCTGTCACTGAGACTTTGTTTCTCTTTCCGCGGAGTTGGCGCCAGCCTCATCGTGGTTCTCCGCCGCGCATGAAGGCGCTAGTGTGCGAGGCGATCGCCCCCCCTCGTGGGCGTGGTTGCCTCAACTCTCCCGATGCCATCCGAGTACGGTGGGAGGAATCGTGAGTCGGGCCGGCGGCCGGAGAACCCTGACGATCCCTCTCAATCTCCCGCTGGTCGTGTCCATTATGGAAGAGTGGCGTCTTCGAAGAGACTGGCATGAGCAGGTTGGCGGGGCGAAGAGAAGAAGGACATGGAAGGCCACAGCACATATATAAATGAAATACGATAGCCTCGCGAATAACGTTCCGCTATCCGCCCCAGTCGACGGAGATCTCCCGGCGTGCCGCGTGTGGGCGGCCAGTGGGCGAAGCGAGTACCTGAGCCACGATCACGATCTGGGAGACCCTAGAAACGACAGCTGACGTAAGCGTGGTCCAGGGATTTGGTAACCCGCTATGCTAGATTGTCATCGCCTCCGAGATCTGTGATCTGCCGTAATAGTTCCGACACCCATTAGGGTCCCTGATTTCCCCTGCGCAGCCGCCTTCGTATATATATCAACAGCCTCGAGTGGTGGGCGACTTTCTCTTCCCCCTCCGTCACCCCAGCCATGTCCCACCGCCACGTCCCCCGCCAGCCAGACAGGGACGTGCGCATGCACGACCCCCATGTCCTCGCTGCCCCGCCCCATCTCAACGGCAACGCCGCCGTGCACCCCGCCACCCCCAACGCATCCGCCCAGCTGTCTCCCACCAACCCCACCAACCCCACATCCAGCACCATCCACAAGCTCGCCATGGCAAACGAGCAGACCTGGCTCCTCATCGGTGCGTTCCCCTCCCTCCTCCGAGATGGCGCGGTGAATGACCGTCCCCCAGGGCGGGTGGCCGAGCAGATGGGCGATCTCGAGCACGCCATCACCGCATACGAGCATGCGCTGCGGCACAATCCCCTCTCGCTGTCCGGCCTCACCCAGGTCGCGGGCATTGCACGGATCAAGGAAAACTATCCAAAGGTGCGTGTCCGAGGATATCCACTGCATCTCAGATGATGTCATCTCGCCCGCTTGCCCCCCCCCGTTTAGGCAATCGAGTATTTCCAACGCGTGCTGCAACTTCAGGAAGACAACGGCGAAGTGTGGAGTGCTTTGGGTCAGTGGCTCGCTTACCTCAGCATCCTCGCCCTCACCCCCGATCCGATCTAGGCCACTGCTACCTCATGCAGGACGACCTCCAGAAGGCCTACTCTGCCTACCAACAGGCATTGTACCTCCTCTCAAACCCAAAGGTGCGCTCTCTCTCATCTCCCCCTCTGTGCGCTGCTCACCCCCACGCAGGAGGATCCAAAGCTCTGGTATGGCATCGGCATCCTCTACGACCGCTACGGCTCCCTCGACCATGCAGAGGAGGCCTTCGCATCGGTCCTCAAAATGGACAAAGGTTGGCCCGTCCCCCCTTCGCCCTGGCATTTGTTATGTATTCATCATGCAGAACTAGACTTTGACAAGGCAAACGAGATCCTCTTCCGTCTCGGCATCATCTACAAACAACAGGGCAAGTACGAAGAGTCCCTCAGCTGCTTCGACCGCATCCTCCGCAACCCACCAAGTCCCCTCGCCCATGCCGACATCTGGTTCCAAATCGGGCATGTCTATGAACAGCAAAACGATGTAGGGTGCCTTCCCCGCGTTCACGTACACGACACTCATCTCTTTCAGTATCTCCGTGCAAAAGATGCATACGAACGCGTCGTCGCGGACAACCCTACCCACGCAAAAGTGCTCCAGCAACTCGGATGGCTCTACCACCAGGACGGGTCGTCCTTCCAGAACCAGGAACTCGCCATCCAATATCTCACCAAGAGTCTCGAAGCAGGTGCGTTGCCAACTTCCCCTTCCAAGAAGTCTTATTCACTCTGCCGCTTGCAGACCCTTCGGATGCCCAGAGCTGGTATCTCCTCGGGCGTGCTTACATGGCAGGTCAAAAGTACAACAAGGCATACGAAGCTTATCAACAAGCCGTCTACCGCGACGGCCGAAACCCTACCTTCTGGTGCTCCATCGGCGTCCTCTACTTCCAGATCAATCAATTCCGCGACGCACTGGATGCGTACTCGAGGGCCATCCGCATCAACCCTTACATCTCTGAGGTCTGGTTCGACCTCGGTAGCTTGTACGAAAGCTGCAATAACCAGATCTCCGATGCCATTGACGCTTATGCCCGCGCTGCGGAGCTCGACCCCGGCAACCCCGTTATCACCCAGCGTCTTCATCTCTTGAAGAACGCCCAAGCTACCGGGAGCCAGCTTCCTGCCGCCCCTGGCCCACAAGACGTCCACCCCACTGCCTACGCCAACCCCACGGTACCTCCTCCCGGCCTCACAGGTCCTCCCCTTCTCCTGCAATCCACCTCGACTCGGCCTCTTCTTAGGTCCGAATCAAGAGGTCCCGGGAACAACGACTCTCTGCACCTCCCACCACCTCCAGTACCTGTCGGGCGTAACTCGCCTGGGCCCTTCAGGGGCCCTCCTCCCCCTGTCTCCATCGACGAGTCTCGCCACCCACAGTCGCATACGCCCCTTGCTCCCATGGACGTGGAGCGTTCTCACCATCGCGAGTTCTCTGGCCCTGGACGCGAGGGTCGTGGACCTGCCGGGCACCAGAACCTCCTCCTGCACCACCCCGTTCCACAACAGCAACTCCCCACCGAGGAGCTACGTTCGTCTGCCCATGGCCCTACTCCTTCCGAATACTTCAACGGCCGTCATCGTGTGCCCTCGACGTCTACATCGCCCGTTCCTCACACTCGTCCCCGCTCTTCTGGGATGAACTTTCCCCCGTATCCTGGTCGCCAACCAGTTGGGCCTGCTCAGCCCAGTGCTTCTGCATCTCAGCGCTCGCCCCCTTCGTATCCGCGCGAGCCGCGTCCGGTGGAGCGCGATGCGTCTTGGGATCGTCGTGGTCCTCCCGAACATTCTCGCGACTGGGATCCCCGTGGACGCCCCGAGTACCCTGGTCACCGCTCGCAGCACTATTACCATTCCCGCTCGCCAGGTCCTCACCGTGCCCAAAGCCCGATGGACACGTCGCCGCGTTCGGCGCACCCACGCACGGCCTACTGGGATTCGAAGCCCCCTGGTGGTCCTCCTTATCCACGGTCGCCGCCCCCTCAGGCGCCTCCCCATGAAGGTGGGCCTTTGCGGTACGATCCTGCTCGTGTCGATGCTCGCGAACGGCCGATCGAGGAGCCAAGGCGGTATGCTGGTTCGGTGGCGACCTCGCCAGATGCACCCTCTCGGGTTCCGCTGCACCGTATGACAGGGTCCCCCGAGCCATCGTCGGCCAGTGATTCGAAGAGCAAGCGGAAGCCCCAGCCGGTGAAGGAGAAGGATTCGGACTCGCAGAGTGTGAGCGGCTCCGCCCCGAGTGATGTGAGCAGGAGGAAGAGGAAAGGGCCTCCGCGCAGGAAGGATGAGCGGTCAGACCTGTACAAGGTGGGGTCGTTCTCTGCCAAGGACGGGCAGGACACGGCGAGCTCGAGTGGCTCTGGCAGTCGATCTTCGCAGCCGTCTCCTACGAATGCCACGCCTCGTCCGCCGTCCCGGGTCATTGACGAAGACTACGATGAGGGTGCCGCGGATGCTTTAGTTGTGCTTTCGCAATATCGTTCTGCGGAGCCGTCGGCATCTGGCCATGACAATGCACACTCGCCAACGCTGTCGAGCGGTAGCCGACACACTGCGACGTCGCCTGCGCATCGTCGATCCGTCTCGTCCTCGAACGGTCCTTCGCCGACGTCATCTGGGTCCAACTCCCTCAAACGTCCTCTCAGCCCCGTTCCGATGGAGGAGATGGACACCAAGCGGTCGCGCGTTGACAGTCTGAAACGTGGTTCACCATCCGGACGACACTCGCCTCCATCCTCGCGCCCGTCCCCGCTCCCCATACGCCCCTCGCCCGAGTCTCGTCAGCATGCGGCGGAGATGGCCCACTCGACGTATCCGAGCACGCCTGCAGTGACGGGCCAGCTGCCCCCGCATCCTCGCCCGGTCGGACACATGGCGCTTCCTCCGATCACGACGCTGTCGCCTTCGTCGTCTGCGCCGTCGCCGACGGACGACAGGATGGTGGTGGACCGACGCACGCCCACGCCGCCGTCGAGGGGCAAGTTGTCGGAGGTGATGAATCCGGCTGTGGACTCGCCAAGTGCAAGGCCTCAGGGTGCGTCGCCGCCGCGGTCGCACGAAAAGAAAGACTCGCCTTCGTCTGCATGATAAAGCATATTCTATTCACGAGTCATCACGATGCAGTATTGATGAAATATTCTCCCTCTCTTTTTACAATCAGTCGTGCCGCAATCATTATGTTTTCTCGATTTTACTTTTCACAAGTTTTATTGCACTATTGTGACATACATACAATAAACGTTACATAGCTCGAAGACATGTATCTATCGATCGAATCACGCACTTGCATGTATATGTACTAATCATCCATCTAAAGAATGGTAGATATCCCGCAATGGATCGGCTAATAAGTACTCGGGAAAAATGTTTTTATATGGCAGAAGTTTTTTAGGCTCGTGAAAAATTTGTGCCTTGGCTTGTCAAAGTCAAAGTCAGTGGCTGTTTGACAAGGTGCCAGCTGTGCCCCACGTTCATTTGTGCACGACCCTCCTCTTGAACAACAACCAGCAGCAGTGACGCGTTTCACGCACCCACCTCTTTTTTTTTTTCTCTCGCTGACAACCTCGGAGTCCTTGGAAACCACGTTTTTCTGCAGCGCGATTTTCCACGACTGACACACTGCTGTCGAATACATTTCAGGATCATCATCATCATCGAGATTCCACGAACCTTCGCTTCCCCATCGTTGGGTTGACATCCCTGGCGAGAAAAAAAGACGTCTCGCTTGCTTCTGACAGCGCACCCACAACAAGAAGTGATTCTGAAACCAGAGGCCTGCGACTTACGCGAAACTTGTCGCGGAACCCGAACGTTGTTCAACGTCCAACTTCGCACTAGTCTTCTCGTCATTATTTGATCTCTACTACTAGTAGTACCCTCAAACTTTTCAGTCTCACTCCCTCGATGCGACGGTCGCGATGACAGCGGGACTAAGAGGAGCGCCATCGAAGACATTTACTAATATTCCTAGTAGCAACAAGAACAAGAACAAGAACGGAACCGGCGCCGCAAAAAAGAAGGGCGAGCGCGGGAACGCCAATGGCGGTAATAATATGATTATTATTCAGACCCAAAGCATGATCTCGGACTCGGAGGATTCAGCCGTGTTTGACATTGCAACGGCTTATCCCATCATTCCCCCACGGACGTCGTCGTTTGCAGCGCGCGGGAGTACTGGATTCGAGTCGGGTGTGCACGCTGCTATTATGGCGAGCAGCATGGGTGGGACGGCGACCGACGTTGTTACTTCACCAATGAGTGGGGGGGCTGCCGGTGCCGATTGTTCTGCAGTGACTAGTACTAGTAGTAGGACGCCGGCGTTGCCAGCTGGACGACAGGGCGCCGTTGCGACGCCTCCTCTTCCTCTTTCCCACACACCTCGCGGTACTACGGCGGACGATACATCTACGATGAGCACACCTGGTGCTGGAACGTCTACTGCCCTACCGACTCCCGCAACGACTACTCCTACGGGGGGGACCAATCATACACTTCTGATGACGGAGGACCATGCGCAGCCGCTCGCGACACAGACACCCTCTGTGCTGACGCCGCCAGAGCAGCACTTGGCTGCGGGCCGGAGCAGCGACCGTTTTCACTCGGCGGGCTCGTCGCAGGTCTCGCTTGATGCGTCTCGGTCGTCTGTGGTGAGCCGGTCGCCGGCTGCGCATCCGTCTTCGTTGGCGACGTCGTGGACGAATGAGGGGAATGCGGACGGGTTGAGTGGGGATGGCCACGGCGAGGGTGAGCACGAGGACGAGGGCGAGGAGGATCGTGCTGTCAAGGAGGAGGAAGACGTTGAAGTCGAGCTGGTGGAGCCGATGATCAAAAGTGGCGAGGTGATTGATTTGGTGGGTGGGGATGGTGAGCGCGAGAGTGAAGATGTGTGGATGCGGGGGCGAGCGCGCGAGGAGCCACTGGTGTCCCATTCTCCCTTACCTGCACCGGTGGAGACGGGTTCAAGAACGGCCGAAGGCGAGGGATATGTGGAGGGGGACTATGTTGTGCCAATGGGAACGGCGACGGAGGCGGCCAGCGTATGGCATCCGCTTGGGGATGATCCACTTTCGAAAGAGGACCCTTCGCAACTGTTGCCCGAAGCAGATCATGATCTTCCCCTAGCTCAAGAGCAGACGCAAGACGTCGCAGATACACGACGGGCGAGTATTCAATTCTCCGAAGGCTGTTCCTCCGACGTAGATGAGAGGAGGAGGCATGTCCGCCGACAACGATCCTCGTTTAAGCTATCCGCCTCGGAGAAGCTGGAGCAGCTGCGGCTCAAGCTGAAGGCACCGCAGTCGCCTCAGCCTTGGGATGTTGTTGATCGGCCGGTGGACAGTGGTGCCCGGAGTCAGGGTGGTCATCAGGAACCCAAGGATGGTGAGAAGGAAAAGGACCAGGGAGGGCACGAACCGTTGGGGTCGGATTATTATTCGACGTTGACTTCGAAGAACTTTGCCACTATGCAGAAGAGGTAAGTCTCTCTACTTCGCTCTATCGTTTGTTCCTTCTTCGCCTTCTTGTCTCCCTCCCTCCGATTTTTCTTTTGCTTGTATCATCATACACTCGCACTAATCCTTGCATGGTTTCATGAACTAGCCGTCGACGTCCGCTAATCCCACACTCGTCATACTATTTTGGACCACCTCCAGCGGACTGTGCATACGGCATGCCACCCGTCGGCCATATAGGCGTACATCACCCCCGTGAGATCATCCGGATCGAGCGGGATTATGCGAGTGGAGAAGTTGTTCAGTTCACGCCCATATATCCATTGGAGTTAGAGGGACGGGTGGGTATCCTATCGTTATTCTGCCAGTTGATGCTAATATACTCGCTGGCTGTCGAGTATAGATAACACCGACGCAGTTTCACGAAACTATCAACGATATCAACGAGATCCTGATATCGGCTTACAGCATTCGCCATTCTTTTGTGTACAACTTTTTCGCCATTGCCACACTCCAGCTGTCGACGTTGCTTGTAGCGTCGCATTATACCAAGGTGGGCGCGCTCCTTGTCTCTTTCGAGAAGGCACTAAAGATGGCTTTCTGATAGGAGATGCGAAGACTTCAGGAGAAAATTGAAGAGCTAAATACGCAGCTCTATAATCCTGTCGGTCTTAATATTTTATGGCCGCGGAATGTGGCCTTTCTTTTTGTGAGTCTTTTTTGTGGTCTCTGATTGGCTTGGAGCTGACACTTGCATAGTTGGAGATCGAGTATTATGTGAGTTCTTTTCACCCTGTTTCGATGCGAAGTTGTGTTTAGTGTCATTGGTGTAGTGATTAAGAAGTCTCGTGTCACATTTATGTGCATATCACTCATTAGATGGCTTCCTGCCCTGCTTTCTTTCCCTTTCTCTCTTTTCTGGTTACACTTACACTTCCTACAGCGTTGTCACGGTTCTTGTCGCATCACTCACTTTCACTTTTATGCAATCCATCCCTGCACTGTACCTGCACCATGAAGCTCCGTTCCACTATCTTTCCTCTTACCCTTATCCTTCTTCTCTCCTTTCCGTACATGGCGCCGTGTTGCCCTTCCCTCGGTATACTGAGTTAACTCACTAATCCCCCCTTTCTGGGATACGATGTTTGTTATTACGGGTAATTTAATCGGGATTCATATTGCAGCGTTCGCGGCGCTCGACTACCAGGTTTTCATGACACCAAGGTGCCCGAGTGCTTACTGGCATCCTAGTTATTTTTTCCCTCAGGTACACATCCCGATCATTGTCAATAGCATAGTTCAAGCTTATTCTTTTCCTGAGTCAGCGGTCATGCGGTAGGCATGTAGCAGCCATGGTATGCTGGGAGGAGTGATGAATTCAATATCCATGTTTTGGTGCTCAACCACTTATCCCTGGGACATTGGTGCTACGGCGTACCTATATCCAAAGGATCCATCAGGTCCTTGCTGGCTCAGAGTGCCTCGTAATTGGAACAGCGACAAAATCTGAAACAGTTCGCTCGGGTGCCGTCATGTCTCATTGCTTTGCGTCTCCTAACGAATGCAAGTCATTTCCCTTAATGCATCGTCCACTTTCATGATCTTGAAAAGCTTAGCCTTACCTGTGTATCGTCAAGAAAAATTCGCGCTGCGGTACACCCGGCAGTGCACCCTGGCAAAGGTTAAATGTCAAGTGTTGTCCTATAATGCAGATCTGGAAAGTACCTGTCCTGGACATCCTCCCCCTTACGATCAGCCATTGGGCATTCACCCCAAGTGTCGCAATCCCACTTCACCCACCCCCACCCGTCCTTGATCTGATACCGAGCCGATAAAACAGCTGCAACGAAGGCCAGAAAAACGGACATACCTGGGGTTTCTTATGTGGAGCGAGGACAACGAGCCAACTCGCCTTCGTGCTCAGCTCCCACAAGAGCGAAAATAGTTCGGATGGCGACTGCACCAGATGCAATGCAAATGAGCAAACCACCATATCGATGATGATCGGCTTGTCAACAGGATCTCCAGTATTATCACCTAGGACCGAAGTTTCTGCACCTGAGTCTGAGACTTTGCCCAACGAGGTCAGGTGTGAAATGGGGGAGGGTAGAGCGCCCCCCGCTATGTCCATGAACGAAAGGGGTGCACAGGGCAATGTCGTGCGTTCCAGGTATGCCTCGGCAGTGTACTAGTATGTATGTATTACAGTGTGAGCGATGCACGTTTGACCACGCTAGAATCTCACTGGATCAGCAGCCATAATACGCATGTCGGATGGGTATGAGGCTATCCCCGTTTGTAGGGAAGCGCTGGTGGGCTGATCGGGAGGAGCTGGGGGACTGCGTCGAATGGATTTAGAGTTTGCTCCTTTCCACCATTGATATGCGGCCAAGGTTGCTTCTCCACTTCAAATCGTCGCATAAGTATTCTGGTGCACAGATACAGGTGACATTTCCAACCTGCCTGAGAAATGGCGCCGGGTTGAAGCAGCAGAAGTAGGACGCGGAAGTGACCACCTACCACATGCCATGTCAAATATCAGGGGGGTCCTTGACCCGAGGGCACTGTGTTCATGTTTCCACCATCTGCAAGAACAATTGTAAGGACTACCCAGCTCTTGCGTTATCAAGGACCCACCTATCGAGCCAGGTGAACATGCAGGCGCAGACGCCAGGCAAATGTGGGTTGCGATACGTCGCCCCGACCTGGTAGATAGAGGGATGTGAGCCTGTGTGGCCCTCAGTTATGAACTGAGGACGACCTTCTTATAGTACTATGATCCCTTTACATGTGAGTTGATCTGAATGGAAGGATCGGAGGATACATACACTGTCTACGCCATACTCGTCGTAATTTGCACGCATGGAACGCTGAAGGTTCCCCGTAGTTCCGATGCGGTGAGTTCGCCCGGTGTCGGCCATGGCTGTGACTCGTTAGTAGCAGTCCGAATCGATCTTCGACTCGGCTGTAACCTTCGAGTACGCTGATTGATGGATTTCAACACAACACCATTGGAGAGTCGACTAGCACAACCTTGGGATCTACCAGCAATATGGTTCGTCACGACGTGGTCCAAGCTGTGCTAGACGCTCATTTCATTCTGACATGCGTCCTTAGCCCTGCCAGGGTGGTGCCGTGGGGTCGAACGTCGTCCATAGCAGCTGTCATTACTTTAGCGAAGTGGACCTCATATCCCCACTGCAGCCATAATGACCTCTTTCATGATTAATGAACATATCGACCGCAAGGTACACGAGGAGTGGAGAAAGGATGGACGGTGCACGTTCTGTCGGGTCATTACCAAGGAACTACCTTCGACGATTGTGTATGAGACAGACGAGGTCATTGCGATACTCGGCGAGTGTTAGGACTCTTGGGTGTTTGGAGGCTAACTTTGCCCATGGATTCATAGATATACTCCCACTACGCCCTGGACATACACTAGTTATACCCAAGACGCATATTTCTCATGTGTCCGATCTACCACCGGAAACCGCAGCTGCCATGGGGATGGCCGTGTCCAAGGTCGCCAAAGCACTGACGCAAGGTGAGTGTGGGTTCATGATTAGACGCGCGTGGACTCATGCCTCTGGTTTTCAGCCTCGCAGAACACAGCACTCAACATTGTATGTAACCAAGAGTATGCCCAAAGTGTGCCCCATGTGCGTATCCCAGGTAGTCTTGACTAGGGCTTCAGCATGTTCATGGCGACAATGGAACATCTAGGTTCACTACCACATTATACCCGCACCACAATTCGAAGCGTCAACGGAATTGGCACGATCGGACCCACCAAGAATAAAGGCACAGCGCCAGCGAGTGTCGCCGAAGACCATACGGGAGATGCACCAACTGGAGTACGAAGGGCGAAGTGAGCTAGACCAAGATGAGGGACGCGAACTTGCCGAGAGGATTCGAGCAAGGATGTGAGAGACCAACTTATCGGTTATTTCCATAGTACGCTTGTGACCATGATGTCGGTAGTTTTCGAGTGACGCGTTGGTGGCCGCACAATGTTGATTTCATGCTTCCACTCTCCTGCTAGTACTACCACTCATCAGCAAGAACACAATGGCCAATGACCATGAGGACACACAGCTGCTCGAAATTGATATCGAAGCAGACCACCAGGAGTTGATTATGGTAGACGAGAGCGAGACGGTGGTCGCGGACGGACAGAAGAAGAAAGACGGCGCTGCCGCACCTGCGACGCGTGAGCGCGAGGCAGGTAAGTCGATATTGCCCTTCTCGAGGGTGCAGAGGATCATCAAGGTGGACAAGGTACAAACGACTGGCTATCGCCCGCGTCATCGCAGAAACTTAGCAACACGTTGATGTAGGATCTTCCGATGGTTGCACGGGACGCAACTGTCCTGATATCGCTAGCTACGGAGGAATTCATTAAAAGGCTAGCAGAGGCAAGTCAGAAGGTTGCAGAGAGAGAGAAGCGGTCGACAGTGCAGCACAGGGACATCGGTACGCCGGCATATTCTTATTCGCGACTTCACTGACACTACTTGTACGACTGGACAGCAAATGTCGTACGACGTGCAGAGGAGTTTCTCTTTCTCGACGGCAAGTTTGCGATGCAGTTACTTTATCGCAACTAATACCCCTCGATCTGTCCAGAAATCGTATCATACCCACGTACAGAGCCCCCAACGAAGCGCAAACCGAAAGCACTCCAGGAAGAGCAGAGTGTACCCGAGGAGCCAACGCTGTTGGACAAGTTCGTGAAGAGAACCAGGGAGGACGAGAGTCAGGGTGATGTGGTTACTGGGAAGTCTAGTGCTGACATTGTGATGGACGAGGACGGGATCATGTATACAGCATAATGGGAATCGATTTCTGTACTGATCATCGAACCTACAGTTTTGACCAGGTTGACAATGATGGTAGACACTGGCATTGTTGTCAAGATGGGCGGTGAGTTGTCACAGAATACGATTCGGCATTCGTTGGCCGTTTAACTCGGCGTTGATTCTTCGTTATAGGAATTTCAGGTAAGTTCATACTTCGGCTCCGCACTACTGGCAGCACTAGCCTATAAGGATCTCACAACTTATGTATCATAGGTTCACGTTTGACACGGCTATGGAGATCGCGGGGATAGAGCGAGCAGTCGTAGGGAAAAAGCAGAACGTCCTCGAGAAAGCCCTTCAATCTGCTCGGTGCCCGGCTATTGTTGGGACTATGGTGAATAGTATGAAACCTTGAACCACTCTCAATACGTGTATCCACCACACTCCTGACATGCAACAAGGATACGGTGTTTCCAAGGTTGGACCAGATTTGACCACTTTAGAAGTTCACCCCAAAAGTCCACGGAAGAAAAGTCGTCTACTCCACAAACATTTGGCCGTCTTAGTGATGCCATTTCAAGGAAAACCTATTTGGCAAGAGATTCCTGGACTGACCACGAATCTCTTGCCCAAGTGTCTTTATCCTTCATTAGTCTGCCCTCGCACTGCAGCTACAGTTCAAGGGAGGAAGAGTTGTCCCTCTTAGGCATCAACAGTACTTTCTGGACGCGTCTAACATGTTCTAACTATAGGTACGAGGTCCTCAACACAACCACACTAAAATTGATCTCAGTGGATTGAACTTGCAGATAGCATCCACTGACTCCTCAGTAATGCTCATGCTTTACTGAACATCACACGCTTACAAGCCAACGGAATATCCGAGGCTTCACTTAAGCTGGGGTGGCAAATGGCAGCCTGATTATTTCATGCAGTATGACAGATGGCCACGGATTGAGCCCGAGATGTGACGGCAATTGATCTCATAGCCCCCCATTGTACCAAGAAACAACAATCGCCGTTTGCCCTGTTCCAGACCTTAATGAAAACATGTGGGCGTAAAGCGCCATTCTGTCTCTAGCCCCACGCTTATGCCCAATCCATAGATGAATGCCCTTCCGAAATCACAACTCTTGCTGTTCTGATGGGATTTTCGGCTCTCTGGCATGCTGTTCTAGAAAAATAGGGGATTTACTGCGGGGCGCAGATAAGCCGTTTGTCCTTTTATTTAGCTAATGGGCTACACTCACCCTTGCCAGCTAGTGTGGCACCATGAAGAAGTTCAAGATACTCCCTTCAAGATGTCCGAGGCATGGGACAAGTATACACCTTAGGCACCAGTTCTCGGTGGCAATAAGGCTCCTTTAGATGGGTTTTTATGTTGTGGGAAACCCATCCAAGAGACCAACCATCTGCGCAACATCGGCGTCGGAATTTGCCGCCATTATTCGGCTAGTCCCGAAATTGTTCATTTCGTCGGCTTCGTGTCAGCATAGCACTCTAAACCCTCCTCTGAGGCTCAGACGAGCCTCCTTGGCTTCTTTATTTTTATTAATAATTGTTCACCGCTTCATGTAAGACTACATAATCACAAAAAGCATTACTACCTCCCGAAACATGACTGCATTTGGTCACTACCTGAGCTGCAATATTCCCACCCTCCTGGTGAGCCTCTTCTGCCTTCCTGTGCCCTATCCCTTGCCTCTATGTACTGTACATAGTATCATATATGTTATATTAATATATAAGACCATAACTGGATCCTCAAATGAATGTGTCAGAGGCTCTGGATGGTTGGAAAAGTAGTTAGGGGTAAAAACAAAAGAGGCTTTGCACTTTTGATAAATTGGACATACACACTTCTAAATTATATCCCCTTCAAGGGGCCATATGTACTTATAACAAATACCAAGCACATTTGATGGGGTGGAGCCTCTGAAGTGCTGTGTCACATTCTCCTCCTCCTGGTATGACACCCTGGGAGGCTCTTACTGCAAGTGTTGGTACTTTTGGGATGGTTTGTAACTGTAGTAGTATACTATTACCACTTTTCTATCACATAAACTGGGAGACTGGCCACTCTAAAGGTGAGCAGGAAGGTAAACACTACTTTTATGAAAATAGGGGCCTTCTCAGTCCCCAGAGCAACTATCTATATTTTGAGTATCTAAGAGGCTCTGTAATACTATATGGTAGTCACTATACCATCACCAAGTCCATAACCTGATGTGGAAAAGCAGGGGAAGTGAAATGATATGATGGAGGGCGTGGGAAAATGTCTAAAAAATGCGGAGACTTTGAAAACATGTCAAAAAAAGTGAAATAGTACACCACACACAACATCTGGTGTGTCTATGGATTGTGCTACTGACTTTCTAGTGTCATTACAAACTCTTTTCATGTGTCACAGTATTTGTATAAACCATAAACTCTTCAGAAAGCGAAAATTTGGCACAAGGGGACACCTTGTGCAATGACTACATTTCAGTATGGCTTTCATGAACAACTTTTTGGAAAGGGCAGATGGGTCAATGTGCATCAGGTGGGCACAATGCTTTGACTTGGTCCATTGTCGTTTCCATAGTGCCATTAGTTCCATTTTGTTCTTCTGCTTGACTGCTGATTGGCACCAATGGGGAGATTCTTGTGTAGACATTTTGGGAGGTCAGTTTTTGGGCTTGAGTCATTTCCATTGAGTGCAGAGATGTAATTAATGCAAGATTAACAAGCAGTCATGTTGTACATAGTACTAGTATACAGTGGATCAGATGTGCTTACAAGATGGGTTGGTACTGAGTACTGGTTCAGTATGTCGAAACCTGCACTCAGAGATAATCATCACCAAATGATAGTAATACTTGCATACTAATTGGTGACGACAGATAAGTTCAAATCCACTAGTACCTACCTACTCTATAGTTTGGAATGTCAATGAAATTTTGAACCGAATTGGTGTAACATTATACCTGCGCCGCAGTTTGGAGCATAGCAGAATTGGTGCAGCCAGATGCACCATCATGAATGAAGTTTCGGCGAGCAGCACTGGGGATTATGCTGGATTATGCGAGAGACGCACCAGCTTGGGCACCCTATTCTGCTTAAACATAAGGGTAAAAAATTAATTCGGGAAAAATCAGTGCAATTAGCTGCAATTAGTTGCTGTAGTTAAGTACAAGTGCTTTGTACCTAAAAATTATGTAGATCTGGGTGAGTTAGTTTAAAAGTCCGATAAGACCTTTTGAAGTGGGCAAGTTTGGTTTTACCATGTAAGCAAAAGCACTAATCGTCGATCATTTGTCTCTAGTTAAAATTCAGCATTCGGTGTAGCAGCCGCGTTGCAGGTCGTGATTCGCTCATGTGTGTTGGAAGGCTTTGGGATAGTGTTGCGGTGAGTATCAATTTTTATGTATATGTACCTTTTTACCCCAGATCAATACACGTTGGCGACAACGTTCGTCACTAACGTCCAGGATTTCGTGATGCCCCAAATGTCATGCCATAATGTGTTTGGAAAATTCGATTCGGTTCAGAACCGACTGCGCGAGCCAGATTTTCGGATCTCACTTCCCCCGATTGAGGTAAAGCATTCACGACCAGGAGCTCTAGTCCGAAAGAAAGTTGGGTGCTCCATTTCAACGGTAAGCGAACAATGGTGGTCTCATGATGCGGCGGCCATCATCAAAGCGCCCGTTCAGAAGATAAAAGGATCGTCGGTTTGAGGATTAATCCCCAGTGTCGACACTTGGCGCATTCATCATGTCTAATCCCTGCGGACTCACACCCGGCTACTACTACATCACCAACAGATATGGCGAATACGTTGGCGCTTGCCACTCTAAGATTGTTGTCAAAGGGGAGAAAACGGTGGGTCTTCAAGTCACCTTATAATTGATCTTGTGATGAAATGATGCCGTGTCACCAGCGTTTCCGCATCGAGAAAATCCAAGGACCACCGAACTGCATCTACAGGATTACCCTCGACAATGACTACATTGAGCATGGTGGCGACCTGGTCAAAGCCGGTAATTATCCTGAGCGATGGGTAATCGAGCAGTGGGGTCAAGTCTACAGGTGAGTACTAGTCATTGACATCTATTTGGTTGTGTCTGACATGACCTCCTCTATAGTGTTAAGACGGCTGGGAGTGGTAGTGCTTGGACTGATCCAGGAGGTCCAGTATCACATGATCGCCAGGTAATAATTCTTCATCACCATTGGGACGCCGCGTTTCATGCATTGTTCCAGCTCTATCTCGACAAGTTGAATGCCGCCCTTCCCCAACAGCAGTTCAGGTTCATCAAGGCCTAAATTCAGAACGAAAAGAAGTCAAGTCCACGCTGATGTTGGAAATGTACAATTGATGTGTGTCTGTATGGGTTTGAATTACTTGTTGTCTGTTACTACTTGTCTGAAAATCTAAGACATTGGGAATTGGAATCTATCTGCAAATTGGAATCTGGTGAAGGATGCAAAAGTGAAAATTATTCCTGGGGGGAGGGATTGAAGTGGCTTGCGATGCTCGATGACCTCATTTCCTGGACATGCCACAGTGCTGACGCAGGCTAGTCATCCAACGTGTCATCGGCGCCCATTTACATAGACAAACCATTGACAAGGATGAATGTTTGAACCATATCCTTTGCTCTAACATGTGTAGGGGCCTTCATCGATTCTCCAGCACCGCTTCTCTCCAGAAGCAAGAGCACAACTTCCAAATTATATGAGGCACTGCATGAATATTGTACTTTGGAGTTTATCTCGGGCCTGAGATTGCGCTCTCTGGTAGAATGGATGGCTGCAGACTTGATGTCAAATTTGACGATGTCCCTGTTGTATAGGAGATGCCAAACATGTACTCTATCGGACGCTATGTCGGAAGCAGAGCAGAAACTTTAGTATGTAGGACACATGATACTATAGGTACTAGTAGTACTGAATTTGACGATAGTAGTGCGGCTGTACATAAGTCTAAGACAACCACTATCTTCCTTTAACAGATTTGCTTTCCTGGGACGAGGCATGAAGTCAATGACGCCCATAACCATAGTGAACCGCTCCGACTAGTGGTGCTATTCAGTGGTGTTTCGCGGTCGATAACTACGGATACTCGGGAGAAAGGGGGAAGTCACTATCTTTGTTGGAATTATTTCATCATGGTCTGCCGCCCCCTACGTACTGGGGGTCGCTGGCAATGGTCGAGCTTATGCAGACTCTGTTCGGGCCTTGGATCACAAAGTTCTCCACTATTGCACAAAAAATAATCTTAATCCCACCAAGGTGTGCAACTGTGTTTCGACCCAAAAGTTTATATCCTGGAGACTCATGAAGAGGGGTCAGAATAGGCCAGAGGCTAAACCCGCACCTCAAATTTATTAATAAATCACAGACGTTGGCCCTACGTTCCATGAGATCTCTGCACCAGCTCGTCGAACTTTACAAAAATACCCCCGAAGATATCAAGGGAGCTTAGAGGCTCAGTAAACAGACATTCCCATAACTTTCAGAGTCAAGAGCACACACCTGCCGTACGTTAAATCCACATTTCCACCAGACAGTCCGTCAACCAGCGCAAGATCATCGATATCTAAGATTAGTGTGTCAACGCAGACAATTTCCATACGATCAAATGCCATACGTTTCGCTCCGCCAGCATAAGTGGTTGGGATCGAGATCCATTCTCCAAGTTCTGTAGCGGTTGGCGTGAGCCATCCAGGGAATCAACCACCCACCACGTACTTTTCACAAGGTCTTGGTCAATCCCTTGGCATAAACCCTCCACATCGGCAGCATGGATTAGAAACTCGCTAGAATCGATGTTAGGCAGTAATCTAGAAGGCGTGACGGACTTGCCTGCAGTGCTGAGATAGCAAGTCAAGTGATTCTGGACATCTCCTTCAGCTTCTTACAGGCTAAATGCTTGTTTATGTAGAGACCTTGACAGACTTCCATGTCCGTGATGTCCTGCCATTTGTTCATTGCCACTAGCCACTTGGCTCCCCGACGGCGGCAGCTGGTATGCTGATGGGCAACGGTTGACAGGCGACAAAAACCCAGCCTACCTCACATCAACAACTAATCTATCCTTTCCAACCTCCGCAGATAGCGCCACTAGTCGTTCCAGAGAAAATTCTCCTCCAGGGAAAAGATATGATGTTACAATCACCTGCGATGTATGAGATGGCGGTGAAACGGCAAAGCGTTAGCCTGGAGGTTCACCTTACTAGCACCCGCGTCAAGCCATTGCTGTGCGTTGGCAAGCGTGATACCTCCTCCGATTTGCAGGCCTCCTGGAGAGTGTGGAGACAGGGCAATGAGCGAGGGATGGAAAAACGGCAAGATGCAAGAGTCCCACCTGGCCAAGCTGCCAGCGCCTCTCGTGCCGCATCATCGTTTCCAGGCCCCAGTTTGATGATATGTCCACCTTGCAGATTATGGCGCTTGTAGAGGCGCGCAAAGTCCCCTGGCGATTGGCTGGAACGACACGAATTAGCTAGATGTGGCTTGAGAATTGAAGAAGGCCTACCTCGCTATGAAATTAGTCTTCAGAGCCTCGGGGTTGCTGTCAGATAATGTGCCTCCGACAATCTGTTTTACCTGACCATCGTGCAGGTCGATGCATGGTCGAAAAACGCTGCGCCGTGTGCAGCCAGTCATGTGTGTGGTATGATTGATCACGAAGACAGGGGCAGACTGATTGCTGATTATGTTTTATCAAAATATTTACAATACATGGCAGGCAGGGCTGAAATTCATAGGATATTATGTAATGCAGGGTGACATACGAATAGGGAACTGCTAAGCCTGACACCAAGTACAACTACTTGTCGACAACCAGCGTAAACCCGTGTATCCCGAGATCAATAGTATAACATTACATCTATGCCACCCTCGAATGTGCGATGCAATAGCCAAATAGACAACATGAAAAATCGAAAACAAGTGATCGAAACAAACACAATACACGCACGGATCAGTGCATTAAGTTATGAAGACGGTAACCCACAGCATCAACGTCCACGAACGCATGCGGACCGAAACTTGATGTACCGGGATGTCTGTGGAGCACGGGAAAGATCGGAACATGGATGAGCCTATCTGAACGGTGTCCTTCACTCTGGAATGAATCCCACTGTAGACCCCGAATCCACGAGTTCACCGACCCAGCCGTGTTCCGCTGATATGGCATGTGCCAAAGGTGCTTCTATCGGTCCGGCGCAGGCTACTTTGTATTATCCCGACTCCACCGTCCCGATGCCGTTGTCATAGCTGTCCTTGAAACTGCCTCTGTAGTTGTTGTAGATGGTCCTTGTCTTGTGCTTGTAGGCCTTGCATGGCCTGTTTCCTCTTCTGCAACTTCTCAATGATGTGCTGGACGCCTTCAGGCTCGAGTACGACCTTGGTCCCGTCGCACCGTGCTTTCTTCGAGAACTCGCTGCAGAGCTCGTTCATGTCAGTGTCCTGTATGCATGCTATTAATCAGCGAACCAGAAGAAAAGAAACAAACCACTTGCCTTGAATGACGGGTCCGAAGTGATTGTCCGCCAAGCCTTGAGCACTTCGATATTATCTGGGCTCTCTTGTGTCTTGGGGATCCGAGAGCCATGACATGCGATTATGTGGCCCTGTGTGAAGTCGCTTGCCTTGTGTAGCGCCATGCCCGGTCCAGACTCTGGTGCTAGACATGCCCCTGCAGAGGCGGTAAATGGCGACTCTCCAGATGCAACGATGTGCTTGGCAATCTCCTCCCTCGTCCATCGCTTTGGTCCACCGCTACAGTCAGTTTCTACTGCCCCACCACATGTACCATCTCCAGACCCAGACGTGGACGTAGGGGGTGAGGACGCTGCATTCTTCGTCAGCGATGAGCTCGAGTTGGAGCGGCGCATGGCCGTTGGCGGCGAGGATGGGGTAATGGGCTTCCCAGTGCCGTTTGCATGCGATACGGGGCTGAGGGACGGTGGTGGTGCGCCATTCTCCATAAATACCTCCAACGTTCCAGCGCTATTCTGTCGGCCTGCGCTGCCGGTGAGGAAGTTTCCTGCGAAGAGCCCTTCCAAGCCACTGTTTGCATGCATAAACGATGGTCCGAACGTGGATGGGGAGTGTGCTGGTGCTATTGCGGTGGACCCCCACGACGATGAGCTTGAGGGAGACGAAGTTGAAGGGAACCCGGGAAATCCGAACGTATCAAACGAGCCCAGATTCGTCCCGCTCATGCCCACCGGACTGGTTGTTGTCACAGCCGCCGACGTAGTAGATGGTGTATCAGGCGTATCCGCAAATGACATGAGCCAGGGGTTATTGGCAATCGTGCGCCACCGATTTGGAGGAGGAAGAGCGTATTGGCCGAATTGCGAAGTCGAGTAGTCTGGTTGTTGGGATTGTTGTTGATGCATGGTCATTTCTCCGGCAGGGGGCTCATCCAGCATATTGAGCATGGCTGGATCAAAAGTTGTTAGTGCGCCCCAATCTATATCTCCACCCAACGATGTTGATGACGGGCCGGAGCTACTGAAGAAACTGAATGGGGAGGACGACGGATGAAGTATATTTGAACTGGACGCGATGGAAGGCGGAGGAGGGGCAGAGGCAGAGGTGTTCGGATGTACCGCTTTAGGGACTGCGAAAGTGAACTGCGATTGCTTGAGTGCGACGTTCTCTTGCTGGAGGCGAGTGAGGAGATCTCGCAAGTTGCTATTCTCAGTCTGAGCCTCCTCGTTTTTCGCCTCGAGCGCTGCGAGCTTGTCTTCCAACTGTGTATGGATTGCGAGATCAGCACAATACCAATACAAGATAGTGAGGTTGCAGTGAAGAAGAAGAGATACTCACATCCTTGACATGCTTTTCTTTGCGCTCACGGAACGCTCTTTGGGCGGCGCGATTTTGCTCCTTGCGTTTCAGTAACCTCGATTCATCCTATTGTCGCATACGTGAGACCAGAATCTATCCCACTATGTAACGGTCCTATGTCATACCTGAGTCCCTCCTGTTGACTTCCGCTTGGTGGGCAGTCCCCTTTTGATGCCAGAGGACTCATCGGCTATAATGAGAAGTAAAGAGATGAGAGAAGTATGATCAATGGAGGAATGTTACGGACTGGTGTGCTTATTCTTGGAACTGGGACCCTCCTCCAGATCGTCGTCAGACGCCTTGCGCTTTAGAATAGGTGTTTCGTCGCCGTGGGTAGCATTATCGACTGGACGAGAGAAAGTGGATTGCGACTGGCGCCTCGAGGCTGGATCGGTGTTATTGCTGAGTGGACTTGGGCTGCTATCGTCTGAGGGTGGAGAGATTGCAGGAGGAGGGTGTTGAATGATGGATTGGGGGTTGACGCTGGCATCGTGTGTGTCCTCGGATTGATTTGGTTGGTGCGATACGGGTTGGGGGAACTGTCTGGCGAGGAGGGCGAGGAAGTCATCGTCTGGCAGTTGCGAGAACTGGGATGCAGTTGGTGTACTGTCCCATATTGATGAGTATTCGGCCATCAGGATGGGAGGCGAACAAGAAACGGTGAAAGAAGGATGGTATGGAGGACGTCGTGGACAGCGACGAGAAGTAATAATGCACACTTTGAAGTTGTTCAGGAGCAAGCCACGGTCACCATCGGCGATCCTGGGCAGCATGAAATGAATGACGATGTAGATAACCCCTTATCAAAATAAATATTTGTTTTTTTTCGATCTCAGCCGAAGCAACGCAAGTCCCCGGCAGAGCAAATGAGGGTTAGCCAAGTCCATATTTGGGTTGTATTGGATGACCCTTGATTCCGTGCCTGTCGTGCATGAGCAAAACCCCGGCGAGTAGATTGATCACCGGACTGATGCGGCTGGCACTAACGACGCAAAGCCTGCACGACCCGCAACGGTTCCGTGACCACTGACCAACGTAGCTGCAGGTGACTCTGCACGGCATACCGTGAGTCCATGACGCGGACCAGCAAGAGACATTTAGGATCTTTGGGGAGAGACGGCACCTCAGTTCATTGACACTCAGAAGTTGTCGCGTAAAACAATGTGAGCGCAGTTTTCAAGGAAAACCCTGATCGGTGATAGCTATGGCCCGACGCCGGAGAGCTCTCGGCAATCATTTGACAATCCGTTACTGCTTCCGCATCAACAGGGTAAGTCACATCGATTCAAATTTATCTTCCCCAGACACATATTTTAGGGGTTCTCAAAACTACATAATTACAAGGGGGAAGTCTGTTTCCCAGTTTTACTGAATCATGCTCCAGCGTGATCCACGGCGTAATTTTCATTACGTCGGTGGTGCACATCTGCCGTTTGCTTGGGCATGGCCCACCGCAGTCAGACGATGGGACCGTCCTACCTTACCCGGTTTCTCCGAAGATTTGGCCACACAGCCTTCAGATCCTGTCCCTTAACAAAACGTGTATGTGTGGGTTGGACTCGAAGAACTTTCGAAGGAACTTGCCAGACGTTTCGTGGGATTTTGATTGCAGTGTCAGGATCATCTTTGTCCCACTGGTTCCCTCACTGCCACACCGAGTCTGTTTCCGACGGGTGCAAAACGCCCATCATTCATAACGTCACTACTTGTAAGTTTCCCATCGTTCACACTATGTAGCAAGGCATCAGCGCAGCCTACATAGTGTCGCAATTTGGGGTTTGTATTACATTCATACCTACGTGGCGCTCCCATAACGCGGTCGACAAGGAACAACTAGTGTCTTCCTTCAACTGGACCTGCCAGAGGGGAGTTGATTTGATCCATGTGGCGCAGTGATTGTACCCGCTCCAAGGCACCCCCTTGTGGCGTTTCATCGTCACTATATCCCGAACGCATTGCATTCATATGGTGGGCATGTTCGCAGCAGTGGTACAGCGAAGGTCATACAGGTACCCGCTGATATATGTTCTACACCCCGTGGAGCACAAGAACATTACAAGACTTGAACAGGGATCTGGTACGTCAAACCATTGACAAAAGAATTCGGTGACTGTCTTCAACAGAACTGCGGTGAGCGTCCACTCTCATTCAGAGACATTACTGACGTTAAATAAACCCTGCTACTTGATCATCTACCTGCGGTGAACCCTCGATTACGCCCATATACTCTACATTGCAAATGGCTATTGTGCCATGACGTATACAACGGGCTGTGCGAGAGGTGTGCTACAATGGGGTCACACCTCCTGTTCCCAGTGTCACTCTCCATGACGTGAGCCCGACGAACAAATTCACGACATGGGAGACTTGACGGACATGGCCCAAGAGTAGTCATGGGATATCCATTTAGCATATGCTTTTCGTAGTTCCGAGGATATAGAATAGTTGAATGTCCATAGTAACTGTATTCTGACTAGCCTCAAAGTAGTACTCGGTCTGATCACCAGACTAATATTGAAAGTCCAAATATATAACTGGTAGATATTATAGTCATACACTCGGTTACCGACGGCCCACTGAGTCGGATGGTCACAAATGTCACAGGAAAGTAACGCATGAGTCACGCAGGTTACATTCAGACAGTGGGGTTCCAAGTTTAGAGTGCGAGAATTTAACCAGATATTTACTGTACTGGTATCAACTAAGATGTGAGATGTTTCGACTGTGAGATGCAGTCAAAACGATACTAAGTGACACTGCCGCGATGGTGGGATAATAAATAATTATACAGTACTGGTATGGTGCGCACTGCGGAAGGAAGTGGTCAGACCTGTCGCGCGGACGCAGGAGCAGATGGCCCGACATGAACGGATGTGTGGTTACTAGATGCTTGGGGATCCCCGCCATGGCACACTGGTGGTACTGGTAGTGCCCGGAGGAGGATAAAATGGTATTGCTTCGCCTGTATTTGTGGCCGGTGATGCGGCCTCGTGCGCTGATAATTGAGGATGATGCAGATGGTTGACACTAACCACTTCTTAGTGGCTTGTTTTTGGTTTGTGAATCTGCACGCTGGGTGCATCCCATTGACACACCTGACCCGTCCGACTGCAAGTCTCAATATTCAATATTCAATCTCCGCTGCGGCACACTCGGCATCAGCGTGATGTTCAGTTTGTCACACTCAAGGCTGTATCTCTACCATTTCTGCACCAATTTTAACGGTTGAACTTCAGAGAACTTTAGCTTACTTGCATGTTTTGTTGTGATGTCAATGTGAAATGAGAATTTGTGTGTTTTAAAGATGTGTCCGATTTGGTGGGCCGTCCGAAGTCTTGGTAACCGAGTGTAGCTCTAGCTGGTTTATGTACTTAGACCTGGCAAAAGCGGTCATCTCCAATCCATTATATCTCTTTTGGACTCTTCCAGGCATGGACTGTAGCCGGTGGCTTTGGGCGAATGTGCAAACTTTTATCAGCAGGGCCAGCGGCATCGTGCGCGAATATTCGCGCACAGCGAGCGGGCAACAGCAAACTCATTTTTTGCCCAAAGTCCAACCCTTTGCTTCTGAAACCGTACTCTCACTACTCCAAATGACAAAGTCAACTCCCGCTCCCTCCAGTCTCGCTGTTCTTGACAAATGCTGAAGTCAGCATGATGAGCGATGAACTAAAAAGACATGGCTAATAGTGACAGGATACAAGTCAGATGGATGTCAGGGTGCAATCATAGGAATAAGGTGCGTCCAACGACTGTTTAGCTGCCTTACATTCTTTAGACACATTATTTTCTACTTGCTTTTCGATGCGACTAAGACATGGAAGGTCACAGGGATGGGGCGAGCGCATCATGGATCCTCGTCCACCCACGACTTTATGTACTCCCCAAGCATGACTTTTGATGTCTCGCCCATCACTGTATGGTTGCATGCAGCCGGAGGTATGGAACCGAAAAGAATAAGAAAGAACCTCGGCGAGTAACAAGATATTGAATCGAGTTTGATGGCTCATATTTCGGTAGAGAGCATCTCCAAGTTGTTTATGGTCATTGGCACGAGGATTTGGTAATGCAGTCCTCGAAACTAACCTTTCAGCGATGCCGCTCATCAGCTGTAGCAACAACCCGACGCATGGGGTATGAATATGAATATTATTATCTTTACTAGGACAAGGCAAATACAGAGGGAAACGGGTAGCCGAACAGTCTAATTGCTATTAAATATAGAATATTAACATCACTTTCGCCCTCATGACACAGCATAAACTCCTCAACACATGGTTGGGTGCACAGCAGTCCGAGTTCGCTTGACACATAGCCCATCGACTCAATATCAGACTCAGAGGAAGGCCTGAGCCTGTAACGCCCATATACGCGCGTATTCGCCATTCCGAGCAAGTAGCTCCTCGTGTGTACCCTTTTCTTGAACTTGGGAATCGTCCATGTAGCTAAAGCATTCCAAGCACGAGTGTTGGATCCCGTATGGATCAAGTCAATCAAGGAAGTCAGCGACTAACAGAGCAGGGACGCACAGGATAAGATCGGCATGTCGTATTAGGTTGCCAAACCTATGAGAAGAGAAGATCATAGTTTTATTGCCTCGCAGGGCTCGGAGTCGCTCAAAGAGATCTAAGGGGATATTTGGGAAGTAAGATTTCGTGGTTCAGGCGAGAAAAATAGCAACTCACCGTGCTCAGCAGTGGGGTCAAGAGAAGCACTTGGCTCATCAAATAAGAGAAGCCCGACAGATGATTCCGTCTCGGAGACGAGCGATCGCATGAAAGTACGAGCACTAGTGTACCATCAGCATTCAGTCAAACCAGGGTAGTCCCCGCCGCTGGCAAGAGAGGGGATGGAACCCAACGAAAGAAACATACACAGCTAGCCTTTGCATCTGCCCTCCACTTAAAAAAGAAGTATCTGCCTTGCGCATCTTCCCAAAGCCGCGGAGTCTGCTGTAGTCAATTTGTCTACCAAACAGGGTGGCAGTTCCTTCGGGAAGGGGGGAGTAGTAATCCTTAACTGGCCGTTCGAGGTACGTGTCGAACCCTTCGGGCAGTTTTTCAATGAACTCCTCTGCTCCACCCAGCCGGGCAGCCTCCCTAACCTTATCATCATCATAGGGAATATCCGGGTTCCCTAGGGCGATGTTTTCTTTTATCTGCATCGACGATTAAGATGGAGGTGAGAGGGACGGGGGGACTAGAAAGCTGACTGACAGACAAAGGGAAATGTGTATAGTCCTGGAAGAGGGTGGCCATCGCACGTCGCAGATCGGTTAGTTTGAATGTTTTAATATCTTGATCATCTATGAGGATTGTACCTTCGACGGGATCATAAAGCCTAGAAATCAATTTCAAGATGGTGCTCTTCCCAGAACCGTTCACGCCTACGATGACCTAGTAAATCAATCAGGTGTGTATGCATACAACAGGGTACAAGACCGACGCAAAGATGGCCAGCACCTATTTTGAAGGAAACATTACGCAGAGCATACTTTTCTGTTCCAGGGTACTTGAAGGAAACATTTCTGTATGCGATTGAGCATGACAAGGTTGCCATCGAGAATGTGGGTCTCACCTGAACTCGAGAGCAATACCATCTCTAAGAACTTGTTGGTTCTCGGGGAAGGGTTTTGTCCCATCCATGACTCTGTTGGGAATACTCGATATCTCGTACAATTTACGCACACTGGCGAACTGCTCTGCAAGAGAGAGGGACTCGCCCCAAAGGCCGAAGACAGTGGCACTAAACGAGCTTGCGGTTTGATTGATTAGGGTAAGCGATGCAAGTGAGAGAGGTATCGACGCCGGGTATTGCACGGCTCGTAGGGTAAAGACAATCTGATAACGGGACTTCGAATCATAACGACCACCGAGGAGGAGCAGGGCATACCTGCGGCAGTTCTCGTAATGGTTCCCGAAGAATGGAGGTGAAAGTGAGGCGGTCGCTGAAAAGATGATGACGTCGCACTTCCCCAAAGTCGATAGCATCGTCCCCGACGCGAGCTGTAGAGCCCTTAAACACTGTACGGAATGAGACGAAATCAGGAAGTGCAAGATAGAATCCATACGTCTCGTGAGATGTTCTCCGAGGTTGCCAGCGACGAGCTCCTTTCGGTGTTTTGGATTATCGACGACATGCTTGTACCCCTGCATTCGAATGTAATCTTCGTTCTTGGTTGTCGCAGCCCAAACTAATGACAGTTTGAAATCTTGACAGAGTCGACACGAAGAGCTACGGACCTAATGATTGGAATGCAGACTTCGAAACACTGGACCACTGGAACAAGGACTGTGCGAAACTGATGGCCGCCAGAAGGGGCCCATCCCGCTGATCACGTAAGATAGTAATCAGCACAGACAACTGAGACAACAGTTGAATGGTTGTTGTAATGACGTGCGATGTGACCTCGATTGTCTCCCAGGCGACGCTTGATTTCCCCAAAGAGGACGAAGCGGATTCAAGCTGTCTTTGTACAGCAGCCTCTTCAAAGGTGGGGACATCGAGACGAGCCATAGCTTGGAAGATGTGCGAAGCATAGAACTGCTTTATGGACCTGTTGAGCGGGAGAGTAATGCGGCCGCGGCTGTATTGTAGGAGGCGCTGGGCGATTACGCATGCTACACGGCCTGTTGCGACGTGAAATAGGACGTTCTTGTCGACCGTGCGTTGCTCGATGGCGGTCTCGACCTTTGGGGGCTAGTATAAGTAGGAAGAACTTGCGCGCCGGGGACCCACTTACCAATGCTAGAAGTTGTCCAGAGTACCTAGAACAGCATTTCAACGAACAAATGACACGTTGCGACTGCGGACCCACCAGAGGGACAATGCCGGAATGAGCGCAGCACCAATCTCAACGACGAAATACAGGCATATCAACACCAAGCAGCGCCGTACACTGCACACGTCCTTCAACATCCGCCACACATGTGGGAAGCCCTGGAATATTTGGGCCAACATCTCCAGCCGAGAGCTGGCGGGAATGGGTATGGAGTTTGTAGTGTGTTCCTCGTAGAGGTCCCAGACTCCCATGCGTGTGTGTTTGATGCGCTGGGTATCATTGGGGTCGAAAACGCCAGACCTAGGAAGTGGCTTCAATCTCGTTCCGCGCATTGCAGAAACCTGGTTGTGGTCGAGTTGCAGAATAAATGCGTAAATTAATAATTGTATTCAAGCTTTCACTGGTTTGGCACAACATCACATACTTGGACTTGAACATGACCTCGGATCTGTCTGCGCTGCTCAACTCCTCGAGAGCACTCAACTCTCATCTCTCCAGACCCGATCTCCCTTCTGTCAACCTTTCTCTCGATCAGATCGAGGCCCAGTCGCGACGACTCGTCACTCGCCAGCCTGCTGCAGCGGGTGACACCGACCGAGCGTGCATTCCGTTGTCCTTATAGACCTAGTCAATCAGCACTGACTCTCGACTCCACAGAAACTACCTCCTTGCCCAAGCTCACGTCGACGCACCCGCACTCGCTCACTCTATCGCGCACCTAAACACTTCCACGACCTTTTCACCTCTCCAGCCTCTCCAGGATACCGATGTCGCGGGCTACCTCCGACACGCGCATGAACAGAATCTGATATCTACCATAGAGGAGGGAAGGCGAGAGACTCAGGAAGATTTTTACAGGCTCTTGGAGGAGCGAAGCAGGAAAGACTGGGAAGCCAAGAAGAGGAGGGTTTTCGAGGAACTTGGTGGGAGGTCCCTGACCGTTGGAGCAGCAGGAGCGGATGGAAAGGCACTTGCGGAGATGAAGAAGAGCTTTCATGCAAGGGGGAGTCTTGCCGTACGTTTCCTTTACCATCGTTGGTGAGATTCACTGATGATCTTCCATTCGACAGGTCAGTACAGGTCCGAGTCTCACTCTGCAGATGCAAAGCAAGATGATGGTGTATGACCGGGTTGTATGCGATCTAAACTCTGCGAGACTCCGCGGAACGTCATATCCCATTATCCATCACCTCATGCAGGCAGCTGCAAGCTTGAACCAAGAAGTATGTCGGATCTCCCTCACACGAAATTATTGAATGATATCTCTCCCACAGTCGTCAGCCATGCAGATGATCTTTAACTGTCACATCCTCGTCAAAATAACCGGTGAACCCCCAGCCCTACCACCCGTGGAGCATGCAGGTGCTCATATTCTCAATGCACCTTTATTCGAGCGCAAATACGCACGGGTCTACCTCGGCGGGCCAGAATCGCGAGAGGCAGCAGGATTGAGGACTCAGATAGCAAAGGGTGCATGCGAAGCACTCGAGGACCAATACTGGGAAGCTATTGAACGCGTCATCCAGGCGCGGCCAATGGAAGCCCGGCTGGGAGGGGATCCAAGCGTGTCAAACAAAGTTAGGGCATTCCTCGGCGTAAAATACTACAAAAATGGCCAATGGGAAGACCGGATAGAGGTGGGCAGATGCTCGCGTTTAACATGGAATGCCACACTGACACGGTCATACTTAGCTTGTGGCAGGACAGCCACTATGGGCCAAGTTATTCTATCTTTTGCGGACTGGCCACGCACAAGAGGCTCTCAACGAAGCCATACGGTGCCAGGCTGCGATCGAGCACCGTGAGCCGAGTTTCGTGAGCTACTTCCGATCCTGGATCGAATCACCAGACAGACGGTATGGCCTTTAAATCTTGTTTTTGCCAACTCTCATATCGTATAGACTCTCAAAATCACACCGGGATTACCTCCAGTCAGTCTACAATGCACACATGCTTCATGCAGCGACAGCAGATCCATTCAAACTCGCTTTGTACAAGCTCTTGGGCCGGCTGGAGCCCTCGAGGCGATCAGTCCCTCACGTCACAACGACCATTGAAGATTGGCTGTGGTTCCAGCTTGCAATGGTGGGTTTCGTGACTGCGATCTACGTCGATTGCGGACCTACTTTTCCATAGGTTGATGAGGAAGAAGAGGGCGGTCTTCGCGGTCTCACCGAAGTCTTGCTTAGTTATGGCGAACACCACTTCGAAGCAGCAAGAAAGGGGGTGTGGGCAAGTGTCCTCTTGATGTGTGGTCAGTTTGAGAGGGTAAGCAGTTACTTGTTCACAGAAGGATGTCTTATTGACTCATACTCTAGGCGGTTGCGGCGCTCTGGGAACACCCAGAGACAGAGATTGAAGCGGTTCATCTAACTATTGCGCTTGCTTACCACGGCCTATTGCGCGTTCCACCCCGAGCGGAAACATCAGACCTTAGTCCCCGTACGTTCGCCTTTTTTCCCAGAAAACAATGATAATAAAACCCATTCACCATAGTAACAATCTCGCCTGTTAGCCCTCCTGCACTTAGTCTGTCCACACTCATCTGGCGATATGTTCGCCAGTTTGTTAAGATGGACGCGAAGGAAGCGCTGCAGTACGTCTACTGCGTGTGCCTTGCAGCCGACCAGGGTGACGGGGTCGGCAAAGAAACCCTTGAGAGCGCCTGGGAACTTGTCAGGAGGATCATTGTTTTGGCACATTCAGGCCCAGCATGGGATGAGCTTGTTGGGGGCTTCCGATCGGATGGAACAAAATTCGTATGTTTTACCGTCTGCTGTTATATTCTTGACTTAAGGGAGTTTAGAGTGGTATCATCGAACAAGGTGCTCCGTCGTTACACCTACAGAGTGCCGCCCAGTACAATGAGCAGATCCTCATCCGAGCGGCACGTGAATGTGAAGAGAACGATCGTATCCCTGAGGCCATCAAATTGTACAATCTCGCAGGCGACTATGCCACCGTCATCGCATGCCTCGCACAGGCTCTTGGAAATACGCTATCGCTACCTTCAGCCGAGAATGAAAAAGGCAAAGTGATCGAGAAGACTGCAGTAGAGATATTGAGACACTACGAAAGGATGAACAGGGGTGTGGGCAAGGATAGAGAGGCCGCTGTGCGCCTCCTGCGTGTCAGGGAGGCTATTAATGCGAAAAATGCTGGGCGCCCTGACCTTGCTCTCGAGGTTCGTGAATTCGCTTGGCGTGAATGCGGTGTCACTGAAACTGTCCTTACAGATAATGGAATCAACCGATCTTATTCCATTTGATGGAGATGTTGCCAAAATCACGCGTAGGGCAGAGGAATTCAAGGACCTTCACGATGCTCTTCAGAGAAACTTGCAAGTCTACCTGCCACTTACGATGGACTGTCTCGCTGCTGTTCATCGGTCAATAAAGGAATCTGCCGCAGTCACTGAAGCCACCCGACAAATGGTATGTTCACTAAGCTAGCAGTCTTCCCAGCTTAATGGCGTATCATTAGACATTGACATCACTGAGGAAGAAATCGAGGTCCCTGATGGTATTTGCAGGCATTTTGAAGTACAGAATGTCCCCGGATGTGTATTCATACATGGCACGGTTGGATGTGGAGATTTCCTTGTAATTGTTGGCCTTGTTCTCACCTTTTGACTGGGTTACATAAAAACGTACCTGAGGCCGTGTTGGGATCATCAGATGTACGCCTGTATACTGCATCGTCTACATCACCGGTCACCTTTGTGCTGGCACAAGATTCTCATCTTCGACGTATTCATCACCCTGCTCATCACCCTCATCTACGTCATCTACTTCACCTTCTTGTGGCACAGGCCCATCTATCTTACTGGACTGACACTAGAATGAGGCATATGCAATGTACATCGTGAGGGTGGGTGAAGCCGAGAGTAAACTGGACAACTTACGTGGTAAACTGCGGTCCAGTAACCGGTCCAGTACATAGCGCTTAGCGCATTGTTGAAAGCTTCGTCTTGGCTTACCATGGATGTGGAAGAGGGGGGCGAAAAGAATCCAGGCCCTTTGTGCTGTTTGCAGGTGGACGGAGGCTGCTCCGATACCACAGGAAGAGAGGGGTCATGTGTTGGCACGAAGGTGTCGAAATCAATCGGTGCAGTGTTGTCCTCGTCTTCTACCACGGCAGTCTGGGAGTTTATCGACGGTTTGGCCTTGGGCCTTTTTCCTGTTGCTGCTTGGGAACGAGGGACGTTGTACCACCTGTCACCAAGTTTATGAGACCTAGTGTATGTGATTACGAGATACCTACAGTGGGGATTTTTTGACGGAGCCTTCCTTCCAGTCTTTTGATTTTCCATGGTATGCCTTGTACGAGGCTTCAGCATGAATGAGAACCTGTGAATAGTGGAACATACCCGGTACTCTGCTTCGGCAGAGTTCCACGCATCGATGAGCGCAGAATCATCCCAAATTTCTTCGTGTGTGAGCTCTCTGCTCTCTTCCATTTCTTCCCCATCCTCTTCTTCGACTTCGATGCCCTCCTTTTCGTATGAAAAGTTTTCTCCTTGCTCATCATACACTACCGTGTCTTGCGCATTTCCAGGGTCGTCCCAGTGCTGGATCTGACTCGGATGAAGACCCTTTTCATAGGTATGCTTCCGCTTCTTGGGGGACGGTTGGGAAGGACCGGGTGAATCATCCAGGTCGTAGTGGACGAGTTGACGCATTGCTGTGGCAGAATCAAGTCCTTCCTTACATATACATACCTGGAACTGCATATATTATTTATCATGCTGGCAGCACAGAAATATCTTTTATTATATGCAATCAAGTCAACATGTTCAACACATTGAACAAAGCGTAAAGTCGTAATCGCAGACAGGGACAAGGCGAACATGGAATCCTTTGGTGACCTGTGGAAACAGAACCCTTGTCGAATAAAGGAATTTACATATGTAAGTAACTTGAGGGCAAGCACCTGGTGCTTAGAGAACATATAAATCAGTGACTGGGGCAATTTTGCCATCTCTCTCATGAGCAATGCCATTAAGCCGACGGTAGGTATACGCCGTAACCGCAGTGACCAGTAGCCCCGCACTTAAGAACCCAATTTCGATGGCATCTGCATTGTGACCAACACACAATATCAATATGGGATCGGTTGGACTGCCTGGATTAAAAGGACGACTCACGTCCCAGTATGTATCGTGGCTCATCTTTGGTAAGGAAGATGTTGGATGCGATGATCCCCCCAAGATTTCCAACGCATATTTGCAGTGCTAGGCCGACAGCACGTTTATATTTCCCATTGAGGTTGTTCGCAAGCCTGATTTCGCAAGTGGTACCGAGTCATGTTGCAGTGATTTAAATAGGCAAGGAAAGGTACTCACCAACCAACCGAACAAGGTACACCTGTGTAACTTCCAACAACGCAAAGGAATGTGCCAAAATACTTGACACCCGAAGAGGAATTTGAGATTTCAATAATATATCCGACAAGAGTGGTAAATTGCAGAGCAAACACAAAGGGTGAGCGTATTTTCATCTTGTCCGAGACATGCGAAACAGAAATCATGCTGATTGCTTATGAGAGATTTAGCTCTATAACTTTGGATTTTATGGATGTACTTACTTGCGGCTACGTAGATCGGAACGGTTAGCAATTGGCTGATGGGTGTGCTATACCCGAAGCTTTGGGCATTGTATCAGTACAAATGGCGTCCAAGGGGAATTGGTATACCTGTGCAATATTGTCCTAAGCATTTGTCAGTGGTTTATTCACTTCCTATGGGGGATCACTTCTCACGGTAAGAAGAATGTGATGCCATATCCTATCCCCTTGCTGAGATCATTATGCAATCGGTCTCGACTAAGTTACTGACCTGGCGTCATGATAGTCATTACCACGAAACCCAATGCCCATACCTACGCAGAAACATTGTTACAATAATTTATCTGAGACTGAAAGTGTCTTGCCTGCCAGTCTGTGAAGGCCAACAGAACGCGATGGACAATAGTGCCCTCTTCCTCGTCGTTGATGTTAATCGCTACAGACAAATCCTAGGGGTAAACAGGGAATATCTGGATGGAAAAGAGACAACCGCACCTCTTTGTTCTTCCACAAACTGTTTCTCTTCGGCACTGAGGAATTTTGCCGTCAGGGGGTAATCCACAAGAACTGTGAGGACTGGGAGTTGGAGAACTGAAATCATAAGTGGACAACAAACCTAGTGCTCCTATGATACTGGTCAACATGGTTGCGATGCCCTCAATAATCTAATTCAGCAGCCTCAAACCATGTACTTTCTTGGATAAGTTGGACACATACGAAGATCCAAGACCATCCTTGGAGACCACCTATTTGATCCATAAAACCAATTCCATAAGCCAGGAGACCAGAAAATGCCCCTCCACGTTGCACGTAGGGTCAGTGAAAACATGCAGACATAGATAAGATAACACACCTGCTACAGCTGCCGCGCCCGTGAAGAGAGCCAAGCGATACATCAGCTTATACTTAGGATACCACATCGAGAGGCTGAAAGAGTGCATAAGTAGTGCTTAGAGTCTAAAATGATGTACAGACAAAAAGTTGACTCCAGGGAAGAAACCTGCTTCCAGTATACCAAGGCAAAAACGGACAATAACCAATTGCGGATATCTTCAACCCATTAACATAAGGATAACTAACAAATGAGTATGGACCAACGTCTTAACGAAGCCCATAAGCATCCTTTGGTCCACAATTCTGTTCAGTAACATGGACATAGAAGTGCATGCTCAGAATCTCACTAACATGATGAGGCCCCATAGAAACTTGTGTCGCTGTGAGAATATTCCAGTGACAACGAAAACAATCACTCACCATCAAGCCAGGGAGCCACCTTAGGAATAACAAAAACTTAGCCGAAATGTCCATAATCAATTTAATTACTTACCTGGAAGGACGGACGACCTGAATGGTTAGGCTGTGAAATGCGGTTAGATATCCCCCAGGGACAAAGAAGATGAATTTTACTTCGCAGGAAACGCGAAGATGCAGTAAGCCTGCACAATGTTAGTTGCATCATTCCCAAGCACGCAAATGCAGGTAGCTCACAATGAAGAATGCTGCCTTTGATTATGTACATTTCAGCAACCAAAACTTTCAATTTATGATCTGCCTCACCAAAGCAACATTGAATTTACTGCCAGTGAGGTGAAGTTGGGTCATTAAACCCTCAAGTTTCGCGTTGGCTACCTACATTGAGTAAAGATTCAAGACGAAGTCCGACATATCTTACCAATATTTCCTGTCGGAGGTATGTGCATGCGGTTTTGAAGCTGGAGAGGGAGTTATTCACCTCGATCCATAAATGAAAACAGGTACATCAACGAAATGATTGGCAACAAGTGAATGTCGATCTTCCGCCACAGTTTTCGCTCTTTCTCGGGACTAAGGACAACGTTGTACTGATCTTGATGCTTCTCTCGGGAGAGGGATGCTTTGTCGTCCGTGTCCGGGACTATCAGTGTGTCTGGTGGCGAGGTCATGGAATGGAGATGGGGTTCGAAAGAGCTACAATTTCGTTATCTGTTACGACCATTCTGGTTTAAGTATCCTCCCGTTAGGAAAATCATATCACCCATAACGAGCGCTACCAACCTCATCCAGAATATAAAAGCCGAGGAGTAGAGAGTTGTAGGGTCGACAAATAACCCCGTTTACGAATTTGACCAGCACCACAACTCCCACCATATTCTGTGAGTTCACTGATCCCTATTCTCGACGTCATCTTTAACTGTTCAAACCTTGAAAACACAAGGACATACGGGTGTCGCTCAAAATGATCACGGAAACAGATGAAGCGGAAAGCGTGGCGTGCAATAACGTTTTAGCCCTTTCTCACGAGATTCACGGGAACGATACAGCTGGTACTCTGATCGAAGCCATAAAAGTTACCGGTCATGACGATACGTTGACCAGTGTCCCTGGCGCACGACGAAATATCTTACGACAAGTCAAAGGATGTCGATTAATAGTCGAGTTCAAATCATCAACTTGGAAATATATTAGAGATAAATGATCCTAATAATTACAAGCCGATTATGACGCACCATAACTGCTATTTTGGCAGAAGGGGCTTCTGTACTGCTTCGGGCATATCCTGATATAATTGCCTGGCCAATGTTGTCAGTGAAACCGGGGTACACATTTGCCGTTTCAGAGTTAACAAATTAGGCAAAATTCGGAAGGAGCGCGGGTGAACGCTTAAAGTATCCCCCCAGTTCAAGGTATCCTAGACGAGGACAGTTTTCAGAATCGGCTTGCTTTGATGTGTTGTGGATGTTCCTGATTGAAACATGTGTGAAATAGGGATAGAATAAGATAGAGTGAAGTGCTACAGCAGCCAAAGTGAAGATGTGGTGTGATGCGTTGGATAATTGGCAGCAGTGGTTCGTGCCAACTTTGTCTTATGTAAAAGGCTATTGAAACCAGAACAATAGCGTTGTCATAGACGGCAGGCACCTTGTTTACAGAGCATGACGAACATACGAAAACACCACTGTGCGGCTCCATAGACAATATGTTTGCATGGTCCGATTCTCATTTGCCAGCTCCAGCATCGCACTATCGCGTCCAAGGTAAGCCCCTTTGATCTTTGCTGTTCGACTGACGTCTACAGTTGCGAATTTAATTCTTCTGCGTTGACGTTTAGTCCAGTGACCTTATACATAGTAGCACTTTACAGGTGGTCTTGCATACTAGCTCCTAGGGCTATCCAACTTGCCCATACACACCCTTGTGCCCCCACGCCAAATTGATGCAATCGACACACTCTCGGCACCGTTCGAGCCCCTTGCACTGCTGCTCCCACACCACTGCACCAGCTCCCCCTCGAGTGGCACGCTGTGCACTTCAGGTACGTCTCTCCTTTCATTTTCGTTATACTGATCGTCTTTACAGTAAATTTTCGCTTGCTTGAACCATGGCGAGCCTTTGCATGCTGTCGCGTCGCCGTCGTTGACCTCACAAGACCTCATTTCTGGATCACCTTCCAGCATGGCCACCCTGTCAATGTCCACCACCTCATTCGTGCCCTTTGCTGTTATGATGATGCTGGGCCCTGATCCTTGCTTGCACTCGAGTGCCCTGCCTGCTCTTGGTAACCTGCTCACCACCTTTCTAGTGCAGTCCTTCTTCTGGGACGTCCTTCAAGGATATATTGGATGAATTCGCTGTGACCCATCAGCTCCATTCTATCAAAATATGTGAATAAGCTCGGGTCATCTGGAAGGATACTGAAAATCCTTTCTTCCCCTTTCCATACAGCATTGGCAAATTCACGTCCAGAAGACCCATCAGCTGAGTGCTGCATTGTAGACATCGGATCGTCTCCCACCTTTCAATGCATACATTGCCCTATCACGAAGCCACAGGAAAGGCACCATTCATCTTAGAGACTTTGACGACAAATTGTTCACGCAACATCCCAGTGAATATCTAAGCAACAAAGATCTTGTGAACATGGACTAAAAAACAACTTGACTACATTGGGAATCATTAAAAGTGTCTGCAGGTTTTGGAGACAGACAGACTTCATGTTAATTTGTAATATCACTTCCTCACAATACTAGGCACCACTCACAGCTCTTATGACATTTTCATGCAGACAATTCTTACACATTATTGTAACTTGAAAGCTATCTTACATTAGAGAACAGCTGAGTTTATTTCATGCAGACCTTGGGCACTCATTCAAAACATCAATATTTGTGGATGATGAAAAAAGGGTCACATTTTCCAGTCACAGTGACCTTGTAAACAAGGTGATGACAACACGGGTATGTAAAGATGAGCACTGTAATTACATGTATGGCCAATGATGCTGTGCTTTAGATCAACCTCCCACTCGACCAGTTGAGATATGTATGTGTCCTCTTAAGCCAGCCAATGAGCTCATCTCGCCTGACTTTGACCCCCTGATCCGTGGACTGTACTTTGGTCTTCCTGCCATCAACGAATTCCCACTTTTGTTCCTTGATGGTTACCAGACCTTCTTTCAGCTCATCCGCTCCGAGAATAATGTCAAACGGAACCTCATCTTTCTCCGCTGCGGCAAACTGAGCCGGTAACTTGGGCTTCTTTTTAGCAAGGAAATCTGCCTGAAAATCCGAAGTGAGTAATCACTCTAGACCAGCTAAGATGTGGGCACACCTTTACGCCGGCTTCCCTTAGTTCTTGGACCAGTCTGATACGCTCCTCAAGCAGTCCGTCACCAGCAGCCATCACATACGCCATTGTTTCCTTGCTCCGCATCCCCTTGTTTGCCCACTTAGGCCACACAATGGCGAATATCCTGTCCAACCCAATGCTGACACCGATACAAGGCACTGACGCGCCTTTCTTTCCTTCGCCGGCTGCTGCAGTCGTGAACATGCTGACAAGGTTGTCATATCGTCCCCCAGCTGCGATCGATCCTATGCCAACTTGAGATTCATCGGTCTCTTCTTCCTCGTCAACGGTTTCGGTTGTGGGCTTTTTGGGTTTTTTCTTTGGTGGTGCTGGTGCTCTGTTGGCCATTGGTGGGGGTTCCACTGCATTTGCGGAGGGTGAGCTGAACCCAGGAGGAGCCGAAGCTTCCACGGTAGCCTCATAGATTATCCCAGTGTAATAATCGAGGCCACGGGCCAGCGACATGTCGAATGAGATCTGTTTACGAGTCAATTTTCCACGCGATCAGGGCAGAGGGACGTACTTTGTCAATAACATTATAAGCAGTAAGGAGTGTGAAAAGCAGCTCCATGTCCTGCACACCTTGTTTAGCACTTGCATTCGACATCAAATTGTTGTCAGCTTTCAGATGATCGAGGAGGGACGGTCCACCTGTTACGAGTTGTATCATTAATCATCGCGTTGGAGAGTAGAGATGTTTGCCCACCCTTATGTTTTACATACTCTCCTATTTTGTCCGCAACTTCGTGTATCAAACCCTTTTCTTCTGTCATTTCTTTCTTTACATCTGGCCACGGGAGCTAAGAGAAATCGCAGTCGACGCCTTACGCAGTGGCGAGGAAATAATAACTGTACCTTGTCTAGTTTGTCTACCGCAGATGAAATTGTACGGATCTTCTCGGGTGGTACGCCACACACTTCAAAGATACCGTCAAGAATCTTACGATGATTGATCTGTGACCAAGTGAGATAATGTCCTGGATGTCGTAAAAACGACGCACCTTGACTGTGAACTCGCCCACGTCAAGCTTAGAGAGGATTGTGCATAATAGGCTAATGATCTCGGCATCTGGAATCATAGGATCCCAGACCCCGACGATATCTAAATCCTGAGTTGGCCTTTCAGAGCGAGGGCAACAAACCGACGAGGGACCACCTTACAGCTTGCATAAACTCCCGCATGCGGCCCTTGGACATAACAGGGTTGTCCCTCCGATACACCTTACCGACTTGCCATATCTTCCCTTGAACTGTTGCTGCCGACATCGCAAGATATCGCGCGAGGGGAACTGTATGGTCGTATCTCAACGCCAGTTGCTCGCCGCCCTGATCCATCAAGTCGAAGATGAGCTTCTGATCCTCCCCGTACTTCCCTGCGAGAACATCCTTCCTCTCAAACACGGGTGTATCCAAACAACTCCCTCCGAAGGTGGTGAACACATCCTTGACGATCCGCTCGATATGTTCTCGGCAGTGCATTTCAGCAGGTCCATAGTCTCGGGTGCCCTATGTAAGCGATAGTTGAGTACGTTCTCGGACGCACCGGATCCGAGCTGAAGTGCGCTAGTGCAGGAGGGCTGGACCAACCTTGGCGGTCTTGAGTAGAAGTCGCTCCCGCTTGCTTTCATTCGATGCAGCATTCGTGCCATCCACATCGGCACGGATAGCTTTGGAAATCGCACCCTGGGTTCGTTTTAGCTCACCGAGCTTCTTCTTCGCAGCATCTATCGCAGCGGCGTCGATGTTTTGCAGGCGCAGTTCATTGAGGATGGATGTCTGTCGTGCGATTTCAGCGTTGAGAGTTTCGGCGGTCGACATGGCGCGTAAAGTGTATCCCGGTGGAAATGACAAGATGAGTCGATAGGGAACTCGGAGTGCACATCTATAGAGCATCTCCAACGACTCTGTAAATTATTGACAAATTTGTAATCGCCCATGTACGCAACGACGGCTAGTACCCACTACCCGACGACAACGATGGCTCTGAGAGGTCAGTGCTGTCTCCGTGATAAAGTCTCTCTAGCATCTTATCCACGCCGATTTGACTTCTGGAGTCCTTCAATCTTGCTTCCATCCACTCGTCAAGTAATTACCGTAACACATTCTATTACGTAAGACATAGAGTGCATCTCCAACGCGAACGAAATTTGAACATTTTCTGGGAAGCGTCCTTGTTTTCCATAAGTAATGCCTCATAGCACCCTCGAGCGACCAAGGAAACGAGCCAAACTCCAGCAATTTACGGCCCAAAGCACTGAGCACACATTTGTGAACGCCCAGGACATATGTGAAGCCCTCCGTAATGCAAACTCAGACGTGTTATCTAAAGGTGCGCCCGGCGATTTGGTGGTGGTTCAAGTCTCATATTTTCCCCTTGAAGCACTGCTTGCGTTGCGTTCGAAGCTGTCTGTCAGACCAGGCGAGACAATGCCGCCGCAGGATGAACGTCTTCAACTAGTGAAGTCATGGTTGGAGATGTCTCCCGGAGCACAGGACATTTTTGATGCTTGGGAGCGTATCAGTCAGGTCAGTCAATGTTTGTCAAGTTACTGCTAAGCTCTTCCTGAGTTTTACGGTATAGTTGTCCACGATAGCCGTATTGATCTCCACACTATCTTCGACCTTGTCGCTGCTGTCCTTTCATTTGCCAGACCACCATTTTGGGCTGCCCATCATCAAAATACTACTTTCTGCGCAATGTATCCGGCGGCTGAATACCTACCTTGGAGGATCGCAACACGACCTCATTCTCGCCACGCTCAAGCTTTTCAATGCTATGTCGGCATTCGGCAGTGGTCGTGAACGAAAGGTTGTTTTCGACGCCTTTCCGTGGGATAACAAGGTTATTCCTTCGTTACTACGGGCTCGTGAGGTCTTATGCTACAGTTTTTAGACCCTACCAAAACTCCTGCACATGCGACGTAGGGGCAAGGACAGCGACGCTGACGCGATACTTTCTAGACCAGGTATATATCCACTCACCTTATTTATATTTATATTTGATCTCACAAAGCCAATCGACAGATATCCGTACACTTTATCTCTTGTTCATCCTATCGTTCGTTGACAGAGATACGGTTTCTTCTCTCAAGGCATCCTTCCTGGAGCAGCGTCGGGAGATTTTCATGGGCATTTTCAAGGGCCTTTGCCAGGATCCCTATATTGTCATTGAGAAAGTTTTGCAAGTTTGTTGGGAAGGCCTCTGGTTGGACCGAAAGGTCAAACGGACTTTGAAAATAGGTGTTTTTGGCGAAACTACTATTTCGCACGTGAGTAGCAGTTTTGTTAGTCAAGCTAGCTAAAAGGACTCACCTGAAGGCTAGCTTGTGAAATTATACGATCGCGCTGTCCCCGAAAGAGATGGGGGGCTTCACATTCCTGCTGACGTTGTGCATCACTTCCTTCTTGCTATCTGTACTCGACCTGGACAAGGAATATGCTTTAAGGATCGTGGTTGGTATCCTCGGGAAACAGACGAATATTTAACTATCGAGGAGGACACCCTCTCACAACGCAAAGGCGCTATATCGGGGAAAATTCACAACAAGATTTTAACAAAGGTGTTGCCGACACTGAAAGTGAATGAAGATGCTAGGCAGCAAGAACTCGTTCTAAAAATATTAATGGCATGTCCCGAGCTCGTTGCTGGGTTTGTCTGTTTTCTGAAAGCTTGAACATTGCTGACTTGTTTCAGATATTGGCCAGCGGCTGCGCTTACCCTTGAGCCCAGGCTCTCGACTAAATGGATTGCCAATATCTCCTTCGTAGGTCAGGTGCTATCTCAACCAGTTCCTACCTCTTCATTTCTGATACCTGGCGCTACTGAGTACAACCCCACACCACCGCCACTTTCCACGATAATGGCAAACATCTTTCCTGGAGGCGGAACGAAAGTTTATTTCACCAAGGGTTTAAAAGTTGATATTGCTGCTCTTGTGCAACATTGCACTGGGCTTGCCCTCACAAAATCTTTGAGAAAGATGGGTAATGTTGTGCACGTTTTCAAAACAATCGCCGCTGCGCTGGAAGAGGATGAGGTCGAAGGCCAGTGGACCCAACGGAGGAAGGAGATCGAAAAGGAGGCCAGACGACGTGTAGCTGACTTCCAGGTTATTGTTGCGTTCTCACAGCAGCACTTGACCTCATCGGGCCTTCAAAATGCGACCAAGCATGCGCTTTTGAGTGAGAGTTCTCAAAGATTACTTTGGTTGTACCACGAATGTCTCCCAGACCTGGTGGCGGAGGCAAGGTTTGAAGTCGGAAAGTTGGTGCTTACCCTTACGGAAGACTCTCTAGTTTCACTTTCTGGGCATGCTGATCAGGGGCGCTCGCCACTGCAGATTGTGAAGCAGTTGCATGTTCTGCGTTTGTTGAATGCAAGCGATCAGTTTACATGGAGTGGGAAGATTGGTCGGTGATTCCCTTTCATTTCATTTTGCTAGCGCCAATGGTGTCCTTGTTTACAGCTTCCTCGTCGCGCACCTACTTTCAGGTCCTTGTGAAAACCTTTTGTAAAACTGGTGTCCCTGCACTGTACATTACACTGCGCAGACTCCTCCGCCGTGTCCTTACCGAGAGCGTACTCTTCCAAGAAGACCCCGATGAAGTAGACTTGTGGTTGGCTTCCCTTCCTTTGGGCTCTGTTCGCCGAGGATCGAACACTGAAGCACCCGATGGCGCATCGCTCACAGACGAAGTTGATGCTGTCGTGACCTTTCTTGACGATTGCACTCAGCGATGTCTCAAGACACCCTACCGGTATATGGAGGCCATGTCCGAGCTGCTCCAGCCAAATGACAATGACGAGCAGTTCGCGGATGCTGTGCCGGTCGATACGCAGACTGAGGTGTTTTCCAGTCCGCTTCTGATGACCGTCCTTGAGCAGCTGCTAGCAAAAGCGAATGGGCGGCTGATGTCGCCATCTGAGGCATTGTCAGTATTCACATTTGTTAGGCAGCTGGTCGTCAAGCTTGCAAGCAAACAAGTAGATATGGGTTACCATGCTCTGCATGCATTCGTTCGAAAGTTTGAGGTGCCTGTTGAAAGCGGTGGTTTTTTCAAGGACTACCCTAGCATCAGCCGTGCCATACGTCGCGAGTTATCTATCACAAAAGCATGCCTCGGTCATCTAGGAGTATTCCCTCTTCGCAACATACAACAAAAGAACAATGACTCTGTTCGGACCTTTCTCGACCGCATTGAACAAGCACTTGTCCGTTAGTGTCCGCCCTTTCATTCCTAAGTCTCGCTATATTACTGATTCGCTGCTGGCTATAGCAGATTCCGAGGACGCTCGTATGACGAGTGCCTACGAGCTGGTTGATTGGCTCCGATTGGCAGATGTTACCCCCGCCCCTGCCGAAATATCCTGCCTTGCATCTGCCATCCGACGTTTCCATCACCCTGCACTCAAAACCTTGCTCCAATTTTTACATCCTTCCGAAGGTCAGCTGTGGGAATCAGGCATTCTGGATTCCCTAGAGGAGTTGGTCTTGCTTACTCTAGGCGCTAAGAAGATTTCTGACCTGTTTGCAGGCTTTGCGTTGAAATCGACTTTGAGTTGTTATTCTACCATTGCTGTGAAACCCAACTTGGAGATGTACGATGTCGGGCAAAGCTCCTGCGTGCACTTTTTTCACGGCACGTGTCTTCCTTAGAGGTAGAAAGGGCGCTCCGGCTAGTATTGCATGGTGTCGCAATTTCGCAAGATAGACCAAAGCTGACAAAAGACTTGTTATTACTTCTTTCCGATTTGCTTGGCGGCGCAGCAACGAATCTAAGCAAGAAGGACATGCATACCCTCAAGACGACTGTTCTTGTACAATCCTCGCTCTGGCTATCAGTCGACCTTGTACCAGAGGTTCATGGGGGTGGGTTGTTGTTCTCGGCATCCACGAGGTAGAACCCAGTACTGTGTTGACTTGTTTTTTTACAGCACTTCAGAAACTCATTTGCGTCGCGTTCGATCCCATGGATGTAGACGATAGAAGACTTTTGACACCAGTTACTACCTACTGGGCGAGCACACTGAACCAGATACTTTCATCCGGCCAGTATGATGAGGTGAGCCATAGCCGATATGCAGATCATAATTAAAGGTGTCTCATTTATCGTCATTAGCTGAGATTTACTATGCCATGGGTCAGGTTCATGGAGCTTCCGGTTCTTCTCACTATCCTCGATCTATTCGAGGGTTCGCGTCCGCAAGTGACGATTTGGGGTGAAATGCTGGAGGAGATTTTGTTCGCGTTCAACCAATTCCAGCTGTCCAACGGTGTACCTACAGGCTCTGCGGAGTTCCCTTTCGATCGATTATTAACATTGCAAACACAACTCCCCCAATCTTCCCTCTTGGAGGACATGATAGCAGCATCTATGGCAACACAGCTTCCAGTCTGCCATGACGGCCTTTTACCTACTGCGTCATCTTCCGCTACGTTCGCTGCGCCTCGTTTTCACCGAGGTGGCCACCTGGCCTTGGTTCCACCTGATCTAATTTCGCAATACCTCGCAAAAGAAATTTGGACGGACTCAACTGCAAAGATAATTGCAACATTGCTCTATATACGTGTAGCGTCTTTCCACACTTTCGTGAACTGGCTGAACAGTGGGAAATGGGAACGACAGTCTGTTGACCACATAGCCATAACACTCTCTGCTTTTCTAGATTGCCCCCAATCTGACATGGATGAAGTGACGCAAATTAACAAAGATGTGCTTTCTAGTATTATGGAACAACTGTTCTCGGATTGGCCTGTTCTGGGAGAAAAGAGGTTGAGACGCCTTCAGTGTATGTGTTATATCACACAACAGTATAGCCAGCGACTTCCTGGCCTATCGTCATCAGTGCAACTGAAGTTCCAGGCGCTACCCGTAGAAAGTTTTGCGTTTGAAGCTTTGCACGTCGTTCACTGCGCTTCAGGAGTTCCTGGATGCAAAGAGTTGGTTACTGCCCTCCTAGATCGTGCACTTCGCTGGGCCGTTCGACACTTTTCCAATGCGGGTGATCACGACGAAGACTCCACAACTGCCCTTGGAATTCTCAGTGAGTGTCTTCGATCTAACTTATTGATAGCTAATGCGTCCCCACAATCAGAAAATATCTCGAGAGGCGATACCCAATTCAAGCCACACCTAGTCGAGCCAGTAATGACTACCATCATCACAAGTCACTTGCACGACCCTGCCGCAGTTGAACTTGCACTGTCTCTGGTAAAGAATGTAGAACTTAAGGTGAGAGCCTTCGCCAAGCCGAGAATGGGGATTTATTATTATAACAGCCTGTTGTCATCAATCGACTTTTGCAAAGCGTCCTGCAGCACACAAACTTCTTCAGGCTTTTGGGTAACGATGGGAATTCCCTACAAAAGAATGCAATCACAAGTCTACTCGATGTGTTTTTCCACATACACCCCGCTAACACCTGCCACCCTTCACATATCGAACCCCTAGTACAAGCATATGGAGGTACTTTGTCTCCTTGGGATACACGGCTGTTGTCTATCATGAGGCTGTTCGAAGCAGAGAAGCATATCTCAGTATCACCGTTCTTGTCCCGGTGGTCATCGTCACCAGACGCGTATGTCACGAACATCCTGGAGGTCTTGCAGAACCTTGATCCTATCAAGATGCTGCGAACTTGTCTATTCTTTCCTGCATGGAGGCGTCTTGGCGGGGGAGAATGTGTCATCCATGGACCTAATGATGAACATATGTACGACCCCCTGTTCATCACATCTTTATCTGCGCAGACGTTTGTGGAGTGTCCGCCGACAACTGCACTTGGATGGGTCAAAGTCTTCCGAACTAACGTGTTCAGCCTGCTTATCCGATGCTTGTCCTCCAAGGATGCCAACATACGAGAAGCAGCCGCTTGCCAGCTTGCATTAGTTTGGGACGGCGTCCAGGTAAGCTTTGGATCACGTGACATTCATTTGTATATTGATTCCTCTGATCACTTCATCAGAAGTCGGAGATGCAGGAAAAGTCACAGACGTTGTATGTTCTCCATCTCCTTAAGAACATAATGCATCCGACCCCGAACCACTCGCCTCGACGTCTGCCAACATATACTACACTTATATTGCTCCACGCACTTCGAGCGATTTTCTACCCTTCCAATTTTATATACCCTCGGACAGCTCGCTTCCTCCTTCAACGACCCGAGATAGATATTGGCGATGTGCCGATGTTGTTCAGTATGCTATACAGCAGTTCGGATGAATGGAAAAAAGAACGAGGGTGGATTATCAGAATGTTGGCAGATGGAATGGTAAGCACGGCGGACTGGCGCGTTTTGAAGCGTCGGCATACGTGGGATCTCCTGGCTAGTTTATTCCAAGGCTCGCAGAAGGACAAGGCATTGCGTGCTGGGATTCTAGAGGTAAGTTATGGACGCTTTCTCTGAATTCACCACCGATTACCTGGCTAGATCCTCGCGAACGTGACATGCAACTCTCAAGCGTGCACCTCCCTGATACTCAAGTCCGCGTTGTTGTCATGGATCGAGATGCAACTCATCGACGGGGCGGATGGAGAAACGATAGCCTGGCTTAGGATTTTGGAGAATATCGTCGTCATGGCTAACGTTTCCAATTTGGAGCGCGCGACAGGTGGCGAATGGTTTGCGACCCTCTGCCGTAGTCTGGTCTGCATTCTCCGAATGCCTGGAAGTGAGTATGGCAGCTCGTAAACCTATTTACTCGGCTCACTGCACTTGCGTTCCAGGCAATGACGTCGGTATTCTTTGTCAGCTTGCAACGCTCGTTTTGAGACTGAGCTTGATGAGAGGTGCACCCAAGCACTACCTTCATCCCGTGCTCGGACACGCTGTTATTTATCTCAAGCAACTGGAGCCCAGCATCCAACTCTGTGGCCAGTCGGGGGAAATACCCGTGTCAATGCGAGAGCTTGCCAGCCCACCACATCGTGCGCAAGGTTTACATATAATACCGAGCATCGCCAATTCATTCCTGGCATGGGGTAAAATTGTGGAGGCATTTTGGCGTGTGAGCATGGCACTAGATCACAGGACTCCCGTATGGGATACGTTAACCAGCAGACTATTGATATGGCGAGGAATTGTGGGAGAGGATGGTAGTCCAGTAGGAGAATGGGCTCGAAAGGAGAGTATTGGCATCTTACGAACATATTCATGAAGATTTCAAGGTTGTAGATATGATCAACGCTTCACTAGTCACAATTTACTTGTTACACGAGTACGCGAACCCATCAGGATGTCGATTATCACACGCCCCAACTCCTCTGGTACTTGTTGGGGAATCTGCATTTAGACGCTTAATGAGGAAATGATATAGTCATAATGAAGCTACCAACCAAGTGGCCTGCACCTTCGATGCGGTGGACAGACAAGAAATGACGTCTAGAAGTGCGATCCACGAGGGCATCTTGGACAGAATGTGGTCTACGACATAGTTACCATGCAAGACCCCTTCCTCAGATTTCCGGACGTACATCATGTCGTTTTCGCCACCAAATATCACGCTCACAGGAATTCGACGAGAAACCTCGTTCAAAGCCTCTAGCCCTCTACTAGACCCGGTTGGGTCGCGGTACATCGTCTGTCCAGCGATGGGATCGATACAACTTGGCAAAGTGTAAGGGTGTTACTTACCGCTTCTTCCTCGCGTGCGCACGCGAGGCCGACTCCGCGGAGCGTTGGCTCGTGCAGTGTCCCTTGACGGGACTTCAAGCCGAATTTCTGGAGATAACCATGGTCACAATCTGTGCCCAACTGAACTGTAGATTACGGCATACCACATAAAGCTCTAGGACGCGGGGGTCCCAGTGAGTTATTTCTCTCCTCGCAATGAAGTACTGCAATGCGTCCGCGCGCGAGGGCCAAACATCCCGCCGATCATACGCGCTTTGTATCAGGCGTCTCTGTAACGGATGCAGTGCCTTTAGACCTTGCGGACTAAGAAGGGGCTCGACAAGCACGAGCGCTTCAAAGGGGAACACAGGCTGAATGGTCTGGAGTATGGCACTACAGGCTTAACTTTATGAGGCGACATGCTAACGGGACAAAAAAGTTGTGACATACATGACTACGCCACCGAGTGAATGCCCAATCCCAACAAGCTTCTGAGTCGAGAAATTGACTGGTGGAGACAAAGTAGACCCAGAAGTCATGAAGTGGTGCACAGCTTCGGCGTATTTTTCGCATCCAACTATGCCACATCCCGAATGATGGAGTGACGAGGTGAAAGAAGACGAATCGCATACAACTGAGAAGCTTACAGTTACGAAAATAAGGGAGCTGCTGCAGCGCAGTGTCGTTCAGCACTGCAGACTGCCCATGGTTAGGACATTCAATAGCCCAAGCACATTTGATCTTAAGTGGGTTATTGCCTGCGTCTCCGTTCTTAAAGACACTTGGGCATGATACAAGACCTTCGAACATGCACTGGATAGTTGGCTCCCAGATTTCCTTGTGAAAGCTAGTCGAATGGAGCAGGATGAGCGTCTGTGCATCTATGTCATCCCAGTGCGCCTCGAACTCCGGTAGCCAGTATTGCTTGGCAGTCACATGCAGCAGGTAGTCGGAATTGGGCTGGAGGACGAACTGGCGCTGCAGCATCGAGACCATCATGTAACAGAAACTTGAGAGTCAGTCATCCGGATAAATGGCAGGGCTGGTCGCCGTTACCAGTGCGATCCGACGCCACGGTTTAAGGTTGCTGCCGATCCTTGCACAGCCAAGGAGGACCAGAGGGAAGAGTCTCTGCTCAAGCTTGTTTCATTACTGGTCTGGAAAAAGAGGGGCATGCGTTTAACTTTCAACTGAGGTTCACCAACGTCACCCGCCGGGATACCCAACCAGCAAGTACTGAAACCAACACAAAAGTTTCAAGTTCTTCAAACTCCGACGACCTTCGTCCTTGGACATTGAAGCTCAAGCCTTAAACTCTAGCAACCATGTCCTCTGATACTGATAGTTCTGATACTACACCTTCTTTGACGGTGTCACGACTGTCAAGTCCTTCAAGATCTACTGGGCCTTCTGCTTTTTTAGAAGACACAAATATCCCAACCCTTCTGTGAGGATTCCATGTTTACTCAGCGGATACCCAGTTCTGGTTACTAATTCTGTTACTATACGTTTACGTTGTTTGACAAGCTCTAGTCGCTCGTTACTACTTCTAGCCTCGTCGCTGTCATCCTTTCTCGTACTCCTGTCATACCACTCTCGTTACTTGTCCCCTGGACCGTAGGGTATAAAGTCGATATCACTTTCTTTCTGTAGTCCCAGTCTTTTCCTGAAATCCAGTTACCATTGCTAGGTGATTATTTCAGCCTGAAGAGATTCTAGTGTGACCACGTTTGAGATTAGCTACCTCTCTCGTCGTCACATATTTTTCACCTACTCCTAGGCAACTTCCCACTTCACTCTACCTTCTATACCCACGCCTACTCGCAGCCCCACGGATTGATCAACCGCTTGGAAACCCGAGTAAGCATCTTACTATGTCCGAAAGAATCGTTAATACCCGTTACAACCTGCGCCGTACTGCACATGTACGCGCAAGGTCTGCCCCTTCCAGTCCTGAGGCCATGGCCAAGGGAAAAGATACCCCCGCTGACGCGAGTCGCCTGTACAGCGATGTCATTAAGGCAAAAGATTCGGCGCCCAGTCGTGCGTCCGATGTATGTCCCGGCTCGAGGAAAACCTCGCCGGAGTATCCCGATGGACAGAGGTCTTCGGAGGCTATCATAGCTAGAGAATTAGCCGCTGTTCATAATAGTGATACCCCAACTGTGAAAGGCATACCTGGAAGTGCCCTAACAAGTGTTTATTCCACCCCAGCGCCTGAAGAGAGCGAGACCAACAGTGACGACCGTGGGGGATGGACCACCGTGGCAAAAAAGAGCCGCCATGGATCACCAGCGAGAGAAAGCCGCCGATCGCCAATCAGGAAGGATCGCCGCGAATCGCCGGTGAAAGGAAACCCGAGTAAAAACCGGTTAGGCCCCGAGCAAGAACGTACTGTGCAGGAGGCCATAAAGAAATTAACAAGGGACCAGCGCCAAAAGATATCTGTAAGGCAGCGTGTCATCAGCGTCACTGGAGTTAAGAAACCAGGGACTAAGAGCACCTCATCTCGAGGCGAGGGACCATCCAATTTGAAAGGGAAGGGCCCGGACCCACGCAACTGGGGAAACTTGAGCGTGTGTGAAGGCGAACTTGACCTAGAAGCGCAGCGTGAAGTGTTGGCATCTTGGAAAGTTGCGCAGGAATTAGCTCGGAGCGAACAAGAGAGCAAACCTGACCTTAGCATCAAAGGCTCCGAATCTGATGTAGAGGCGCAACGAGCTGCCATCGCATCGTGGAACAAGGCTCACGAACTCGCCAAGGGAGAACCTGTCAGCACAAATATATCCGTTAGGGCGCTGTCACCAGAAAGCCGGTACCGCGCTAAAACAATACCTTCGTCGGAAGGATCGTCTAGAGCCTCATCACCAGAGGGACGAGTAAAAATAGTCTCACCAGAAGCAAAAAGGGTTGCCAAGAATAGAACCCGGAAACCCCATAAAACAGAAAAGGGAAAGGAAAACCCCACGAAGGGGACACCAGACCCTGTCCGTATGATGGTTGACAAGGCAATTGCACAAGACAAGTCACGTCGTGAGAGGCACAAGACCCCAAGAGCGATGGAGCCCGTCGAGCAGATTGATCCGAGAAGCTATATTGGACTAGCGTTCAAACGGCTCGGAAGTAAAGATAAACGGACCTACAGTCCAAATGATAGTTCACCTGATGACAGCTCCTCCGATGAGTCTTCGAGCCCACCCAGACATAGGAAGCGGAAAGGGAAGCGAAACTCCCCCAGCAACTCCTCCAGTAGTGATTATGAGCCAAGCAAGACATCCACTGAGGGCCAGTCATCCGACTCGGATGAAACATCGAGCAGCAGCAGTTCTGATGGACAGCGACGACATAAAAGCAGGC